>Ga0209099_1002026_pt1 | contig 18688 bp, 19 predicted proteins | sample AD_JPNHW2_MetaG_FD_184430 | JGI IMG/M metagenome (GOLD analysis project Ga0209099, IMG submission 184430) | Active sludge microbial communities of municipal wastewater-treating anaerobic digesters from Japan - AD_JPNHW2_MetaG (SPAdes) (version 2) | ecosystem: Engineered > Bioreactor > Anaerobic... | reverse complement strand
CCCGCATCAACCAGTCGGCCGTCATCGGGCTCATCCTTGTCGGGCTCCTTGTCGGCCCGAGTGTGTTCGGGTGGATCACCTATACGGATTTTGTCCGTGGTCTCGCCCATCTCGGTGCAGTCATTCTGCTCTTTGTGATTGGACTTGAGTTCAACGTGAAGGAGATCCTGTCGTTGCGAAACGGGGTGATTGCTGCCATTGGCGTAATCATCCCGTGGATCGGAGGCTATGGGATCTCGATTGCCTTCGGATTCAGTACCGCAAGCGCCATCTTCATCGGTACAGCCCTGACTGCTACGAGCATCGCAATAACAGCAAACGTGCTCCGTGAGATGGGCAGGCTCCAGACTGATGCCGCAAAAGCAATCATCGGTGCAGCAGTCATCGATGACGTTCTCAGCCTGCTTGCTCTTGCCATCAGCACCGATGTCGTGGGTGGCACGGTATCTGCCGGCGGAATTGTCCTTGTTGCAGTCAAGGCTGTCGCGTTTATCGTTCTTGGCGGGGCGTTCGGTATCTTTATCGTCAGCAGATATGTCAGCAGGCTCGATAAAACGGGTTTCTGCAAAAAATTCCCGGAGTTCATCTTCATCTTCGCTATGATGGTCGCGTTCCTCTACGCAATGTGTGCGGAAGCCGTAGGGCTATCAGCCATTGTCGGCGCATTCATTGCCGGCGTCTCGTTCGAGAGCGTGGAGCTGAATCACAGTAAAAATTTCAAGGAGGGGGCGGAGTATCTCCAGATCATCTTTGCGTCCATCTTCTTTGTCTCGCTTGGCATTCTTGCGGATATCAGGACGGTCACGCCGGAAATTGCGCTGTTCCTTATTGTCCTGACCCTTGTTGCGATTATCACCAAGGTCATCGGCTGCGGGCTTCCGGCCCGCTTGATGGGACTGCGCCGGAAGGACGCGCTCATCGTCGGGTTCGGTATGGCGCCCCGGGGAGAAGTAGCAATGATCGTAGCCCTTATCGGGCTGGAAGCGGGTATCATCGACCAGGGCGTCTATGTCATGCTCGTGCTCATGAGCCTGCTCACGACGATCATCACGCCCGTTGTGTACCGGAACTGGTTCTTTCGGAGGAAGAGTGCCGGCCCGGAGCCGGCGGCATGATCATCGGTGACTGATAAGAATCACCCCCCTGATTTTCGATAAACCATGATAACGCGGTTGCTGAGAAACTTAAAAAAATGAAAAAGAAACCTGCCGGCAGATACCGGCGGCACCCCGGAACGGGATCCTCACCGGATACCATTCAGAAGGATAAGAACAGGGAAGATGAAGGCACCTGATCCCTGCACATTCTCTCTCCCGTCACCAGAACCGGTGTACCGGAATTCCGGGGGAACCCCCGGCGGGCATCCTGCCACCCGGGCATTCTCTTAAATAACCAAACTACGATGTATCTTTCAGGAGCTTGGACAATGTTTGAAAAAGTACTGCTGCCGACGGATTTTTCCGGCGACTCGCACCGGGTCCTTGAATATGTAAGGGATATCCCCGGCATCCGGGAAGTCATCCTCCTCCACGTGGTCGATGCGACCCGCCAGTCCATACGGGGATGGACCCACGGACCGGAGATCGAGAATGCCAGAATTCTCCTGGAGGAGAACCGGCAGGCTCTGGAGAAGGGCGGGGTTAAGACGGAAGTCATCGTAGAAACTATTGTCGATACCATTACCCAGGGCACAATCCCGCTCACGATCCTGGAAAAAGCCGATACGGAGAACGTCTCGCTGATCGCCATGGGTGCACGGGGGAAGAACACGATCCGGGAGATTCTCCTGGGAAGCGTATCGGCAAGCGTGATCCGCAATGCAAAATGCCCCGTCCTCCTCATGCGGTTCCCGCCAGGTTCCCGCGCCGGCGGTAAGCGCCCGGGCCTTTTCGAACGGATACTCGTGCCCGTAGACTTCTCCGGACCGTCACGGGATGTCCTTGCGCTCCTGAAGCATATACCCTCGGCCGGGCACGTTTTCCTCCTCCACGTGGTCGATAAGGGGGAGTCCGCGGAGGAGATCCAGGCTGCGGTGAAGGCGGCAATGGAAAAACTGGCAATAATTAAAAAAGATCTCACCGCTGACGGTATCGCAGTCGAGGGCCTGGTCCATGTCGGGTACCCTCCTGACGAGATCAACGCTACTGCCGGCCGCTGCAACGCAACACTCATCCTTATGAGCCCGCATGGAGAGGGCTGGACTCGCGAACTCCGGGCACTTTTTATCGGCAGCACCACAAATGCGGTCATACGAAGGGCAGACCGCCCGGTCCTGATAGCGGCAGGTCCGGTGCACGGGCAATAATTTCCCTGAACCCGATCCCCCCATGATGATAAACCCCTTAAAACCATGGAAGGAACAACATGACCCCGGAGCGGAAGATTGCACAGGTCTTTGCACTGGACGACGAGACATGGCTCCGCCACGCCAACCCGTGGAGCGTGCTCCTGCGCAATACCCTGCTGCCAATCCTCGTCCTTGCTGCCTGGAGCCGGCTCTGGCTCGGGTGGTATGCGGTTATCCCGGTTACCATTGCCCTGTTCTGGGCATGGTTCAATCCCCGCATCTTCCCGGCCCCGGAATCGTTCGACCACTGGGCCTCGGAAGCCGTATTCGGGGAACGGGTCTGGCTGAACCGTGACATCGTCCCCGTGCCGGTACACCACCGGACCGTCCCGAAGATCCTCTCCATAGTTGCGGGTATCGGAACGTTCTTTGTCATCTGGGGCGTATTCGCATTCGATCTCTGGCCGACCGTCTTCGGTATGGCGCTTGTCTATTGCGGGAAACTCTGGTTCCTTGACCGGATGGCATGGCTCTGGGAGGACATGAAGGATGCGACCCCGGAGTACCGGGCGTGGCTGACTCAGAAAAACCCCTAAATTCACCGGGAAGTTAAAACCCGAATCACTTTTGCTGGTTGACAAAAAAAGGAGATTTTGTATTCACGAACCGGTCTGTTGAATATGGAAAAGATCAAAATCACGCTGGACAAGGAGAAGCAGACCCTGCTCGTTCCTCTCCTGTGCAAAGCCCGGGAACAGGAAAAAAACCGCCCGATACTGTCCGATCCGTTGGCGGCCCGACTGATCCAGCGCATTGATTATGATTTTTCATCCCTCATGATCCCGGAAAAGACCCGGATCACCCTCTGTATCCGGGCAAAACAATTTGACCATTATACCAGAAAATTCCTGGATGCCCATCCTTTTGGCACGGTTATTCACCTGGGATGCGGACTGGATACGCGGTATTCCCGCCTGAATAATGGGAATGTGGAATGGTATGATCTGGATTATCCCGATGTCATCGCCATACGCAGGCAGTTCAGCGATGAAACAGACCGGTACCACCTCATCCCGTCATCAGTGACCGACCTCCGGTGGATCGATTCGATTGCAGATAAAACCAGGCCGGTCCTCATTATCGCCGAGGGGCTGTTCATGTATCTTCATGATGAGGAAGTGAGATCTCTCCTTTTACGATTACAGCAGACATTCCCGGGCAGCGTTCTTGTCTTCGATTGTTTCAACAGATACACGGCAAAACGCATGGGGGATCATCCATCCATGCAAAAAACCGGGGCTGAAATTTACTGGGGTATTGACAATGTCAGGGAAATCGAGCACTGGAACATGAGAATATTATTACTCGAAGAATGGTATTTCACCCGATCGGAGGAGATCAAAAAACTTAGTATCCTCTACAGGATCCTCTTTAAAATTGCCGGTCTTTTCCCGGCTGCAAACAAGGCACATCGCATACTTGCCATCCGGCTGGATTGATTGTTCCTTGCGGGACTGGATTGCATCAACCGATTTACCTGGGAATATTCCTGGAGGAAAGATCCTTTTTGGATTCCGTAATTCAAGAATCAGAGGTTTTCCTCACGGATCTGTCGCCCGCGTATTGTCCAGAGTAATAATGCCGTGATGAAGAAGAGCAGGAAAAACGTGAACCGGCTCAGAATCGCCAGGTGCACGGGTATCCCCTGTGGTGAGAGAAAAAATCCTGCCATAAGGAAGAGTATGGTGACGAGAAACACCGTTGGGATTGCATAGTACCTGCCTGACCAGAAAGACAGGACAAGCGGGACGAAATAGAGAAGCCAGACCGGTTCACCAAGAGGGGTAACGGTATCGATTGCGTAAACCGTAAGGATGATCAAAGCAGCTACAACCAGGATACCGAGGTCCGATGCAAGGTACCTGAGTATCTGGACTGCCGGTGATTCGGTTTTGCGTCGTGAGGATGGCATGGATCACTCTGTCTGTTGAAGGACTGCTTTACCTGAAACGGTATCATTTTCAGGGTGTTGAAAACCCCTGCGATCTTCCGTTTCATATTCCGGTTCGGTTACGCGGCCAACCCCGAATGAGATCTCCCTTTACGTTCGACCGTAATAAATTGTATGATCGTAAATAGTGTTATAATTCGCTAAATGAAGAATTCATCTCCGCTTACTTTTTCTGTTGAAATAATATACGACAATTCCTGCTGCCAGAAAAACGCAGGCCGTCATTACGGCATTGGCATTCAGGTAAAATGCAAGGACGATACAGCTGATCATGGCAAAGACGGGCGTGTAAGGGTAGAGGGGGACCGTGAATCCGCGCCGGGCATCCGGCATGGTTTTGCGGAGCCGGAGCAGGCTGAGATTGATGAAGAAGAACGTCAGGAGGGTCCCGAAATTAAAAATCGAGGCAGCCAGTCGAGGTTGCCGCCGGTGAGCAGCACAATCCCGCTGATGACGAGTCCGCATATCAGGATAGTGAATGCCGGAACCCCCTGACGTGAGATCGTTGACAATACGTGTGGCAGGACACCCTGGCGGGCCATGGCAAAAAGTGCCCGGGATCCTCCCATGATCGAGGCCATGATCACCGACGTTGTGGCAAACAGTGCAGATATCGCTACAAACTGCAGGAGGAACATGTTATCTGTGACCGTCTTCAGTGCAAATTCCAGCGGTGCACTGGAGGCCCCGAGAAGCTGCCAGTTCACGATCCCCACGGCTACGACGGATACACCGATGTAGATGAGCGTGCAGAGGGCAAAGGCGAACAGGATTGCTTTCGGCACATTCTTCTCGGGATCTTTTACCTCTTCAGCCATAACGGCTATGGTATTGAACCCGATAAATGCGAAAAAGATGATGGCTGCTCCGGACATCACGCCGGAAAAACCCTGCGGGAAGAACGGGTGATAGTTCGAATAGTTGCCGCTGGCGAGCAGGGCCGATGCGCCTACGAAGATGAATACCAGCAATGCCAGGATTTTCAGGGCAACGAGAAGATTATTGGTCCAGGAAGCTTCCTGTATTCCCCTGATGTTCAGGAGCATGAGAACAAGGGGCCAGATGGTACCGACAATGACGAGCGTCCCCGTTGCTGCCGGGATCCCGACAGAATATGCAAAATAGGCGGCAAACCCGACGCTGACCGCACTGGCACCGACAATATAATCGAACGATTTCATCCAGCCGACAACGAAACCGGAAATTCACCGAATGCTTTTGTCGTGTAAATATAACTGCCCCCGGATTCATGGATGAATGAGGACAGTTCGGCGGTGGAGAGGCCGGTGAGCAGGGCGACAAAACCGGCAATGATGAATGAGAGAATGACCGCCGGCCCGGCAATACCCGATGCCGATTCCGGTGGCTCCCCAGAAGCCCAGCGAGCGGTTCAGATCAGCCACGTTGCATCCCCCATTACATTCATGTCACATCACAATCCGGATCCCTTCTCTCCGTTACTTATCCATCAGGTCCGGTTTCAGATTCTGTCAACGAGGGTTATGGTCAGCGGCCATCCGTTCCCTCTTGAATTTGAGTGATGAATCGGGTTCGTGGGCATGAGATGGCAGGCACCTCTCACTTTTTTTCCGTCTTCCTGACACCTTCCCTTCATCCGATGCCTCGGAGAGGACTTTTTTCACCACATCCTTGATATTATCCCGGTAATTCGGGGTGTTGATGACCGAGTCCAGGAATGTATCCCTGATGAGCGCCTGCATTGCCTCCTTGTACTCAGAATTATTGATATACGTGTGCCAGTTCATGGCGTTTTCCCCGATCTCCTTCCTCATTTTCAGCCAGTCCTCAATAATTGCAACAACAAAGGGAGAGAGTTCCATGTGCTTTTCTTCAGCAAGTTGCTCGAGTCGGGCTTTCGTCTCCCGCGGGAGACGGACAGAGATGGGGGAGGCGAGTTCCCTCTTATAGGTCATAGGTTCATTTCTCCAACGTACTCTTTGGAGTTTTTCAGCATTGTATTATCCGATAAAACTACAAGAGCATCTTTTGTAATAACATTTATTGCCGCTCCGGTTATTATTACTATTCGTGTACTCATGAAAACATACTTTCTCACGGGAGGTCAGACATTCGCGTTTCATAGCTTGTTTCGGAAGTGAAGTAATCGTGAGTGAACAGTCAAGAGAATGGAAAGAACCACGGGTACGTTCTCTTTATTCGATGGCAAAAACGTCACGGGATGGACCAGTTTATCGTGAAATAGTGGTAATTCTCGGGGCAATGGAGCGGGCAGGGAGTAAAGATGCAGAATGGGCACTCGAGATGCTCTCAAGGAAAAAGGAGTGAGTCCCGCCATTGCTCAGGTACGTCAAAACAGCACGAACACAAAGGGTTTAAAACATGAGCCAGAAAGGAAAGTCCACTGAGTGGTGCATACAGCGTCTATAAATTTCTGTTAATAGCATCAGGAAATTCCCGCACTGCTCGACCCCTGCCCTCTGACGGGCAGAGACCAATCCCCAGAACTGAGGTGACTTATCATGAATCCCAAGTACATTACATCAGTTTCCGAGCTCGACAACCTTGTCGGTCTCGCCCCTAAGGCGAGGGAGAAGATAGAGACGGTAACCGACCTGTTCCCGTTCCGCTCCAACGAGTATTATCTCTCGCTGATCGACTGGAAAGACGGGCACGATCCGCTGCGCAGGATCGTAGTTCCCGATCCGCAGGAACTCAAGGAAGGCGGATCCGCGGATCCTTCATGTGAAAAAAATTATACCAAACAACCCGGCCTGCAGCATAAATATGATCAGACCGGCCTCCTTCTCCTCACCGATGTCTGCGGCGGTATCTGCCGCTTCTGTTTCCGGAAACGCCTGTTCATGTCCTGCGAACGCGAGACGGTGAAGGACGTTTCGGAAAATATCGAATACATCCGGGAGCACAGGGAGATTACCAACGTCCTGTTGACCGGAGGAGATCCCCTCATGCTCAAGACCCGGCAGCTCGAACCCGTGCTCCGCGAGCTCCGGGAGATCCCGCATGTCAATATCATCCGGATCGGCAGCAAGATGCTGGCCTATAATCCCTACCGTATACTCAACGACCCGGACCTTCTGTATACCCTCTCGCGGTACAGCACGCCGGAGAAACGCATCTACCTGATGGCGCATTTCAACCATCCGCGTGAGCTGACCAAGGTATCGATTCAGGCGGCAGAAGCACTACGGAAGGCCGGTGTCATGATTGTGAGTCAGACCCCCATCCTGAACGGTATCAATGATGACCCGGAAACCATGACAACGCTCTTCCGCACGCTGTCCTTTGCAGGAATATCGCCGTACTATGTCTTCCAGTGCCGACCGACAACGGGCAACCATATCTTTCAGGTTCCGGTAGAACAGTCTTACGAGCTCCTCCAGAAATCCTGGCAGGCCTGCTCAGGGCTTGCGAAGCGGGCACGGTTTATCATGTCCCATGCAACCGGGAAGATCGAGGTTGTCGGCATGACTGCAGAACATGTTTTCATGCGGTACCACCAGGCTGCGGAAAAGGCGGATATCGGGAAGTTCATGATCTTCAGGAGCAATCCGGTAGCCCGGTGGTTCGATGATTATCATCATGCACTGACGGATTTCGAACCGAAAAAATTGTGGTTATTCTGAGGGGAGTGCGAGAGGATGACCCCCCCATCAGACACATCAAAGCAAACACGGCAGATTTCAGGTTCCCCGGGTAAGCCCGCACCGATCTCCAAGCTGGGCGGACAGATGCGGAATAGCTTCAAGGATTTCATGTCGATCCTCAGGGCCCAGTATTACGGCGCTGAAAAACCAAAAGACTCTGACAAGATCCTTCCGCAGACCGGCCCGGCACAGCAAGGCCCGGATTACTGGAAAGACTGGCGGTGGCAAATCCGGCACGCGGTCCGGGATATCGAAACCTTCCAGAAGTTACTGGGAATTACCTTTGGCCAGGAGGAACGGGAACAAATCCAGAAGACCCTCGAGAAGTTCCCGCTCAGTATCACACCCTATTACCTTTCGCTCATTGATGTGAACGATTACGAGAACGATCCGATCTTCCGCCAGGCCTTCCCGTCTCCCAAGGAATTGATTGTTGAAAATTACGAGCTTGCAGATCCGCTGGCAGAGGATAAAGACAGCCCCTGCGACTGTATCACCCACCGCTATCCGGACCGTGTCCTCTTCCTTATCAGCAACACCTGTGCCATGTACTGCCGGCACTGTACCCGGAAACGCAAGGTCGGCGATATCGACTCGATCCCGGACCGGACGAAAATTCTAGAAGGGATTGACTATATACGGAAAAACCCGCAGATCCGCGATGTCCTCCTCTCTGGAGGAGACCCGTTCATGCTCAGCGACGAGTACCTGGACTGGATCTTAACCAAGATCCGTGCCATTCCACACGTGGAAGTAATACGTATCGGATCACGCGTCCCGGTCGTCCTGCCGTTCCGGGTTACTGATGAACTGGTGGCTGTCCTGAAAAAGCACCACCCGCTCTGGGTCAACATGCAGTTCAACCATCCCAAGGAGATGACAGATTTCGCACGTATTGCCGTTGCAAAACTCGCCGACGCCGGCATCCCGCTCGGGAACCAGTCGGTCCTGCTTGCAGGCATCAACGACTGCCCGCGGATCATGAAAGAGCTCGTCCACCAGCTCGTGAAGAACCGCATCCGCCCGTACTATCTCTACCAGTGCGATCTCTCGGAGGGTATCAGCCATTTCCGCACGCCAATATCCAAAGGAATCGAGATCATGGAGAACCTGATCGGCCATGCGAGCGGTTTTGCCGTTCCCCGGTATGTAGTCGATGCCCCGGGTGGCGGGGGCAAGATTCCGGTCTTCCCCAACTACCTGCTGACATGGTCGGTGCATAAGGTTGTGCTTAGGAATTACGAGGGAATGATCTGTACTTATCAGGAACCTGCAAACTATGACCGAATCTATTGCAATGGGGATTGTGTGGCCTGCAAGCTCCAGCTGAATATCCACCGTGCCGACGAATCAAAGGTTGTCGGGGTTGCAAAGCTGCTCGCTGACTATGATGAGACCACGACCCTGATCCCGGAGAACAACGACCGGATTGAACGGAGGCAGGATGACACCACGTGACCGGGTCCTTCACCGGGGGAACAGTATCATCCAGCACGGCCATTTTAATAACCGGGTTTATGTGATGAAACTGGCGCCGGCCGATATCCCTGATATCATCCGTTACGCGGACGACCTCGCCAGAAAGGAAGGCTATACAAAAATTTTCGTCAAAGTACCGGAATCATCCGTTGAGGTATTTTCAAACGACGGCTACATCACGGAAGCCACGGTCCCGTTCTTCTATCATGGAAAAGAACCGGCAGTATTCATGGCAAAATATCTTGACCCGAAACGACAGGATATACGGGACGCGACAACCTTGGCCAACGTCCTGTCAGATGCGTTCAGCCATGCCGGTGAATGGAGTTCACATCTACTGATGGACGGCTTCTCGCTCACGCATGCCCATGCAGGAGATGTAAAGGATATTGCGGCACTCTATCATACTGTCTTTAAAACCTACCCGTTTCCTATCACCGATCCCGAATATATTCATAAGACCATGCAGGGATCAACACGGTATTACGTGATAAAAAAATCCCACCTTCTGGCTGCCGTGGCATCCTGCGATATTGATGCAGAGAACCGGCATGTTGAGGTAACAGATTTTGCCACCGGCCTGCTTTTCAGGAGACACGGATTTGCCAGTACGCTTCTTGCGGCCATGGAAGCCGACATGAAAAAAGAAGGAATCCAGCTGGCCTACACGATCTGCCGGGCTGGTTTCGGGCCGATAAATACCGTGTTTATATCGGCGGGTTACCAGTACGGTGGTATGCTCCCGAACAATACCAACATCTGCGGTTCGATGGAGTGTATGAATGTCTGGTACAAAAAAATGTGACAGGAGAAATCATGAACGAAATTATTCCTGAAAACCGTCAGGACGGGTGGGGAGCCTGATGGAACACGGAGTTATCTATGCCGCCCTCACGATTGCTCTCGGGCTTGTCCTGGCGGGTGTTGCATACGTAAGCATCCGCTGGTTGAAAAAGCGGGCAGAAAAAACGGAGTCCCGGCTGGATGATATCATCCTTATGGCCCTGGGAACACCCCTTGTCGTCGCGATCATAGCCCTGTCGGTGTATTTCGCCATCACCCGTTTCGATATTGTTCCCGAACCAATGGGCTGGCTCATTACGGATCAGGTGATCAATGCGGTCTTCATCCTGTTCATGGCATGGATCGCCTCGGTCTTTTCGTATAACTTTATCCGGACATACGGTACCCTGATTGCAGCAAAAACGGAAACGGATCTCGATGACCGGCTCATACCGATCATGGAGGGTGCAGCACGATACCTGATCTGGTTCGTGGCGTTCCTCCTGATACTCTCCCTGTTCAAGATCGATATCACGCCCCTGCTTGCCGGTGCTGGGATTGGTGCCCTTGCCCTCGCCCTGGCAGCACAGGAGATTTTGAGTAACTTCCTTGGCGGTGCGATCATTGCTGTTGATAAACCGTTCAGGATCGGTGACCGGGTGAAGATTGATACGTATTTCGGGGACGTGATGAGCATCGGGCTCCGGAGCACCCGCATTATGACCCTGGATCGCCAGGTTGTCACAGTACCGAACTCGACGATCACATCGAGTGTAGTCATCAACTATGCGATGCCGGATCTAACGATGAAAGTCCGGATCCCGTTCTCGGTTGCCTATGGTTCGGACATGGAGAAAGTAAAAGAGATTCTCATCTCTATTGCGAGGGACGCAGCGGAACAGACACCATGGGTGATCACCGATCCTGCGCCGTCGGTGTATTTCCTTGAATTCGGCGAATCCAGTCTCAACGGGCAGCTCATCCTCTGGACGAACAACTACGATTTTTCATGGGATGTCCGGGACTGGGTAAACAGCCGCATTGCCCGCAGGTTTGCCGTTGAAACGATCGAGATCCCCTTCCGGCAGGTGGATATACGGATGCGGAGTACAGGGGGCACCTGATGTTTTCGGAGCTGCTGTCCGGTCTCATTTTGTGTATCGTGATCTTTTGTTTCATAATCGTCACAGGCAGCGAGCTCTTCGCAATTATGGTCGATGAGCAGCTCCGATACCTCCGCCTGATTGTCCACCATGCCCCGTTACCCCCTGTCGTCAGTATTCCGCAAAGACCTGAACCGGTATCGCGGTATGTATCATGGGCATTGGGAAAAAACCGGACTCCGATCGGGTGCATGCATTTCCGGCATGGCGGCAGGATACGGTATGGAAAGACCGGGCGGTGGATGAATATGGGAGGCGAAGGGTTTTTTTCCGTTGCCGTGCCGGCTTTTGTATGGCATGCAACGATTACCTATGCTCCCGGCATATGGCTTGAAACATTCGATTATTACGTTGATCGCAAAGCCGGCATGAGTCTGAACCTGTTCTCGTTCCTTCCTCTGGATAATGCACGGATCGATGAAATGAAGGGCAGTGCGCTTTTCCGTTACCTGACCCGGACCCCCCTGTTTCCCACGATCCTTGGCTCCTCTCCGTTTATCCACTGGGAAAATGTTGATGATTCTACTGCAAAAGCGACAATAAAAGACGATGATATATCCATCGAAGCGATTGTCCGGTTCGACAGCAAGGGTACCCTTGAAAGTTTTGAGTCGTGTCAGGAGACAAATCCGGAAACCGGCCATCCGGTGCCCGGTCATTTTGCCTGCAGATTCTCCTCCTACGCTGATGCAGGCGGTTTCAGGATACCCCTGCTGATTACCTCGGAGATTATTCTTCCCGGGGGTGAATATGCCTGTGCAGAATATGCGATTACTCTTGTCGAATTCGATACTCAGGGAACACCCTGTCAGGAGAGATCCTGATGAACGCGGCAAGAAATATCCCGATCCCATACCGTATCGTTGCACTTATTCAGGAACGCAACCGCCTCTTCGAATATCCCCTTGAGCGGGTGGCAGGAGATATCTGGTCAGCAAAGTTCCGGTGTACGTTGTGCGGAGCGTGCTGCACAAAGGCAATCAACAATCACATTTTCCTTCTTGACCATGATGTAGAAAGGGTAAAGACAATTGATCCCGATGCGTATAAACCTGCTCCGGATCCCGAGTTCTGTGACCAGAACGGCATACTGTATGTTTCAGGATATGCCCTCCGGATGAAAAACGATACAACCGGATCCTGCTGGTTCCTTAAGGACGGGAAGTGCCGGATCTATGAGCAGCGTTTTTCCGGGTGCCGGATCTACCCGCATATGCTCCGCCGCAGTGCCGGTATACCGGGAAACATTACCTGGCGCCAGTTCGCCCATAAGGGCAGTCACGGTCGATATGATCCTGAGTTTCCTTACGAAGAATGTCTCACAATTGCACGGGAGGTCAAAGAGTACGAGAACGCGTTCCTTACTCACCAGATCGCGTTTCTTGAGACCATTCATGAATATTTTACTGTTTATAATCTCAGGTATGATCCGGATATGCACAAACAGAATTTGCAAAGGTTGGTACAGGGCAGGCCGGTGGATATAAAAGTCTTCCATGCCGGGGAACTGGAAGAGTACCGGATTGCATGGACGGATTGAGACGTTGCGGATATTTGCGTCACATAACAACCCGTGTGACGACCCCGTGAATCTTCTCCGGGGGAAGGGCATAGAACTGGATAAACGGTGGCGAGACTTTCTTGATAATTCCGTAGAGTTTCCAGAGAGGGTCATCGCTCACGATATTTTCAACACCGTAGAAGATGGTCTTCTCGTCAATCGAGCGTTCCTTCAACAATCCTACCACGTTCACGATCTCCATGTATCCGGCCGTGACTGTGAAGATATGGAGGCCCGGTGCAATATCGGAATCGAAAGCAGTGCCGATACCAAACGGTTTTTCCGTAACCTTGATCGATACGAGGATATTGTTCTCGTACAGGATTTCATTCTGGAAAAACACCTGGGAAAGATACGGGGACAGGTAACGGGGATTTCCCACAAAGTAAAGGGCGGTCCCCCGCACTTTCGGGAAATTCGCGTAACAATCCCGATACCGGGGGAGAAATTCTTCAATCGGAACCGGCCTGAGCATTGCATGGAGTTTTTCCTGGCCCAGGATAAACGTGACAATAATAATCAGGGGGATGGCAGCGAGAATGAACGACCAGAACGCACCGTGCGGAATCTTGAACAGCGTCGAGATGAAGAACAATCCATCCACGATGATAAGTGCCCCGGAAAGGATCGTCTGGACAGGTTTTTTCCGGTGGAAGAAGATGATCGCCATCATGAGAGCGGAGATCATCATGGAACCCGAAACGGCGAGTCCATACGCTGATGCAAGATTTTCCGAGGTACGGAACTCAAACATTACAACAAGCACTGCTGCAAGCAGCATCCAGTTGACGGCACCGATATAGATCTGGGACTGCAGTTCGGTCGACGTATATTCTATCTTCATCTTGGGAAGAAGACGGGTATTCATACCCTGGTAAACGATGGAAAACATGCCGGAGATCATGGCCTGCGATGCGATGACGGTTGCACAGACGCTCAGGATGAGGAACGGGATATAAGCAATCGGATTGATATGATGGATCATTGAGAAGAGGACGTTGTGGGTGTCATTCGTCATGATGACGTAAGCACCCTGTCCGAGATAACTGAGTACGAGCGCCGGAAATACAATGACCCAGCCCTTCACGATCGGCTCCCTGCCAAGATGTCCCATGTCGGCATAGAGGGCTTCTCCCCCGGTGATACAGAGGATTACAGCAGACATTACGATAAGCGAGGCCCATCCGTTTTCAAGGATAAAATTCAGGGCGTACGTTGGGCTCAGTGCATAGAGCACCTGAGGGGCGCCAATAATTGAAATCACGCCGGATACCGCAAGAGCCAGAAACCAGAGCACCATGACAGGTCCGAATGCCCATGCCACGCGGTCAGTCCCCCGTTTCTGGAAGAGGAAGAGCCCTATGGCGATGAGTGCGGCGATGAAAAGAACCATCATCCCGCTCGTTTCTTCAAACCCCGGAATCAGCAGGAATCCTTCGACCGCAGAGAGGATGCTGATTGCCGGTGTGATGACACCGTCTCCTATGAAGAGGGCGATCCCGATGATGGTGAGAACGGATACAGCCGATGCGGTAATGCCGGGCTTCAGCAGGGAATCGAGGAGGGTTTTGAGAACAATTGTGCCACCTTCCCCTTTGTCCGAGAGAGACATGGCAAGCCAGATGTACTGGATCGTGATAATGGTGAACAGCGTCCACGTGATCAGGGAGAGAAGTCCGAATATGGTGGATGTTGTCGGCAGGATGAAGAGCAGGATCGCCCCGACGGTGTAGATCGGGCTCGTACCGATATCCCCGAATACCAGCCCAAGGGATTTGACAATTTTCGAAATGGGGGTTCCGTTCTCGGACATTATTATTCACTACACCGTTGAAGAATGTTTTTTTTGGATTTTATTGACGGGTTTTCGGCTCTGGAGGCTCCGTGAAAAAATTGTACGAACAACGATGAAATCAGATTAAATGCAGGATATTGCGGAGAATGAACCAGACCATTACCAGAATGGCAATTCCCCCCGCTATCATCTGAAGGGCCCGGATACCGTCGATCCCATCAGGGTTGTCGCGATTATCAGAAAAGACGGTGTCACTTCCCGGGCTTTCCATGCCGGTTTCCTGACGTTCGGATTTTTTCTTGCCCTGTTTCATGGGATAAGATGGGAAGAAACCCTATAAACCCTTTCTGTCCGGGCAGGGAAGGCATTCCCTCACATTTCCCTCCGTTCGGAACTGCGTTTAAAAACTTATAATTCCCCCACGTTTCAATAGGTAATCAATGGATGCATCAGTCACTGTACTCTTCATTGGTCTTCTCATATTCTTTGGCAATATTCTCTCGCGGTTTTTTACGCTCACAAAGATCCCCGATGTGCTCTTCCTCATCGCCATCGGTATCATCATAGGCCCGTTTCTCGGATTCGTCGCTCCATCAGCCTTCGGGGTTGTCGGCCCGCTCTTCACGATGGTCACGCTTGCCATCATCCTGTTCGAAGGCGGCCTTCACATCACCCTTGAAACCTTAAAAAAGTCCATCAACGGGACGATGGCAATCACGGTCGCCAACTTTGTTATCATCGCCGGCATCTGTATCGGTTTCATGCACTTCCTTGCCGGATTCACCCTGATCGATTCGCTCATGCTCGGGGCAATTCTCGGGGGAACCTCCTCTGCCGTTGTCATACCGTTTACGAATTACCTTAATATCAAAAACGACACCAAAGCAATTCTTGCCCTTGAATCGGCAATCAGCGACGTCCTCTGCATTGTTGTCCTGCTTGCCCTGCTCGATGTCGTGAAGGTGGAGCAGTTCAATATCGGCCATCTGATAGGCAACCTTCTCTCCTCTTTCCTCATAGCAATCATTATCGGTGTCATTGCCGGTGTCTGGTGGTCTTCCATTTATCACCGGATCACCAGTATTAAAAGTATCTTTATCACGCCGGCATTCGTCTTCATCGTCTTTGGTTTTGTGAACCTCCTCGGGTTCTCCGGAGCTATAGCTGCACTGGCACTCGGCCTGACGCTGGGGAACCTTAATTATTTCAAAGCAGATCATATCCTGCCATTTCTTGGCGATCATATCAAGCAGGTTGAACTCAATCCCATTGAGAAAGAATTTTTTGCCCAGCTGGTCTCCCTCCTGAAAACCTTCTTTTTCATCTATATCGGGATCTCGATCCATTTCGGCAATATGAATATCATTTATTTCGGGGCTGCGATCACGGTCACCATCTACCTCGCCCGCATTGTCATCGTATGGCTTACCATCCCCAGGAATCTTCCTGCTTCAGATGCAGCTATCGTATCGATCATGGAACCGAAGGGACTGGCAGCGGCGGTTCTCGCGTCCCTGCCGCTTGAAGCGGGTATAGCAGCAGGACAGACCATCCAGGACATCACCTATATCGTGATCTTCTTCAGTATCCTTGTCTGCTCGGTGATGGTTTTCCTGCTGGAGAGGACAACGTTTGCCTCGTTATACCGGAAACTGTTCTGGTCGTTTGGGACCGAGAAAAGCTCCTCCTGATCTCCCGGTTACTTACGGTCAGCAGCGCCAACAGTACTGATTATTTTGTTCTCCGCTTTCCTCAGGTATTCGATGAGCGTGGACTTGCTGTACCCGAGCATACCGGCAAGCTTGGTTGCACTGGTTCTCCTCGGGTACTCATAATACCCGGAACCGACAGCGGCTATAAGAACGAGCCGCTCTTTTTCAGTGAGCAGAGGGAGGATCTGGTAACCGCGATAATCAGCAGCCTCATAGGCGATGGATGTTACCGTGCCGAGAAGTTTTGAGAATTGCACGACCTTCTCAAGAGCCGGTTCAGGGCCGGTACAGCTGAACGTGATGGTTTCCCGGGTAAAAAGAAGTGGGCGCTCCCAGATCACTTCGGCTTCTGTCCAGCGCAGCAGGGACAGGAACTGCGGGGGTATGGAGACCTTGAGTAGGCAGACGTGCTCGCGATCCTGAGACTCAAATACGTCAAGAATTTTGAAGTGTCCGGGAAATTTTACCTCCTTGAGGGAAAACCCTTCAGAGAGCTGGATCCGGGCAATCCCGAGTGTGTACCCTTTTGCATTATTCTCCTTGAGAACTTCGAGAACCTCGATCTTCTCGTAAAAATCCGCGGTCGCCTTGATGAAGTGCGCAAACGCCGTGTTGAGGGTAACCGAGACGGTCAGCTTTCTCATATGCTCATGGGTGTGTGCGATGTCATAGATGATGAGGTTTCGGACATGTACGGAACAATACTGGTAACCCGGTGCGTACCATGCACTATACGGGACAATCAGCCATGATGACATTTAATTTTCCGGTCGGTTATCATGATTTCAACAAAGAAAAAATCATCAACTTCCAGCTCAACCGGTGGTACTCCCTCGGTTACGTACGGTTCGAAGAGGTGAAATGGGCCGGTAAACAGATCCGGACATTCGATGACTGGAAAGGAACCATGACCGGCCTTGCAGAAAAGGCGGCGTCCGATGGAAGGTGGATCAACGCCGCGTTCTATGTGCGGGCTGCGGAGTTCTTCGTGCTATCGGGAGATCCGGACAAGGAACTCCTGTATGACCGGTTTATAGATCTCTTCTACAACAAGGCTTTTGCCGGCGAGCCGATTGAGCGGCATGCCGTCCCCTATGAAGGAACGTGCATCCCTGCCCTGCATATCCCGTCCGCACGGACCCCGGAAAAGGGAACGATCGTCATCCACGGCGGGTTCGACTCCTTTATCGAGGAATGGTATTCATGTGCTGCGTTCTTTGCAGCACAGGGTTACGGTATCATCATGTTTGAAGGGCCTGGCCAGGGTGCTGCATTGAGAAAGGAGGGCCTGCCGTTAACGCACGAATGGGAAAAACCGGTCAAAGCGGTCCTTGACCATTTCAGGCTGGACAAGGTCACTCTTCTCGGGATCTCAATGGGTGGCTGGATGTGCTTCCGTACCGCTGCATTCGAGCCACGGATTGAACGGGTGATTGCATCGAGCATCGCGTTTGACTACCTGCAGATACCGCCGCTGCCGATCCAGTGGCTGGCAAAATTCCTGCTCCGGTTCCCGCGCTTGATGGACTATTTTGCCGGGCTGAAAACGAGAGCCAGTTATCAGGAGCGGTGGGGGATCAACAACCTGATGTATATAACGAAACTTCCATCCCCCGTTGCGGCATCGGAAGTACTTCTCCGGTTCAACGGGCAGAACCAGCATTCGGATCTCGTGAAACAGGACGTCCTGATCCTGACCGGCGCGGAGGACCATTTCATCCCGCTCAAGATGCATTACCTGCAGGTCAGTGCCCTGAAAAACGCCCGTTCACTGACAGCGAGAATCTTTACCAGGGAAGAACAGGGTCAGAACCACTGCCAGATTGGGAATATCGGGTTAGCCCTCGATACCATACTCACGTGGATTGAAGATAAGACGTGAGATCGGGGATTGGGACCATAGGGATTTTTTCAAGCAGCACGATCAACAACGATAACCATTTCCTGAAGCAGTATGACGGAAGCTCAAGATATTTTCCAATACATTGGAATCAGAGTCCTGAATTGTCAAAGCCTTTTACTATCCTCAGAACCAACAGTATGCGGAGCGAGAATATCTAAGTGGTCAACAGAGGCGGACTCAAGATCCGTTCGCGCAGGCGTTCGCAGGTTCGACTCCTGCTTCTCGCATCTGGACGCGAAGTTCGATGCTTCAGTTTCCTTTTTAAAGCCATTATTTCAGAAACTTTTCTATGACTTACCCAGTCGCTCAAGTACTTCCAGCCAGTACTTTCCATCCAATGAGGAATG
>Ga0209099_1002023_pt1 | contig 18711 bp, 15 predicted proteins | sample AD_JPNHW2_MetaG_FD_184430 | JGI IMG/M metagenome (GOLD analysis project Ga0209099, IMG submission 184430) | Active sludge microbial communities of municipal wastewater-treating anaerobic digesters from Japan - AD_JPNHW2_MetaG (SPAdes) (version 2) | ecosystem: Engineered > Bioreactor > Anaerobic... | reverse complement strand
TTCGTTCTAGCCTTCCGTCCCCGGCGATTCCGGGGACGGAAGCTCTGCCGCCCGGCGCTTCACCTCGCGCTGAATGCCATCTCCGGGTCGAGGGGGTAGAGAGGCCGCGTGAGCTTCGTGAAGGGGATGGACTCGAGGACCTCGTTCGAGCAGCCCTTCGAGGTCGCGAGGATGGCCCTGGCCGCTATGTCCATGAAGCAGGCCTCGAGGTAGCCGAGCTTCACGATGACGAGGCAGTACTCCTTCGCCTCCACGCCGAGGGCGGGGAGGAGGTCCTCGTCGCCGAAGCCGATGTGCTTCGAGGTGAGGACGATGAGGATGTTCCCGTGCTTCACGAGGGCGAGGTCCGACTTGTAGGGGCCGTAGCCGCGCAGGGTCTTCAGCACCTCGACCTTGAGGGGGATGCGCTTGCCGTTCACCTTGTCCCAGGTTCCGCCTATCTCGAGGTCGAGCTTCGCTCCTTCTCCGGCGGCCACGCAGGCTGCCGCGGCCTTCGCGTCGTAGAAGCCCGAGTAGAGGAGGGGCGTGGGCAGCCTCTCCACCGTGGACATCGTCTCGAGGACCTTCTCGAAGAGCTCGGTCGAGTCGCCGGTGGAGCCGGCCGTCGGGTTGTCGCCCGAGTCGGAGACGAAGACGGGCGACTGTTTCCCGCGGAGGACGGCGTCGTACGCGACCTCCATGGCCTTCCTGCTGTCGTAGTTCTCGTTGCGGAAGACGAAGTCCCTGCGCCGCTCCCAGAAGCCGTTCGCGAGGCGGATGGCGACCTTCTCCGCGGTGGCTGGGTCATCCATCGTGGTGACGAGGGCCGTCACCGCCTCGTGCTCGTCGTCGGCCCAGGGGAAGCCGAGGAGGTAGGAGGCCGCGAGGACCTCGCCCTTCCGCTCGGCGGCTTCGCAGGCCGCGATGAGCGACTTCATGGGCTCGGCCGCGGACTCGGACTTCTCGCCCGCGATGAGGACGGGGACGGACCGCTTCGCGCTCGTGAGGCGCCTGCCGGACTTCAGGCTCTCGAGGAGCATGCGGGCGGCATGGGCGCCGGTCTCGCGGCTGTCGATGTGGGGGGCGGTCTTGTAGCCGACGAAGCCGTCCGCGCAGGCGAGCATCTCGTTGGTGATGGTCGCGTGCATGTCGAGGGCGACGGTGATGGGGACCTTCGGCAGGACCTTCCTGAAGGCGGTGAGGAGGTCGCCCTCGGCGCAGCCGAGGCCCTCGACCTTCATGGAGCCGTGGAGGGCGAGGCAGGCGCCGTCGATGGGGCCTGCGGCGAGGGCCTCCCTCGTCTTCTCGAGGAGCTCCTCCTTGAGCCTGCGGTAGAGGGCCGCGGAGACGACGCCGTTCGGCACGGCGCGCGCGAGAACCGTGGGCACGAGCTCGCAGCCCGCGGCCCTGAGGGTCTCGATGATGCCGGTCGACGAGTAGTAGGGCAGCATGCCCTTCTCGATCATGTCCTTGCCGTGGAAGATGACGAAGTCGTCCTCGCCGGTGATGATCGGGTTGAGCGTGTTGGATTCGTGGTTCATTCCGCCTATTACGATGCGCATGCCTGTCCTCCTCTTTTCTGGGTCGATGGGCCGATAAGAATGGCTCGTGCTCTCTCTAGCGCTGTCCGGCCTTCCGCTCGGTGAAGTGGAGCCAGGAGAAGCATTCCGGGATGTGCGAGTCGTAGACTCCGTGCTCGTTGAGTGCCCAGCCCGGGCTCTCGGTCGCCGTCTTGCCGTTGTAGCGCAGGGACTCGAAGCGGAAGAAGTTCGCGCGCAAGGTGTCGCCCTCGCGCGGGGGAAGCTTCCGATCCGAGAAGAGGCTCTTCATGCCCTCCCAGGGGAAGGCGAGCTCGACGGTCCAGCCTTTATCCAGGCTCTCAGGATCGTTCAACTTGCCGTCGATCTTCACCGCGGTCTCGAGACCGGGGAAGTCCCAGTCCATGAAGGCCCAGCGCTTGCCGCGATGGTGCTTGCCGTTGCGGCTCGGGTCCTGGAAGCCCGAGAGCACGTCGACGTCGCGCGAGTAGAGGTCGAACTCGGGCCGGTCGAAGCGGCTGCCGCGTTTCAGCGCGTCCTGGTAGACGAAGAAGACCTCGTAGACGGTGTTGAGGGCGTTCACCTCGAACTCGTAGTAGCAGTCATCGCCCGCGATGAAGACCTCGACGTCGTTGTCGAACCAGATGTAGGAATCGCGTTCCGTGAGGCTCGCGCGGACCTGGGGTTCCTCGATCCAGAAGCCTATATAGAGGGCGCGCTCGTCCCAGAGGGCGGCCATCCTCGTGTCGAGGAAGCCGGGCTCGCCGCCCACGAGGTCCACGAAGCGCCGGGATCGCGGCGCGTCCCTCCAGGCTTCCTTGTCGAGATTCCCGTCCACGACGATGGGCGCGCTGGCCCGGTGGCAGGTGTAGTGGGCAAGCTTGTCCTCGCCCACTCCGTAGTTTTCATTCATCAGGGTCCCTCTCGGGATGTATTGAGTGGTGCGCCCGGCCGATGCCCCGGGCCGCATGGTGCGTCATCGGGGAGGGGAGGAACGCGACCTCATTCTGCACGCAAGCCTTCCGTCCGTCAAGCCAAGAATCCTGAATTTGTAAGTTGACTTTACTAACTATCGTGCTATACTGCCTTCGCGAGGGAGGAATCGGGAGCGCATGAACGACTTCGGCATACCGGCCTATGTCAACGGCCGAACCGGCGACAAAGACCTGAGCAGGGTTGTAAACAGGGCTCTCCTCCTAGACCTCCTGCGCCGGAAGGGCAGCGTCTCCCGTGCCTCCCTCGCCAAGGAATCGGGCCTCACCAAGGTCACGGTCTCTTCCCAGGTGGCCGACCTCATCAAGCTCGGCATCGTGAAGGAGACCGGCATCGGCGCTTCCGATCTCGGACGCAAGCCCGTCATGCTCGAGGTAGACGGCTCGGCAGGCAGCGCCCTCGGCATCTCGATCTCCACGGCGAGTCTCCATGTGGTCACGATGAACCTCGCGGGAAAGACGGAGCGCGACGAGAGCCTCCCGATCAGTGACCACTCGCCCGAGGGCGTCACCGCGGCGGTCATGACGGTCGTGCAGAAGGCGAAACGCCGCGCAAAGCAGTCGCGTTTCGGTCTCTATGGAATAGGAATAGCGGTGCCGGGAGCCGTGGAACGGGAGACGGGAAGGGTGGTCCGTTCGGCCAAGCTCAACTGGACCAACGTGCTCTTCAGAGAGAACCTCGCGAGGCTCTACCACGGCATCCTCCATGTCGGCAACGACGCGGCCCTCGCCACCATCGCGGAACGGCAGCTCCACGATCCCGAGGTGGACGATTTCGTCTGCCTCCTCATAGATGAAGGCATCGGCTCCGGCGCCTATATCAACGGCGCCATACACTACGGCCACAACGGGCAGTACGGCGAGGTCGGACACATGACCATCGTCCACGGCGGCCCGCAATGCCCCTGTGGCAACCGTGGCTGCTGGGACCTCTACGGCTCGGAGCTCGCGCTCCGGCAGGCCCTCGGCGCGGCGCGAAAGGGACAGCCGCCGGACGAGGAGGAGCTCCTCGCCCTGGCCGCCTCGCCGCCGGCCTGGAGCCGCAAGGCCTTTGCCGACTTCATCGGCTACCTGACGAGCGGCGTCGTGAGCGTGATCAATTCCACGGCTCCCTCGACCATGGCCATCAACAGCGGGGTCCTCGCGGCCTCGCCCGAGATGTTCGAGGCTCTCAAGACAGGGGTCGCGGACCGCGCCATGGCCCACATGAGCAGGTGCGATATACGGCTTTCTTCCCTGGGCAAGGCCGCCGCCGCCATCGGCGCCGCCATGGCGGCGACCGACAGCTTCTACGAGCGGCTCGTGCTCCAGGACAGCGTCTGATCATCATGGGGCCCGTTATTGGGACCCCCGATAGTTCCAAGGAGGAAGAGATGAAATCCAAGAGGATCCTGCGCGTCGCCGCGCTCCTCGTCGTGGCCCTCGTCGCCCTCACGCTTGCCGGCTGCGGCAAGAAGGACAACGGCCCCGTCACCCTCACCGTGTACATGCAGAACGACCTCGCGAACCCCCAGTCTGCGTACTGGCCCGTCACCGTCGAGGCCTTCCAGAAGAAGTACCCCAACATCAAGCTCGAGTTCGAGTACGTGGCCGGCGAGGAATTCCACCAGAAGTTCCAGGCCATGGCCGCGTCAGGCGATATCCCCGACCTCTTCACCTGCTATGCGGGCTCGCGCTCCGGCTACATCCTCGACCGCGGCATGGTGAAGGACCTTAGGCCCTACCTCACCGACGACTTCAAGGCCAAGTACAATCCCGCCATCTGGCAGCCCCAGGGCCCGAACGGCGAGATCTACATCATCTCCCCCAACATGGCCGTCTGCACCGTCGTCTACGTCAACACGAAGCTCCAGAAGGAGCTCGGCCTGGAGACCCCGAAGACCCTCGACGAGATGATCGCCCAGGTTCCCAAGATCCGCGCCGCGGGCTACACGCCCCTCGCCTTCGGCAACAAGGCGCAGTGGCAGGCCCAGTCCCTCTGCCTCTCGATGCTCGTCGACCGCATGGGCGGCACCGAGTGGTTCGACCAGGCCATGAAGGGCAGCGCCAAGTTCACCGACCAGCCCTTCGTCGACGCCATCAGCGTGATCAAGCAGATGGTCGACACCAAGCTCTTCCCCGCGGGCGTGAACCAGCTCGAGGGCCCGCAGGCCTGGGGCGAGTTCGTCCAGGGCAAGGCCGTCTACCTCCTCGACGCCGGCTGGCGCGTCTCCGCCCTCAAGGGCGCCGCGACTCCCGAGGACTATGCCACCTACGCCGCCATCGCCTTCCCCGAAGTCAAGGGCGAGAAGGTCCATGGCTCGAGCGCCGCGACCCTCGGCGAGGCCCTCGCGATGAACGCCAAGCTCGACGGAGCCAAGGCCGACGCCGCCTGGAAGTTCCTCTCCTTCATCTACGGCGAGGAGGGCAGCGCCATCCTCATGCAGTACGGCACGGTCCCGACCTACAAGCTCGACTACTCCAAGTTCGACGTCGACTCCCTCAACAAGCAGTACATCGACCTCATCAACAACCAGACGATGGGCTACGTCATCGACGCGAAGATGGACTCGGAGGGCGTGAACAACCTCCTCAACCCCGGCATCCAGGCCGTCATGATGGGTTCCAAGACCCCGGCCCAGCTCGCCGCCGAGTATGAAGAGTGGGTCGCCGCCAACGACTCGCACCGCAAGGCGAAGTAATCCGGATTTTAGCTGAACGTGGTTGCCTTAATAAGGCAACCACAGGGCACACAGAGGCACAGAGGCACAGAGTTGATGTACAGAGGATAAAAATCCGGGTATGCGGCTGAAGAAAGGCACCGACGATTCTTCCTGTCGAGTGCCTATGGAGACTCCCTATTCCCGGATTCCTCTGTGGCTCTGTGCCTCCGTGTGAAATCTTCTCGGTCGGTAGCCCCTTCAAACGCTGCCGTTCACCCGGAGTCCCCTACATGGTCAACGCTCGATCCAAGCACCGGAGCTACCTGAGCTTCGTGTTGCCGGCCTTCATAATCTACACGGCCATCATGGTCTTTCCCCTCGTGTTCAGCTTCGGGCTGAGCTTCACGAAGTGGAAGGGCTTCGGGCCCATGGAATTCGTCGGATTGCAGAACTACGTCAAGCTGTTCTCCGATCCCGTCTTCCTCATCGGACTCCGGAACAATGTCCTCATAGTGCTCATCTCCGTCTTCGGGCAGATTCCCCTCGGCCTCCTCCTCGCCTACATGCTCCACCGCAGGATGGTGCGCGGGGACAAGATCTTCGAGATGCTCATCTTCCTGCCCATCACCATCTCGTCGGTCATCGTCGCCCAGCTCTGGAACCGCGTCTTCGCGCCGGTCGGCATCCTGCCCACCCTCGTGCGCCAGATCACCGGCAATCCCGACTACGTGATGACGATCTTCGAGAGCAAGACCTTCGCCTTCGTGCCGATCATGTTCGTCCTTCTCTGGCAGCACACGAGCCTCTACATGATCATCTTCCTCGCCAACCTCCAGCGCATCCCCGACTCGGTCATCGAGGCCGCGCAGATGGAGGGCGCCACCGAGGGCGTCATCTTCCGGAAGATCATCGCGCCGATGCTCGCGCCGGTCGCCTTCATCAACTCGATCCTCGCGATCTCGGGCAGCTTCAAGAGCTTCGACCTCATCTTCTCCATGACGGGCGGCGGGCCCGCCCACTTCACGGAGGTCATGGCCGTCTACATGTACAACACGACCTTCGTCTACCAGAACTACGGTTACGGGAGCGCCATCTCCATCGTTATCATCCTGTTCATCGTCGCGGCCATCCTCCTCACGAAGGCGGTGACGAACAAGCTCAACGCGAGCTGAAGGAGGGGGACGCACCATGAACGACAGGACGCGGCTCAAGAAGGCCCCGCTCGGCTGGCGGATCTCCGCCTACGCCATCATGCTCCTCTTCACGGTCATCACCGTGTTCCCCCTCGTGTGGCTCGGCTACTCCTCGCTCAAGCCGAACGCCGAGATAGTCCTCCATCCCCTGGCCCTGCCGCAGGCTCCCTCCTTCGACAACTACGTACGGGCCTGGACCATGGGCAAGCTCGGCGTCTCCCTCGGCAACAGCCTCATCTACACCGGCGTCGCCACCGTGGCAACCCTCTTCCTGGCCCTGGGCGCAGCCTTCGGCCTCGCGAAATTCGCCTTCAAGAGCGTGAAGTTCTTCACCTGGGCCTTCACGATCGGCCTCATGCTGACCGTCCACGCGGTGATCATCCCTCTCTTCCTCGTCGAGGTGAAGGCGGGCCTCATCAACACGCGGCTCGGCGTCATCCTGCCCTATATTGCCTTCGACCTCCCGATGTCCGTCCTCATCGCCCTCTCCTTCGTGAAGGGCATACCGGACGCGATCATCGAGTCGGCGGAGATCGATGGCGCGAAGTACCGCCAGATCTTCTGGTCCCTCATCGTGCCCCTCTCCACGCCGGTGGCCGCGACCATGGCCATCCTCTCCTTCCTCAGGCACTGGAACGAGTTCATGTTCGTCTTCATCTTCACGACGAAGTCGGCCCTGAAGAGCCTGCCCGTCGCCATCACGCAGTTCGCGGGACGGCAGAACATCGAGTACGGCCTCCAGTACGCATCGCTCGTGATCGGCATACTTCCCATGATCATCTTCTATGTCCTCTTCCACGCCCAGCTCGTGAAGGGCTTCGGGGAAGGCGCGCTCAAGGAATAGCGTAAAGCGGCATACATACTGCCATATCGCCCGGGCGGGGTCCCTCTCCTGACTCCGCCCGGGCTTCTTTTTGCCCTGGAGCTTCCCGGCCGGCGCTTGACTCGATCGCGCCTGCGCCTAGCCTATAGGGTATAGCTCTACATCCATGACGCCGTTGCTGCGGGCTTTCCCCTTATGGAGGCATGGCCATGCTCCAGTCGGAAATGGTGGATGCGGTGGCGAGGGTTGCGGTCGAGGTGGGCATCCGGGCCCGCAAGGACGACCTCGTCGTGATCGACGGCACGGTGGTCCACCGGGATCTCATGCTCGCCATGGCGCGGGAGTGCTGGGCGCGCGGGGCGAGATACGTGCACCTGCGCTACGGGGACGACCTCGCCTTCCGGGACCGGGTCTCGCACATGCCCCTGGAATGGATCGACGGGACGCCGGATGCCATCGGCAGCCTGTGGAGTTCCTTCGCCAAGGAAGGATGGCTGCGCCTCGGCATCTACGGAGACGAGGATCCTGCCTTCCTCGAGAACGTCGAGCCGGAACGGCTCAAGCGGGCGAGCGCGGCCGCCCATCGCGCCTCGCGGCCCGCCATGGAGGCCCTCCTTTCGTTCTCCATCCCCTGGAACATGGTTTCCTATCCGACCGATGCCTGGGCGCGCCTCGTCCTCGAAAAGCCCGACGCGAAAGGGGTCGATCTCTGGCCCCTCCTCCTCGACGCGATGCGCATCGACGGGCAGGGAACCGGAGGGCTCCTTGCGCATTACGACTCCCTTGCGGAACGCGCGCGGAAGCTCAACGGATCGCGTCTCGATACGCTGCGCTTCACCGCTCCCGGCACCGACCTCGTGGTCGGGCTCTCGATGCGGAGCCGCTGGATGGGGGGCACGCTCGTCACGCCCGATGGCCGTCGCTTCGTGCCGAACATCCCGACGGAAGAGGTCTTCACCACCCCTGATTTCCGCAGGACCGAGGGACGCGTTAGCTGCTCGAGGCCGGTGATGATCCTCGATGTCCCGGTCGAGGGCGCCTGGCTCGAGTTCCGGAAGGGCGAGGTCGTAGCCTCCGGCGCCTCGAAGGGGGCCGAGGTCCTCGGGCGTTTCATCGCCATGGAAAAAGGCTCGCGCCGCCTCGGCGAGGTGGCCCTCGTCGATTGCTCCTCGCCGATCTGGCGCTCGGGCAGGTTTTTCCGGAACATCCTCCTCGACGAGAACGCCGCCTGCCATATCGCCCTGGGCTCGGGCTTCCCCAAGTCCTTCGAGGGGGCCGACGCGATGGGCACGGAGGAGCGCGAGGCTTCGGGCTTCAACGATTCCTTCGAGCACGACGACCTCACCTTCGGCTCGGACGAGCTCGACGCGGACGCGATGGATGCGTCAGGGCGCGCATATCCCCTCATGAGGAAAGGACATTTCGAGAGGTTCTAGCCGTGCCTGGCCGCCGTTCCCGGGGAATGGCCGCCTTGCAACGAGTCTGCAACGCTTTCCTGCGAAGCTTTTCGTATGAGCGGCCGCTTGCCCGAAGGCCGGCGGTCCGCAGCGTGCAAGCATGTAAAAATGGCTCCGAGGAGAATGAGCGCCAGGGCGATGCGAGCGTCCCGGCGCTCTTTTTTTCTCCTTCCCGTCCCTGGCCTGTAACGTTTGTGAAACGGTCCATCGCGACGCTGGTTATATGGACCGAAGGCGGCCGAGGGGCATGGGACCGGAGCGCCGCGGAAGGCCCGGGAGGCAAATATGGAAATGAAAAGGGCGGTGAGGTTGGCGATCTTGATCGCCGGTGCGGTGGCGGTTGTATGCGCCATTTCCATCATCGGTTTCCGGCAGAATTCGGCGGCCTCGGCCGGGCGAAGACCGACGATAACGCCGGTGCTGGCCAGTTACGAGCGGCCATCGGAAAGCGCGGCGGCCAAGGATTCCAGGAGCCTCTCCGACGCCAATGCGGTACTGGTATCCGCGCCCGTCGAGACGCCTGCGGATGATCCGTTCCAGGGGATTCCGAGCCACAAGCGCTATGTCATCGTCGGCGAGGGCCCTATGTCTGCGGAAGACGTCCTCGTTCCAATGGGTGTCGAAAGGGCCGAGGACCAGTGAGGTCGGGAGGGATCAGGCCCCGTCATTCTCCGTGACCACCAAGTCCACGCGTTGGTCGCCATCTCCCGTCGGCACCTCATCCACCATCTGCACGGCATAGCAGAGGCCGCAGGCGACGAGGCTGCCGCCGTACCGTGCCGCGGCTTCGCGGGCGCGCGACAGGAAGCGGTCGTAGTAGCCCTTGCCGCGACCAAGCCTGCCGCCGCGGCGGTCGAAGGCGAGACCGGGCGTCGCCACGATCACCCGTGCCGCGCCGAGTTCCCGGGGCGCGAGGGCAGGTGCATCTGCCGGCGGCTCGGGAATGCCATAACGGTCGAGGGGCCAGGAGCGGTAGTCGCGGGGCAGGGGCACGAAGACGATGTAGTCGCCACCCTCGGGGGTCCTCTCCATGCGGGGAACCGCCACGACCTTGCCGTCAGCCAGGGCGGCCTCCACGAGGGCTTCCGTCCCTATCTCTCCCGGCATCGAGAGGAAGGCGAGGACGATGTCGGCCATCGCGTAGCTTGGCAAGGCGCGGAAATGTCCGGCGGCGCGGATACTGCGTTGTGCAGCGTCGACGATGCCCATGCCCGCGAGCTTGGCCTTCATTGCCTTCCTGAGCGCTTTCTTTGCATCCATCCCGTCCATTCCGGGTCCTCGGCTTTCGCGGCTGCGCGGCCTGCCCCGCGAGGATAGCGCCTCTCCGGGGACGCGGTAAAGCCCGCGGAAGGCGTGCAGGTCCGCCGCGGGATGGCGGCATGTCGCGGGCGTAAAAAAGGGGCCGTCCTTTCGGACAGCCCCTTCGACGTCTGGCGCAATCGCCAGGTGTCTCGTGTTTACGCGGCGGCTTCGACCGGCTCTCCGCCCTTGTTCTTGATGAGGGCGATGATCGTCTCGATGGCGACCATCACGGAGAGGACGACAAGGATGAGGGCCACGACCGGGATGGCCGGCTGCATGGGCACCTTCTTGAACCAGGCCTGGATGATCGAATCGATGAGGGACCAGTTGGACATGACGAACATGAACACGGCCGGGATGAGGGCCACGAGGTAGGCCTTCTTGTTCTTGGCGGTCTTCACGAGCCAGACCGTCACGCCGATGAGGGCGAGGGCGGCGAGGAGCTGGTTGGAGGCGCCGAAGGTGTTCCAGAAGGTCTTCCAGGCGGGGATGGGGTTGCCCTTGGCATCCGTCATGGTCTGGAAGAGGAAGATGACAGGGACGCCGGCGGTGAGGAGGGTGCCGAGTGCACGGCCGACCCAGTTCCTCAAGCCCGTGAGCTCCTCGAAGATGTACCTGCCAAGGCGGGTGCAGACATCGAGGGTGTCGTAGACGAAGGTCGTGAAGGCCATGAGGCCGAAGGAGATGCCGAAGGCCGGGCTGATGCCGATGAGGCTCATGAACTTGCCGATGCCGGAAGCATAGACGAAGTTCGGGGCGGCCTTGGTGAGGGGGTCGGAGGGGGCGACGATCATGACGCAGGCGAGGGATACGACCGCGACCATGCCCTCGAGGAGCATCGCGCCGTAGCCGATCGGCGTCGCGTCGGTCTCCTTCTCAAGCTGCTTGCTCGTCGTGCCGGAGGACACGAGGGAGTGGAAGCCGGAGCAGGCGCCGCAGGCGATCGTGATGAAGAGGAGGGGGAACATCGGGAACCAGAAGCCGGCTCCCATGCTGCCGTCCATCGCGAGCTTCGTGAAGGCGGGGTACTGGATGGGATAGCCGCCGAAGATGACGCCGATGGCCGCCGTCAGCAGGGCCGCGTAGAGGAAGTAGCCGCCGAGGGCGCCGCGGGGCTGGAGGAGGGCCCACATCGGCACGACGGAGGCGATGAGGCAGTAGATGAGGATGATCACGCCCCAAGCCTTGGTGGCAGCAGCGGGTGTCGCCGCGAGCCAGGTCGGGAGGCTGATCGGGATGTACTTGCCCACCCAGATCGCGACGGCGACGAGGGGGAGGAAGATCACGAGGGCCCACTTCTCCTTGAGCTTCGCGAACTTCATGAGGAGACCCATGATGACGGGGAGGATGAGGTAGAGGATCGAGGAGGAGGCGATGGCTCCGCCTCCGACCTTCTCGCCGCTCTCGAGGGTCACCATGCCGACGAAGGAGCCGGCCGTGAGGTCGGTGAAGGCGACGATGATGTAGACGAGGGTGATCCAGATGAAGATCATGAAGACGATCCAGGCGCGCTTGGAAACGTTCATCCTGATCACGTCCGTGATCGAGCGGGCCTTGTGGCGCACGGAGGCGACGAGGGCTCCCATGTCGTGGACGCCGCCGATGAAGATGGATCCGATGACGATCCAGAAGAGGGCGGGCACCCAGCCGAACATGACGCCGGCGAGGATTGGGCCGTTGATCGGGCCTGCCGCCGCGATGGCCGAGAACTGCTGGCCAAGGAGCATGTGCTTCTTGTTGGGCACATAGTCGTTGCCGTCGTTGATCTCGACTGCCGGGGTCTTCCGGCTGTCGTCGAGGGCGAAGACTTTCTTCGCGAGGAATTTGCCATAGGTGAGGTAAGCGACAATGAAGATTATCGCGCACCCGCCCACGATGAAGATGATGTTCATACGCGTCTCCCGCGGACTAGATTTGATCCTCGACGAGGCTCACGCCCCCTTGAGGGGAGGAGAGTCCACATCGAGCCTTCTGCCCTTACCCAGCCGGGAGCGTCGGATACGGAAAGCGGGCCGCCGCGCCGTATGCTCCTCGAGTCCTTCTTCCCTGCATGTGGTTCGGTCAGTATTGAGTAATTTTAGATCGGTATCCGCAGGAACGCAATCGGTTTTTTCCGAATCGAAGTCTGGCATCGCATTCCAGGCTTTCTGTCTTTGTTCCCTGATGTGTCGCGGCTCGACATCGGGCAACGTTTCTCAGCTTCACTCCGTCTTGCCCTTCCGGCTAACTTCTTCCACGAAAAGGCGATATGAAGCGCCCTCCGAGGCTATCCACAGGCGCCGCTCTCCATTCCCGCTCGTGATGATCGCGGATGAAAGCCCTGCAGGCTCTTCCTCCCGTCCGTCGTCCCCCAAGGCAAGAACCTGCGTTTCCTCGGGAGCTATGGCGCTCAAGCTGCATTTGATGAAGACAGCGTTGTCATCAATGGCCAGACTCGAGATCGTCGCGTAATCTTCATCCATGACGAGACCGTCGACGGAGACTCGCAAGGGCCTGTCTGCGGGGCTATACCACCAGCCGAGGTCGTTCTCGTCATAGTTGAGGATGCTGACAGGGTAGAAGAAGGCGAAATGCCTGCCGCTCGCCGACAGAGCGAGTCCGCCCGGACGATAGGAAAGATCGATGGAGATTCCCCGTCCGAGGACCTTCCAGCTTCCCTTGCCATAGACCCATGAGCCGTCGCTCGCTCTCCTCCACTCTCCCCCGTCGCCCGCTTCGCATACATGGGTCTTGCCGTCGGTCGAGGTCTCGAAGGAGGGAATCGCATCATGGCTTTCGCCTTCGCCCGCCTCGGTCACGACGAGCCAGCGGCCGGCACCGTAGGTCCACTTCCCTGACCCGGTCTGTACCCACTCGCCGCCGCGGCCCGCGACGAAGGCCCAGGCCGAGAGGTCCGTGGAGGCCGATATGGGGCCGCAGTAGTCGTAGCTTCCCCTGGCCTCGGCGTCGGCGTAGAGGACCTTCCTGCCTCCGAGGAGGAAAGAGGGACCGACAGGGTCCGCGGCCCAGGCTCCACCCGTGGATACGAGGCTGATTGTCCTTCCGTCCGAGGGAGCCATGGCGAGATAGTCGATTGCGTCGCAGGCGACGAGTTCCCTGCCATCCTTCATGATGCGGGAGCTGCCGCCCGCGGCGTCCCAGCCGCCTCCCTCGAGCTCCTTCCAGACGATGCCGCTCCGCTCCGCCCAGGCGGCGTGCCTGCCATCGGCGCTCATCGCGAGGAAGGTTGCGCGATCGCAGGGTTCGGACCTCTTGCCGTCGACGATCACCGACATGGCGCCGCCGCCGTAGCGCAGTCCCCTTCCCGCGGTCTCCCGCCAGATGCCTTCGCTCCCGGCCACGTAGGCAAGATGGCGGCCGTTCCGCGAAAGGAAGAGGCTTCCGACGAAATCGAGTTCCGCGCCTTCGGTTTCGCAGTCCGCCGTACCGGAGCCGCCCCTCGCCCTGCCCGTCACGACGCGTCCCGCGGCGCCGTCCCTGCCGGCCCTCCCGGCCGGATCGGAAACCGCGATGTAGGCCCACCTGCTGCCGTCCGCCGATATGGAGAGGTCGCGGATGGCCGGCCAGGGCTTGCCCGAGTAGATCCATTCGCTCCTGCGGAGAACGAGGTATTCCTCGCCGCGCGCGTTGGCCGCCACATAGGCCAGGACCTTTTCATCGGCGGATACGCGGAGACTGTGGACCGGCCTGTCCCGGAGCACGAAGGAGCCCGTCTTGGCGAAGACGCTGGGCACGAAGAGCCCCTCGATGGCCGGCCAGGAGAAGAAGACGGCGAGGGCGAGGATCGCACAGCCCGCGACGGCCGCGATCGCGGCGCCGAAGGGGGAGCGAGGGGTCGTGTGTGGGGCTTCATTGCCCCGGCCGGCATCAGCCATGGAAATCTCCTTGCATGAAGGCCATGGCCCCAATCATATCGCGGCAGGCGGGAGGCCGCGAGGGCAGGGCCGCGAGGGCAGCCGCACCGGGCGGCCCCCGCAGACGCGCAGGCCCATTTTCTTTATCCTGTTGCCCATGGATTCCGCAGTTCCGAAAGGCCGGCGCGGCCTCGTCCTCTTCAATGCCTGTGTCATCACCTTCATGGCGACCCTCGACGGGTCCATCGTCAACATAGCCCTCCCGACGATAGCCAAGGCCCTCGGCGCCGGAGTCTCGGCAGTCCAGTGGGTGGTCACGTCCTACCTCCTCTGCGTCTCCGCGACCCTCCTCGTCTGGGGAAGGCTTTCGGATATTTACGGCAGGAAGCGGCTCTTCGCCGCGGGTCTCCTCACCTTCACGGTCGGCTCCCTCCTCTGCGGCCTCTCGGGCAGCCTTTCCGCCCTCGTGGCCAGCCGCGTGCTGCAGGGCCTCGGCGCAGCCATGGCCATGGCCCTCGTCCAGGGCATCGTGACCTCGACCTTCCCGCCCGAGGAGAGGGGCAAGGCCCTGGGCTTCATCGGCTCGGTCGTGGCCATCGGCAGTCTCGTGGGCCCGAGCCTGGGCGGCCTCCTCGTCGCCATTGCGGGCTGGCGCTCGATCTTCTTCATCAACGTGCCCATCGGCCTCGGCGGCGTGGCCCTCACCTTCGCCGTCATGCCGGAGTCCCGGCATTCCGGCGTCGCGGGGCGCGACACGGCCTTCAACTGGAGCGGATCCGCCCTCTTCGTCCTGTCGATCGCCGCCCTTTTCGTGGCGATGCTGGCCTTCCAGGATGGCCTGGTCGCCGCGTCCCCGGCCCTGGGCATCGCAGCCATCGCCTTCGTCCTGTTCTTCGCCTTCCTCCGCGCCGAACGGCGGCCCTCGCCCCTCGTCGACCGCAGCCTCTTCCAGTCCCGGGTCTTCACGATGGGCGTCATCGATTCCTGCCTGTCCTATGTCGCCATGTTCTCCTACACCTTCTTCATGCCCTTCTACCTCCAGGGCGTCCGGGGCATGTCGGTCCTGGGCGCAGGCGCCCTCATGTCGGTCTATCCCCTCGTGACCGGCGTTCTCGCGCCCCTCGCGGGCAGCCTATCGGATCGCATAACTTATCGTCCGCTGACCATAGCGGGCCTACTCTGCAACGCTTCGGGCCTCGCCCTCCTCGCGACCCTCGGGCCGGGCACGCCGCTCTATGCGATCGGGGCCGTCGTCGTCCTCCTCGGCGCGGGCGGCGCGATGTTCCAGTCGCCCAACAACTCGAGCGTGATGGGCTCCGTGCCCCGAGACCGCCTCGGCATCGCGGGCAGCCTCAACGCCTTCTTCAGGAACCTGGGCATGGTCACGGGTACGACCCTCTCGGTGAGCCTCTTCAGCCTCGTCACGAAGGCGAGGATGGATTCCGTGTCGTCGGGCGCCCTGGACGGCGCCGTCTTCCTGGGCGGTTTCCGCGTCGTGGTACTCGCTGCTTCAGGCTTCGCCCTCCTGGCGATGATCGGCGAAGTCTTCGGGAAGAGGCGCGGCGAGGCCGGGGACCTGGCGGCGGTCCGCTAAGCTGCCCCCGCCTGCCCCTTCTCGCCCATGAGGCAGCGGACGGGTAGGGGATGGGTCTTGCCCTTCGCGGAGATCGCGAGTTCGCCGTCGAACTCGAAGGCCCCAGCGACGCCGTCCTCCCGGGCGAGTTCCTCGGAGACGAGGATCTGCCAGGGGCCGGAGGCCGCCTGGATGCGGGCGGCGGTGTTCACCGTGTCGCCGATCACCGTGTGATCCATCATCGAGGGCGAGCCGATGTCTCCCTCGACCAGCTCTCCCACATGGAGGCCGAAGCCGAGGCGGAGCCCGTCGAGCTCGACGGTGATCCTCCTCGCTTCCCGCCTGATGCGGAGCGCCGCCTTCAGGGCGTCCTCCGGCTTCTCGAAGATGGCCATGGTCTCGTCGCCCACGTACTTGTCGACTTCCCCGCCGGACGCGGCGATGATTTCCTCCTGGAGGCCGAGGAGGCGGTTGAGCACCTCGATGACGCGCTCGGGCGGTCTGCGTTCCGAATATGCGGTGAAGCCGCGTACGTCGGAGAAGAAGACCGTGAGCCGGCGCTTGCGGACTTCCGCCCCGAGTCCTTCGTTCACCCGTTCGCGCACCGCACCAACGGTCGACCTCGACACGTAGCGAGATAGCTCGAAACGTTCCCGCAGGCCCAGGACCATCTCGTCGAAACGCGCGGCCATGGCGCCTACCTCGTCCTTCCGCGTCCAGCCAAGCTTCGCGTCGAGGTCTCCTTTGCCCACTGCTTCCATGGCCTCCGATACGCGGAGGACCGGCCGGATGACGGAGCCGCCGACTCCGACGAGGAGAAGGCCGGAAAGGAGGGCGAAAGCCGCGAGGATGGCTCCGGCCACGACGTACTGGATCGTCCGGTACCGGGCCGAGAGGAGGGCCATGGTCGCGCTCAGGTCGAGCTTGACCTCGACCGCGCGATAGTCGCCGTCGGCCAGGCGGATGGGAGCCACGATGTCGGCGTCGGTCTCGGGCCTTCCATCGGGGCCTGTCGAGGGCTCAATGACCACGGCGAGAGGGTGCCCCGTCAGGGCTTCGCGGATGTCCGCGTCGCCCGAGTAGTTCCTGCCCGCCTCGGTATCGGGATGGCCGATCTCGACCTTGCCGTCCTCGGCGAGGAGGATGACCTTCCTCACGGTGAATTCGCCCGTACCGGCCGCGAGCTCCGAGATGAACTCGAATTCGCTGTCCACTGCCTTCTCGAAGGCCGCCTCATTCCCGTTGAAGGGCAGCTTTTCGAGGTCGTGGACGAGGTAGAGGCCCACCGTTCTCGCCATGGAGAAGAGCTGGGTCTTCGTCACCTGGTCGGCAAGGGGAGGGAAGACCGCGAGGAGCAATCCTATGGTGGCCAGGAAAGCGATGACGAACATGAAGACTAGCTTGAACCTGAGCCGCATGATCCCTCCTGTTTCCCTGGGCGATTCTATACCCCCCCTGAGCCGGCCAGCAAGATAATCGACGCGGATGTCCGAATAAAGAGGAAGGTCCGGGACAGGCGGCTAGCGCCGGCGACCGTCAGGAAAGGAGAGTCCTCAGTCTTTCCCTGAGCCCGTGGAGGAGGTACTTCACGGTGCCTTCGGGCCTTTCGAGGATGCAGGCGATCTCGCGGACCGTCCTGCCCTCGACGTAGTAGAGGCCGTAGAGGCGGCGCTCCGAGGCCCGGAGCGAGCCGAGGGCCGCGGCAAGGTCGACGCCCAGTTCGGGGTCGAGGCCCGGGGCGTCCCCGTCCCGGGGCGCACAACCTGCGCCACTGGTGTCGCACAACGTTAACTCGCGTCCCAGGGCCTCGGCCTTGGCTCGCTCCGCCGCCATCCTCGAAAGCCATCCCGTCCAGACATTCCTGCAGATCGCGTAGACCCAGGTGGAGACCTGCGAGTCGCCGCGGAAGCGGGGCGCGGCGGCGATGATGGCGCAGAGGGCCTCCTGCTCGAGGTCCTCCGCGTCCTCGCGATGGGTGCAGCGGCGAGAGAAGAAAACGCGGACGAGGCCCGCGTATCCGACCGCCAGGCTGCCGCCGTCCGTCCGTCCTCCGCTCGCCATGGGATCAGAATTCGGCCACGAGGGCCCTGAGCTTCTGCTCGGTCACGAAAGGCGAATCCTTCGACGCGATGCTTTCGATGCCCGTGATGAGGAGGTCGAGGCGGGTCTCCATGCTACGAAGGTAGGCGGCCTTGTAGTTGTCCATGATGGAGCGGATGAGGAGGGGATCCCAGCCTTCGGCCAGCATGACGAGTCCCTTGCGGAAAAGCGGATCCGCGTCGTTGTCGTCGACCTGCTCGAGGGCGAGGAGGCCTTTCCGGAGGGCGAAGCGCGAGAGCTCCGTGAGGCTCGCGATGACGGTCTGGTTCGAGGAGAGGTCGATGCCGGGCGGGCCCTCGGGCTCGGGCGGCGGCTCGACGTAGGAGGCCGTGTGCTTCTCGAGGAGACCGAGGAAGAATTCGCAGGCCGCCTTCACCGTCGCGGGCGGCGTGCCCTTTGTTGCGTCGAGGTCCACCTTGATCATCTTGCGGGCGCGCTCCGACATGTTGCGGTAGACCATCTCCCTTTCGGCCTCGTCCATGCCATGGAGGGCCGAGACCATGACCTCGGCATCTATGTCGCGGAGGGATTTCTGGATGATGATGTCGTTTTTCATGCAGGGTTCGAGATAATCGGAAAACCTGGCCATGGGCGCCTCCATCCGGATCGTGATGAAAGTTTAGTGCATTGAAACGGAGGCAGGTTGGGAAAAAAGGCGGCAACGAAATCCGGCATCCCGTACCAACGGCGCCGGCCACCAGGACGGAAAGCCATGAAAAAGGCCGCCGCAAACCGCGGCGGCCTTCGCATCACATTTGGCGGCCCTTAGCTACCTGTCGCAAGCGTCAGTCCTTCCCAGAACTCGGGCGGATAACGCTCCGGCTTGGGCGGCGGCGGGGGGACGGGCGGATGCGCCGCGTCCCACTCGGCCTTGCGGCGGCCGCGGAGGAACTTGTCGGCCACGCTCGGGAAGAGCTCGAGGAGGAGCCCCTCCTTTTCGTCCTTCGCGAGCTTCACGCCGTCGTACTCGGGCAGCTCCGGATTGGCCTGCTTTTTGTACTTCGAGGTATCGTAGGGGGTCTCGTCGCGGACGCCGCAGATCCTTTCGCGGAAGTCCGGGTTGACGGGCCAGGGCGTCTTTCCGTAGGAGCCCTTCACGAGCTCCGCGAAGTTCTTCGACACGTTCGAATAGAAGGGCTTGCCCTGGGCGCGGTCCACGACGCAGTTGACCGCCTGGACGCCGACGATCTGGCTCGTGGGCGTGACGAGGGGCGGGACGCCGCAGTCGAGGCGGACCTGGGGGACGGCCTTGAGCACC
>Ga0209099_1002022_pt1 | contig 18715 bp, 20 predicted proteins | sample AD_JPNHW2_MetaG_FD_184430 | JGI IMG/M metagenome (GOLD analysis project Ga0209099, IMG submission 184430) | Active sludge microbial communities of municipal wastewater-treating anaerobic digesters from Japan - AD_JPNHW2_MetaG (SPAdes) (version 2) | ecosystem: Engineered > Bioreactor > Anaerobic... | reverse complement strand
TTCGGGGACGTCCAGCGGGGGAAGGGAGTAACCGACCTTTCCGCTCCCGGAGCGGGAAAAGATGAGAGGTTCGACGATTTTATCTCTATTTTCAGCCATTGGCAGCCTCCAGCTCCTTGACCAACCGGTCGATCTCTTCCTTGGTGTTGGTCTCGGTGACGGTTATGAGCAGGCTCTGGGTCTCTTCGGGGAAGAACCAACAGAGGGGAATGCCCGCGACGATTTTCTTTTCCAGGAGACGTTCCTGAACCTTCCGGGCATCCTTGAGGAGGACCACAAACTCGTTGAAGATGGGGCCCTTGTAACGGGACGGGATTCCCCGTTTCTCCAGTTCTTTCTGGGCGTAGACGGCCTTGCTGTGGTTCTGAAGGGCCGCCTCTCTGAGTCCTTCGGGACCCATGAGGGAGAGGAAGATCGAAGCCCTCGTAAGGCACCAGGCCTGGTTGGAGCAGATGTTGGAAGTGGCCCGTTCCCTGCGGATATGCTGTTCCCTGGTCGAGAGGGTCAGGACGTAACCCGTCTTTCCCTCGGTGTCCACGGTCTCACCGACGACGCGGCCGGGCATCTCCCAGAGGAACTTCTTGTTGCTGGTGGTGAAGAAACCGAGGCCCGGTCCCCCGAAAGAGGGGTAGAGGCCGAAGCTTTGGGCTTCTCCAACGGCGATATCGGCCCCCCAGGCGGCAGGGGACTTGAGATAACCCAACGAGAGGGCTTCGGCGGTGACGGAGATCAGCAAGCACTTGGATTCGCCGATCTTCTCCTTGATCCAACCGTACTCTTCGATGACGCCGAAGAAGTTGGGGGACTGCACCATCACGGCTCCGACACTCTCGTCGTAAAGTTTCTCGAAGCTCAAGGGGCAAACCATGCCGAACTCATCGGTGTCGATGAGCTCCACGACCAGACCGAAGTTCCTTACATAGGTGCGGATGGTCGCCAGATACTCGGGGTGGACGGAACGGGCGACGAGGAAACGGGTCTTCTTGGTCATTCTCCAGGCCATGAGGATTCCCTCGGCGGCCGCGGTGGCACCGTCGTAGAGGGAGGCGTTGGAGTACTCCATCCCGGTCAGGGAGGAGACCATGGTCTGGTACTCGAAGATCGCCTGGAGGGTTCCCTGGGAGATCTCGGGTTGGTAGGGTGTGTAGGGGGTGACGAACTCGGCCTTAGAGCTGAGGGCGTTGACCGCTTCCGGAACGTAGTGGTTGTAGCACCCCCCTCCGAGGAAGAGGGTGTAACCGGAACAGAGGTTCTCCCGCTCTCTCTCTTGAAAGTAGCGGGCGATCTCCGGTTCCGAAAGGGCGGGAGCGAGTTTCAGGGGCTCACAGCACCGGTTGCTGTCGGGAATGGCCCGGTGAAAGAGCTCCTCAACGGAGGAGACCCCGATGGTCTCCAGCATCTGCCGTATATCTTCGGAGTTTTGTGGAAAGTAGCGCATTAAGGGGGACCTCAGCCCTGGATGTATTTTTCGTAGTCGGCTTCAACCATGAGGGCTTTCAGCTCGGAGGCGTCGGAGAGCTTCACCTTGTAGATCCAGCCCTTGCCGTAGGGGTCTTCGTTGATCAGCTCGGGGCTGTCTTCCAGGGAGGCGTTGATCTCGAGGATCGTTCCCGACACGGGAGCGTAGACCTTGGAGGACTCTTTCGGAGACTCGACGTAGCAGATCTCGTCGCCTTTCTTAATGGTTTTCCCGTTCTCGGGGAGGATAACCTTGATGATTTCGCCGAGCTCGGACTGGGCGAAGTTGGAGATGCCGCAGACGCCGGTGTCGCCATCCACTCGGATATACTCGTGCTCTTTGGTGAAGTAGGTCATGGAAGCCTCCTTATAATAGGTTTTAAAGGGTTCCCATAAATTACCACGGTCCCTCGGGATTGTCAAACCGACGGCCCTCTCGGCACACTCCCGGCTCCGTTGAAGCCCCCCCCTCTTTGGTGTATAATTCCGCGATGAGGCTCTTCCTGGCTTTCGACATCCCCCTCTCTTTCCGGCTACCCTTGGAAGAGGTGATCGGTCAATTGAAAAGGAGTGGAGGAGTCGTTCGCTGGGTCGATCCAGCCTCGATCCATTTGACGTTGGCTTTCTTCGGAGAGAGCGACGAAGCCGGCAGGGAGAGAATCGAGAAGGTTATGGAAGAGGTCTTTCCCAAACACGCTCCTATGGAACTGACCTTCCAGGGGTTGGGAACCTTTCCCGGCTCTCCTGGCTCCGCCCCTCGGGTCGTTTGGGTCGGTCTTAGTAGGTCTTTGCCTCTTGAAAAACTCTACCGGGACCTTTCTCCCCGCTTCGCCTCCGTGGGGTTTCCCCCCGAGGAGAGAGCCTTCTCCCCCCACCTGACCATCGGCAGGGTCAAGGCTCCCGACGGAGTGAGCGGGTTGAGGAAGGCGGTGGAAGAGAGAAAAAACTTCTCCTTGGGAACCTTTCAGGCGACCGAAGGGATCCTCTTTAAAAGCACGTTGACCCCTCGTGGGGCCTGCTACGAAGCGTTGGCAACGGTGAAGCTGGGAGTGAAACCATGAAGACTCTTCTTTTAATTGTGGGGGCCTACCTTTTGGCCTCGGTTCCCTACGGATACCTCCTCTATTATTGGCGTTACCGGGAGGATATCCGGACTAAGGGAAGCGGAAACATCGGCGGTACCAACGTCCTGAGGGAGGGAGGCTTCCTTCTGGGACTCGGCACGACCCTCTTGGACATCCTCAAGGCCTTTCTTCCCGTTCTCCTGGCCGTTCACCTCCTCGGGAGAGGTACCATCGGACCCTTCTGGGTCTGGGGAGCCGCTGTTTGCGGCCACATGTTCTCGGTCTTCCTGAAAGGGAAGGGAGGGAAGGGGGTCGCCTCTTTCGTCGGCGGCGCGCTGGCCTTGGACTTTCCCCGGACTCTCATGGGAATCGGCCTCTTCTTCCTCGTCCTGCTTCCCACCCGTTTCGTCTCTCTGGCGTCCCTGACCGCATCCTTGGCCCTGACCTTCCTCATGCTTCACGCCTACGGCCTGGCCGCCTGGCCTGCCATCCTTTGGACAGGTCTGGTCTTCTGGAAACATCGCGAAAACATCCGTCGGCTCAAGGCCGGAACGGAGAGGAGGCTTTTTGACAAGAAAGGGGAGTGAAATCGGCGTAATCGGGGCCGGTTCCTGGGGAACCGCTTTTGCCCGTTACCTGGCCGGAGTCAAGCATCTGCCGGTGACCATGTGGGCCCGGGAACCCGAGGTTGTGGAGAGTATCAACGAGAGGCATGAGAATACCCTCTACCTACCCGACGTGGCCCTTCCCGAGAACCTCAGGGCCACCGCCTCCCTGGAGGAGGCTGTCCGAGGGGCCCAAATCCTCGTAATCGGCGTTCCTTCGAAGTTTTGTCCCTCCCTCTACCCCCTCGTCAACTCCCACCTCAACGGAGACTGTCGCTGCCTGATCTCCTTGACCAAGGGGCTTGATGAGGCGGGGACTGACCTTCTCAGCCGTTTGATGGCGAAGAGCTTTCCCTCCCTGGGGCCCTCCCGGATCGCCGTACTCTCCGGTCCCTCCTTCGCTCGGGAGTTGGCTAAGGACCATCCTACGGCGGTCGTTATCGCCTCCGCCGAAGAGGCGACGGCCGTTGACCTTCAGCACTCCTTCTCCTCCTCGGTTCTTCGCATCTACCACTCCACCGATGTTGTCGGAGTGGAGTTGGGCGGAGCCTTGAAGAATATCATCGCCATCGCCGCGGGAGTCGTCTCGGGGATGGGTTTCGGCTACAACACTCTGGCTTCCATGATCACCAGGGGGAACATTGAGATCCTTCGGTTGGGCCTGAAGCTGGGTGCCTGCGAGGAGACCTTCCTGGGGCTCTCGGGAATCGGTGACCTCATGCTGACCTGCTTCGGCCCCCTCTCCCGGAACCGAACCTTCGGGGAGAGAATCGGCAAAGGGGAGAGCATGGAGGCCATCTTGAAAGGCTCCGTCTCGGTCGTCGAGGGGTTGACAACGGTCAAGACCGCCCTGAAACTCTCGGAGAAGTGGGGAGTGGAGATGCCCATTACCAAGCAGATCCATGGTGTCCTCTACGAAGGACAAGACTTGAAGGTCGCCCTGAAGGAGTTGATGGGCAGGAGCCTGAAAAAGGAGTGGAACGTTCGCTAATGGAGGGGAAGATGAATCTTTGGAAACGAGGAACCCTTTGGTCCGCCGCCACCATCGTCTGCCTGACAGGCCTACTCTTCTCGGCTCCTCAGAACCAGGGGAAGGAGAACCCCACCATCCGTCTCTACAACGAAGGGACGGTTCTTCTGAACCAGGGGAAGGGTGAGGAGGCGCTCCGCAAGATGAGAGAGGTTCTCCGCCGGGACCCGAACTTCGCTTCCGCCTACAATGTCATCGGCCTGATCTCCCTGATGAAGAGGGACTTTACCACCGCGGAAGAGAATTTCCTGAAAGTGGTCTCCCTCCAGCCCAACTTCACGGATACCTATAACTACCTGGGAATCCTCTACCGGGAAACCGGACGGAATGAACTGGCCAGAGAGAGCTTCATGAGGGTGGTCTCCGCTCCCGACTACCCTACCAAGGAGAACGGTTACTTCAACTTGGCCCTTCTGGCCCTTTCTGAGAAGAAAGAAGAAGAGGGTCTTGCCTTCGTGGAGAAGGCGATCGGGCAGAACGACAACTTCGCCCCCGCCTACAACCTCCGGGGGAGGCTCTTGGAGGTTAAGGGAAATCTGGACGGCGCCCGGAGCGATTACATGAAAGCCTTGCGCCTTGTCCCCGAGAACCCCAGCTTTCACTACGACCTGGCCCTCTACCACTTCCATAGGAAAGAGTTGACGGAAGCCAAGCTCTACTTCGACAAGGCCGCTACCTTGGGCCGTTCTGATGCCGCCCTCGTCGAACTCTGCAAGGAGTATTTGAAAAAGATCGATGATGAACGAAAAACCAAAGATTCTGTGGCTCCGTAGACTCTCCATTGCCCTGACGATCGTCCTGACCGCGGCCCTGGGGGTCCTCTTCGGGATCTTCCTGACCTATCAGAAGGGGCTTCCCGCCATACAACATCTGGAAGAGCTCCGTCCGTCGGTGGTTTCCGATGTTTACGACGATCAGGGTCGGATCATCGGGAAGTACTATCTGGAGAAACGGGTCGTTCTCTCCCCTCAAGAGATGCCCGAGGTCGTCAAGAAGGCCTTCATCGCCGTGGAGGACTCCCGCTTCTACTCCCATTGGGGAGTCGACTTTGTCCGAATCTTCGGCGCTATCGTCAAAGACCTCTACCACGGCCGCGTCGCCCAGGGGGCCAGCACGATCTCCATGCAGTTGGCTCGGACGCTCTTCCTCTCCAACGAGAAGACCTTCGGCAGGAAGCTGAAGGAGACCCTCCTGACCTTTCAGATCGAGAGGATGTACACGAAGGAGCAGATTCTCAACTACTACCTGAACAACATCTACCTTGGTTACGGAAACCATGGAATCGAGGCGGCTTCGATCTTCTTCTTCGGCAAGAGCAGCCGGGAGCTCAAGGTCGAGGATGCCGCCCTGCTGGCGGGCATCAACAGTTCGGTGGGAAAGTACTCCCCCCTCTCCCATCCCGAACGGGCCTTAATCCGTCGAAACTACGCGCTCCGTAGGATGAGGGAGGAGAAGTTCATCACTCAGGCCGAGTACGAGAGGGCCAGGGCGACGCCCCTGCAAGTTGTCCAGAAGAACCCTTTCGAGACCGAAGACGCCATGGAAACCTTCATCGAAGAGGTGAGGAAGTTCATCGCTTCGGAGTTCGGGAACACCGCGCTCTACAAGAAGGGGCTTAAGGTCTACACCACCGTGAACGCGACCCTCCAGCAGTCGGCCTTCGCGGCCGTCCAGAAGGGCGTCCGGGAGCAGGACAAACGGAGGGGATGGCGGAAGGATAAGCTGAACCTCCTGGCGGAAGGACGGGAGATCGACTCCTTCGCCCCCAGGGAGTGGAAGGCGAGGTGGCAGGTTGGAGAGACTCTCCCCGCCGTCGTTCTGGGAGTGGAAGCGGAGATCGCCTACCTGAAAGTCGCCGGTTACCGGGCCCATCTGGCCCTTCAGAACGCCCAGTGGACCAGAGCCAAGGAGTTGGGGCAGATTCTTAAGCGTGGCGATGTCGTAGACGTGCAGGTTCTCTCCGCGGACCCTGGATCCAAGACCATGGAGGTGGCCCTCGAGCAGGAACCGAAGGCCGAGAGCGCCTTTCTGGCCATGGACCCCAAGACCGGCGCAATCAAGGCGATGATCGGTGGCTACTCCTTCGACAAGAGCGAATTCAACAGGGCCCTCCAGGCTAAACGTCAGCCCGGGTCCACCATCAAGCCGATCATCTACTCGGCGGCTCTCTCCCAGGGTTATACGACCTCTTCGACTTTCATGGACGAACCGGTGACCTTCTACGACCGTTGGACCCGCAAGGAGTGGACTCCCCACAACTTCGACATGAAGTACCGTGGGCTCTGCACCCTGCGAAGGGGACTCGAGGAGTCCAGAAACATCATGACCGCCAAACTCCTCGAAGCCATCACCCCCGAGACGGCGATCGATTACGCCAAGAAGTTTGGCATCCAGTCTCCCATACAACCCTACCTCTCTATGTCCCTGGGAACCTTCGAGGTGACCATGCAAGAGATGGTGGCCGCCTACAGCACCTTTGCTAACAAGGGGCGACGTCCTCGGCCTTTCTTCATCAAGAAGATCATGGACAGTGATGGGAATGTTCTCTTCGAGAGCCGGGTCAGGGTGCAGGAGGTTCTCGACCCTCAGGTGAACGCCTTGATGGTCTCCCTCCTGCGAGGGGTCGTCCTTCGGGGAACCGCCCAGCGCGCCAGATCCTTGGGAAGGATCTGCGCCGGTAAGACCGGGACCACCGACGATTACACCGACGCCTGGTTCATCGGTTTCACCCCCTCCGTCGTTGCCGCCGTCTGGATCGGTCACGATCAGAAGAAGACCTTGGGCTACTACGAGACCGGAGCCAGGGCCGCCCTTCCCATCTGGGTCTCCTTCATGGAGACCTATCTGAAGGGGCGAAGCGACGAAGGGTTCCCGGTTCCCGAAGGGATGGTCTCCCTTCCGGTGGACTACTATACCGGACTGCCGGCGGGGCCGAACTGCAAGAAAGTCATCGACGAGCTCTTCATCGCCGGAACTGAACCGACAACCCCCTGCTCGGATGCCGATCACCGTAAGGTCAGAGGCTATGCCGTCGAGGAGGGGGAGAGCCATGACGAACGGTGAGGGCTCCCGCGGAGGTCTCTTGCGCCGATCTTGACCGGGATGAAGGGCCTTTGGTCTTGGAAATTCACGGCGGTCGGGAGTGACAAACACTTTGCGAAAGGGGGGAAAACCCCTTGGGGAGGAAACAGTGGAAGATCGTTATGAGAAGTTCATTGCCACCATAAAGAGGGAGGTGCTTCCCGCCTTGGGCTGCACGGAACCGATCGCCGTCGCCTTGGCTTCGGCCCACGCCGCCAGGGCCTTGGGCGAACCTCCGGAGAGGCTTAGTGTCACCGTCAGTCCCAACATTCTTAAGAACGCTCTCGGCGTGGGAATCCCCGGCACGGGGATGACGGGGCTTCTCATCGCCTCGGCCCTGGGGGCCTTGGGGGGAGACTCTTCCCGGGGGCTTGAGGTGCTTCAAGGGCTCTCTCCGGAGAGGATTCAGGCGGCCAAGGAGTTCGTCCGGCAGGAGAGGGTCGAAGTCGAGAAGCGGGAGGATGAGGGCAAACTCTTCATCGATGTGACCGCCTACGGGAAGAGCCATCAGGGACGAAGCGTCATCAGAAACACCCACACTTCCGTCGTCCTCGTCGAGAGGGACGGTAAAGTCCTGGAGAGCCGCGAGGCGGTCGAGGGAAAGGAGGGGGAGGAGGAAGAGCGCGTCGCGGTTCCCATGACCGTGGAAGAGATCTTCCGCTTCGCCACCGAGGTCCCTCTGGAAAAGATCGCCTTCCTCGAAGAGGGGGCGAGGCTGAACAGCCACATCGCCCAGGAGGGCCTGAAGGGGTCTTACGGCTTGAAGGTGGGCAAGACCCTCTGGGAGAACCGTGGACTCTCCCTCATGGGCGAGAGCCTCTCCCTGAGGGCAATAGCCAGAACCTCCGCCGCCGCTGACGCCCGGATGGCCGGGTGCTCTCTTCCTGTGATGAGCAACTCCGGGAGCGGAAACCAAGGGTTGACCGTGGCCCTCCCGATCCTCTCGGTGGTCGAGGACCTTGGGCTCTCCCGGGAAAAGCTCCTCCGGGCCTTGGCCCTGGGGCATCTTACGGCGATCCACCTGAAGAGCTACGTCGGCCGGCTCTCAGCCCTCTGTGGAGCCTTTCTCGCCGCCATCGGCGCCGGCGCGGGGATCACCTGGCTCCTGGGAGGGGGTTACCCCCACGTGGCCGCCACGATCAAGAATATGGTCGGAGGTTTGGCGGGGATGATCTGCGACGGTGCCAAGCCTGGTTGCGCCCTGAAGATCTCCACCGCCCTCTCTGCGGCCTTCCAAGCCTCACTGCTCTCCCTGAGGAACATCGAGATCTCCGAGAGGGACGGGATCATCGAACACGATCTGGAAAAGACGATCCGGAACGTCGGAACCATCGCCTCCGAGGGGATGAACGAGACGGACCGGTTGATCCTGGAGATCATGGTTTGTAAATAGACTTCCCGGTTCTTGCTTTTCTCTGAAGAAAGGAGTATCTTATTCTCTAATGGTCTGAAGGAAAGGCGTCGCCTGACCCAAGGAGAAGAGAATTGAGGAAGCAGCCGGTTTTTCAAGACAACCCCTTCGAAAGGTCACCGGTCTCCCACTACGGCTTTTCCCTCTCCCCTTCGGACCGAAAACTTCCGGAGGTGAGAAGATGGATGAGACGCTCAGAGACTCCTCTCTTAAGATCAGAATGGAGGAGAATACCCCGTACCTGAAGGGTGGACGCGACTTTATCGACGACGAAAAGATTTGGTCCCAGATCAACGGCGCTCCCGAGCCCGAGCGCAAGAGGGTCGAGGAGATCCTGGAAAAATCCCTTTCTCTGCAACGTCTCGATCCCACAGAGACGGCCACGCTGATCAAGGTTACGGATCCCGATCTCTTCGGGGAGATGAAACGCGCGGCCCTCAAGGTGAAGGAGAAGGTCTACGGCCACAGGATCGTTACCTTCGCCCCCCTCTACGTGAGCAACCTCTGTGTCAACAACTGTGTCTATTGCGGCTATCGGAGGGAGAACGGCTCCATTGACCGTCACACCCTCACCGACGAAGAGCTTGTTCGGGAGATTGAGGCCCTGGTTGAGAAGGGGCACAAGAGGCTCGTCATGGTCTATGGGGAGCACCCCTCTTCCGACGTTCGGTACATCGCCCACACCATTGAGAAAGCCTACTCCGTGAAGCGTCCCCCCTCAGGGGAGATCAGACGGGCCAACGTCAACGCCGCCCCCCTGGGAGTGGAGGACTACCGCCTCCTGAAGAGGGTTGGAATCGGAACCTATCAGATCTTTCAGGAGACCTACCACCACGAGACCTACAGCAAGGTTCACCCCAAGGGCACCCTCAAGGGGAACTATCAGTGGCGTCTCTACGGGCTCCACCGGGCCCAGGAGGCGGGGGTGGACGACGTCGCGCCGGGGGTCCTCTTCGGCCTCTACGATTGGAGGTTCGAGGTCATGGGCCTCCTCTACCACACCATCGACCTGGAAGAGCACTTCGGAGGCGTGGGCCCCCATACCCTCTCTTTCCCGAGGCTGGAACCGGCTATTTCCACGCCTTTTGTCTCCCAGAGCCCCTACCTCGTCTCGGATGACCAGTTCGAGAGGGTGATCACGGTTCTCCGCCTCTCGGTCCCCTACACGGGCATGATTCTGACCGCCCGAGAGTCTCCCAAGGTCAGGGAGAGGATGCTCTCCCTGGGGATCACCCAGCTCGATTTCGGTTCCAACATAGGCGTCGGCTCTTACTCTCCCAACGTGAGAGACCCCCGGAAGGAGCAGTTCACCCTTGGGGACAACCGCACCCTGGACGAGGGAATCCGCTGGCTGTCCGACCAAGGCTTCATCACCTCCTTCTGCACCGCCGACTACCGTTGCGGTCGAACCGGGAACTGTTTCATGAGGATCGCCAAGAAGGGGAACATCCATAGCCTCTGCATTCCCAACGCCTTCTCCACCTTCTCCGAGTACCTGAGGGATTACGGGAGCCCGGAGACCCGCAAAAGCGGGGAAGCGCTCATGGCGCAAGCGCTCCAGGGGATGGACAAGGAGAGCCGTTCTCTCATCGACGGGATGCTCGAGAGGATCGAAAAGGGGGAGAGGGATGTCTACATCTGAGGAAGGTCTTCTTCTCTTCGAAAGAGTGCGCCTCTTTCTCAAAGCGCGTTACCCAGAGGAACCCCTCCGGTTAGTCCGAGAGTTGGGCCATCGTCTCGCCTTCGTCGGCGGAGATTCCGACTCCCTCTTGGCTTCGCCGGTGAAGATTCCCCTTGAGGATGGGCTTTTCATCCTGCTTTCCGGAAGGGCATCCCCGGGGGTGCAGAGAGAGGTGGAGGCCTTCATCGCCGGCGAGAGAGAGTCTAAAGGGTAAGCGATGGGAGAGAGGGCCGACACTTCCCCTTTCTTTCTCTTTTCATTATAATGGTTTCATGAAAAGGAAAAAGCTCTCTCTCCTCCTTGTCCTGCCCCTGTTGGCCTTTGTCTCCTGTTTGTCGCCGCAACCGCCGACGTCCAGAAGGGATGTCTACCTGGAGGGGAAGATCAAGGAGCCCGCTTCCCGCACGCTCCTGATTTTCTCCTTTCAGACTCCCTCTTATGCCGCACCCTGGGCCGTTCGGGGCGCGGAGATCTTCCATCAGGAGTTCCTCCGGGCCAACCGCCTCCAAAAGGTTGTGCTGGACACGGATTGTCCCTGGACGGTGGAAGACCGGGGAGAAGAGGCCTCTATCCAAAGGGCGATCGCGGAAGCCTCCCGCAGAGGGGTGGATCTTCTCCTCTTGGGAAGGTGGGAAAGCCTCATCTTCGGAAGGCTCACGGGCCATAAGGCGGCCCTGCGGCTGAGGCTCATCGAGGTTTCCACGGGCAAGACCCTCTGGTACGAGCAGAGCGTTCAGGAGAAGAGGGCCTCGGATTCCTCTTACCCCGTGGAGACTCAACTCAGCGCGCCCCCTCAGGAGCTTGACGCGACGGTGAGGGACCTTGCCCGCAAGATGGTCAACGACCTCTTTCAGGACTCCAAGGTCCGGAACTTTCTCCGGTTCTGGGAGAAGAAGTGAGCCCCCTGGCTCACTCGGTCGCCGGAATCTGGTTGGCCGCCCGCCGCGAGGGCGGGTTCAAACCCCGTCACCTCCTCTGGGCTCCCCTGGTCGCCCTCCTTCCGGATTTTGACCTTTTGGTCGGCTGGCTTCTGGCGGGAAAGAGGGGGCTGGAACTTCATCAGCGCTACACCCACACCCTCCTCTTCGCCCTCGCCGCCTCTCTCCTGATCTCCCTTCTCTTGCGCCGTCCCCGGCTCTTTCCCCTGATTCTTCTTCTCCTCCTCTCCCACCTCCTTCTCGACCTTGTGGTCACCGACCGAAAGCCACCCATCGGGATCCCGCTCTTCTCGCCGTTCTCTTCAAAGACCTTCTCCCTGGGGCTCTTCCCGGGAATCCGGAAGGCGAGCTGGGCGGAACTCTTCTCGACGGCCAACCTCTTGACTGTCCTGGGGGAGACGTTCCTCTTCCTTCCCCTCTTGTTGACTCTCTTGAGGAGGGGGGAGAAGTAAACCGTGTCCGACCCAGCGAGAGAGAAGAAGGCCGTCGCCTTGAAGTACGAGTCCGGCAAGGACAAGGCTCCCCGGGTCGTTGCCCAGGGGCGGAGGGCGAAGGCCGAGAGGATCATCGAGGAGGCGCGCAAGGCGGGAGTCCCCATGAAGGAGGATCCCGACCTGACAGAGGTGCTTATGAAGCTGGCCCTCTACGAGGAGATCCCCTCGGAGCTCTACGTGGCCATCGCGGAGGTTCTCGCCTGGGTCTACAGAGTTAACCACGATTACGAGCCTCCCGGAGGCGGGAGTCCCCGGGGCTCAGGGAATCAGACGGAACCTTGAGAGAGGGAAGAGAACGGCTTTGACCGTTCCCACCACCAGGGGACGGGGAACGAGCCAACCTCTGCGGCTGTCGTCGGAGAAACCAGGGTTGTCGCCTTCGACGAAGAGACACCCCTGGGGCACTCTTAACAGGTCAGGGGTCCCCTGTTCGTAGAGAGAGCCCGCTGGCAGGAGCGATCCTTCAGGAGTTCGAAGGAGAGGATCCCCGTCCCTGGCCGCAACCCTTTTGACAAGTTTTCTCTCCTCTCCGCCTCGGGGATCGAAGAAGACGACGAGGCTGGAGGGGCCGATGGGAGCGTCGCGCAGGGCGACGACTACCTCTCCCTTTCTCAGCGTCGGCTCCATGGAACGTCCTTCCACGCGGAAGAGGGAGACCTTCAGCGGAAGGAGGAAAAGGGCGAGGAGAAGGGCGACGAAAATGAGAAAGAGAGGGTTCTTGAGAGTCCTCATGGGGTCCGTCCGAAAAAGATCTTACCAGCCTGGTGCACCTCGGTCAAGAACACGTCGGAAAGCGGAAAGGACAAGGATCGTATCCGGATTCGATTGTTGACAATCCTTGGGAAAAGGGTTATAAAATGCGGTATGAGTGAAAGTCAAAAATTCACTGTGGGGGAAAAGATGAAGAAAACTCTGCTGACACTCTTTATTCTCTTAACTTTTCTAGTCTCTCTCCAGGCCGCCGAGAAGAAGGTGACCCGTCTGGGAGGCCACCCCTTCTACAAATCCAAGAACCTGACTCCCGACGAGTTGAAGAAGATCGCCGTCGACAGGGCTGGAGATGTGAAGATGGGGTTCGAAGAGGCCGGTTACGGTGGGCTTGTCTACCCTTTCCTGGAGCAGATTCAGAAATCTGAGCTCAAGGAAACGACCATCGAGCCAGGTGACAAGCTCATGTGGATGCTTGCCAAGCGCGGCAAGAAAGTCACCGTCGGTCACGATATCGTTTGGGCCGGGAAGAAACCCGTTCCTGCCTACACCTTCAAGATCGCCAGGGAAGAGAACATCTACGAATTCGTGATCCCGAAGATCTGCGCCAACATCTCTCTCAAGTCGATCGCCAAGGCTCCTGTCTGTGCTCTGGCCGTCTCTCCCGAGAAGGTTGAAGTCGGCAAACCTGTCAAGGTTGATACCTGCGGTTCCCAAGAGTATGTCAAGAACGTCGTCGTCATCACCGACGCCGCGGGAACCGAAGTCAAGACCCTTGAACTCCCCGCCGAAGGTTGTTCCACCGAGGTGACCTTCGACAAGCCCGGTGTCTACACCTTCAAGAGCGTCAGTCACAACGGCGAAGGTTTCTGCTCTTCCAAGGCCTGTGAGGGAACGGTTACGGTCTGGGAGAACAAGCCTCCGGTCTGTAAACTCGAGGTCAGGCCTACGGAAGTTCTCAAAGGTCAGAAAGTGACCATCGACGGTTCCGGTTCCACCGACCCCGACGGCAAGATCATCAACGCCGCCTTCGAGGTTAAGGATGCCAACGGAGTGGTCGAGGAGTCCAGGAACATCACCGAGCCTCCTTTCTCCTATGAACTGAAGACGAAGAAGGTTGGCGAGCACAAGGTTTCTCTCTTCGTCAAGGATGACGGTCCCGAGGGCGGGAAGACCTCCGAGGGATGCACCGCCACGTTCCTTGTCAAGAAGCGCGGTTTCATCCTCGCCGACGCCGGCTTCTCTCAGATGTACGACCCCAACAACTTCGTCTTCCTGAGGTTGGGGTATAGCTACAAGATCCAGGAGAACCTCCGGATCAACGGTTTGGTCGGACCCTACATCGAAGTCAGCGACGAGGATTACGGAACCCCCGTTGTCGTTGACGTGACCCTCACCTACCACCCCTCCAAGTTCTGGATCGGCGGCGGTACAGGCCTGTGGCTGGTGGACGGCGACTCCAAGCTCGACCTGATCGCCAACGTCGGGTACGAAATTTTCTCGGGAAAGAAAGTCACCGGCTCCCTCTTCCTGGAAGGCCGTTCGGCTTTCAAAGATTTCGATAAGTTCAAAGACATGGCCCGCTACGGGCTCGGTCTGCGTCTGAGCTTCTGATAAGAGCACCCCTTCAGGGGTTTTCATACCGGGGGAGGCGAAAGCCTCCCCCTTTTTTTTTACCCTTTCGGACTTGGAAAGGGGGGGAGGAATCTTCCGGAAAGGCCTGGGGACTGGATCCGGTAAAAAAGGTACGCAGGAAGCCTTCCCCAGGGAATCGCTTTTCGGCGGATTCTTTCGTAAATTTTGTTTTTGCTCTTCTTACGAGGGTTCGGAGAGATCTTCCCTTTCCGGGGGAGGGCGTGAAGGGGAGGGGAGAGCCTCCTTCCATCTTCTTCAAGGGAAGGGAGAACCTCTTGGGGCCTGTCTTAAGGTCGCTTTCACCTTGACAGAAAGGCGTGAATCCATTAAATTAGGCTATATTCTAATACGATATCTTAAGGAGATGAAGTATGCCTATCCGGAAACTTGACGAACTCATTGAAGTTGTAAAGTCCCAGGGGAAGAAGAAACGGCTTATCGCCGCTTGGGCCAACGACTCCCACACCATCGGGGCGATCTACAACGCCATGGATAACAACCTGGTTGACGCCGTTCTGGTGGGTGATGAGGGCGCGATCCGGAAGACCTGTGAAGAGAACGGTTTCGACGTCTCCCGGGTCACTATCGTCACGGCCCCATCCGATGTCAAGGCGGCCGAGAAAGCCGTTGCCATGATCAACGCCGGGGAAGGGGAGATTCTGATGAAGGGGTTGGTGAGCACCGATAAGTACATGAGAGCCATCCTGGACAAGGAGAAGGGGCTCATGCCCTCTCCCAACGCCGTGCTCTCCCACGTGACGGTTATCGAAACCCCCAGGTATCCGAAGCTGATCGTCTGCGGAGACGTTGCGGTGATCCCTCTTCCGGACTTGAAGCAGAAGACCGCCATCCTGAACTACCTGGTCGCCACGGCGAAGGCCTTGGGAATCGACAGGCCCAAAGTCGCCGTTCTGGCCGCCTCCGAGCAGGTTCTTCCCAAGATGGAGGCCTGTGTCGACGCGGCGATTCTCTCCAAGATGGGAGAGCGGGGGCAGATCAAGGGTGGCGCCATTATCGACGGCCCCCTGGCCTTGGACGTGGCCATCGACAAGGAGTCCGTGGAGATCAAGGGCATTACCGGAGAGGTGGCCGGCGACGCCGACTGTATCCTCTTTCCCAACATCGAATCCGGGAACGTTTTTTATAAGACGAACACCAAGCTTGCGGGAGCCGAACTCGGCGCCTTGGTCTTCGGCGCCAAGGTCCCCTGCATTCTCTCTTCCCGGGGTGACAGCACCAAGACGAAACTTTACTCTATCGCTCTGGGCGCCTTGATGGCCAAGTAAGGAGAACCGTGGAAGCGATCCGTACTCTCGAAGGCTTGGTTGATCATGTTCGGACGCTCAAGGGGGCTAAACGCCTGGCCGTGGCCTTCGGCCAGGACCCCAACACCATCGGAGCGGTTTCCCGGGCCGTGAAGGAGGGGTTTGTCCAGGCCTTCCTGATCGGCCATGAGGAGAAGATCGTCGAAACCTGTCGCCAAGAGGGGGTCGATCCGAAGCTCTTTACCCTCGTTCATGGGGAGAACGAAGTCGCCGCCGTGAAGGAGGCCGTTCGAATGGCGCGGGAGGACGAGGCCGACATCGTCATGAAGGGGCTCGTGGATACCTCCAAGTTCCTCGGGGCGGTCATGGATAAGGAGCGTGGTCTTCTCCCTCCCGGTGAGGTGATGACCTATGTCTGCGCAATCCAGATTCCCCAATATCCCAAGCTGCTCTTTGTTTCCGATACGGCGGTGATTCCCGTCCCCGACCTCAGGCAGAAGAAGGCCATGGTCCGTTATGCCGTCGCCATGGCCCACCGGTTCGGAATCCCTCTGCCTAAGGTCGCCCTTCTGGGCGCGGCGGAGAAGGTGAGCCCCCATTTCCCCTCGACTCTCGATGACGCCCAGATCAGCAAGATGTACCAGAGGGGGCAACTGCAAGGGGCCATCGTCGACGGGCCTCTCGACCTCTTCTGCGCCTGTGACAAGAAGGGGTTGGCCATCAAGGGCGTCAAGACCCCCGTGGAGGGGGAGGCGGATGTGTTGATCTTTCCCTCTCTGGAGGCTTCCAATACCTTCTACAAGGGGCTCATGCTCTTTGGTGGCGGAGAGTTGGCCGGTCTGATTCAGGGGACCACCAAGCCCGTGGTCGTCATGTCCAGGAGCGAGAGCTCGGAATCGAAATTTTATTGTCTCTCCCTGGCCCGTCTCATGGCCGAAGAGACTCTTTCATAAAGGAGGCATCATCATGGCGTTTATCGAAACTGTCAAAGCGAAGGCGAAGAGCCTTCCTAAGACCATCGTTTTGCCGGAATCCCAGGAGCCCAGGAACCTGGAGGCCGCCGAGAAGGTTCTCAAAGAGGGGATCGCCAAGATCATTCTTCTTGGGAAACGTGACGAGATCTTGAAGGCGGCCCAAGGAAGAGACCTTGAGGGAGCGATCTTCATCGACCCCCTTACCGATCCCAGGAGAGGAGAGTACATCGAAACCCTTGTGGAGTTGAGGAAAGCCAAGGGGATGACCCTTGAGAAGGCCGACGAATACCTTCGTGACCCGGTCAACTACGGGGTCATGCTGGTGAAGAAGGGGGTAGCCGACGGTATGGTCTCCGGTGCGGTTCACGCCACCGCCGACATCATGCGCCCCGCCCTTCAGATCATCAAGACCGCTCCCGGTACCAAGCTCGTGTCGGCGGCCTTCATCATGGTCCTTCCTGAACCGACCTACGGAGCCGACGGGATATTCCTCTTCTCCGACGCCGCTCTGAACCCTAACCCTACGGCGGAAGAACTTGCCCATATCGCGATCTCCTCGGCCGAGACCTTCCGACGCCTCGTCGGAAAGGAGCCGATCGTGGCCATGCTCTCCTTCTCCACAAGGGGAAGCGCCTCCCATCCGGATGTGGAGAAGGTCACCGAAGCCGTCAAGATCGCCAAAGGATTAGCCCCGAACCTGGCTCTGGACGGGGAGATGCAACTCGACGCGGCGGTTGTCCCCAAGGTAGGAAAGCTCAAGGCGCCTGACAGTCCTGTCGCCGGAAAGGCCAACGTCCTTGTCTTCCCCGACTTGGACGCCGCCAATATCGGCTACAAGCTCGTTCAGAGACTCGCCAAAGCCGACGCGATGGGCCCGGTTACCCAGGGCCTTGCCAAGCCGATGAACGATCTGTCCAGGGGTTGCTCCGCTGACGATATCGTCGGAACCATAGCCCTGACCGCTGTTCAGGCCCAACAGCAAGGCTGAGGGAACGGGGAGAGGGGGGGGAGAGCCATGTTTAAACGAATCCTGGTCCTCCTCCTTCTCTTCGGTTCCACCGTCTTTTTCTACCACCTCTCCCGGTGGATCTCCTGGCGTCTCGCCCCCAGCGTCGACGGTGTCGTGGAGAGGGTGGAGATCGCCAAGACCCTTCTTTCGCCGGACCCCCGTAATCCCGTCGACGGTTGGGAGCCCAGAGTTACCTCCCGGTATACCGTGGCCGGCCATCTCTACCGTTCCAACCGCGTGAACTACGTCTCTCTCAACGTTCAGGAACGGGGGGTCGGGACGGTTCCTTATGCCCAGGCGAGTATCCGCGGGTATCGGCCGGGTGGAAAGGTGAGAGTCTTCTACAGGAGAGAGAGGCCGGACCAGAGCGCATTGAAGACACCCTTTCCGGAACTGCTCGCGTTTTTCTCCCTCTTTCCCCTGGCCCTTCTCGTCATGGGGGGAGTCTCCCTCTTCAAGGGAAAACGTTGACCCCCAAGGAGAGAGCCCTTCCGGAGGTGACCGTCTACACCGACGGCGCCTGCCTGGGCAACCCCGGTCCGGGAGGGTGGGCCGCGGTTCTTCTTTTCCAGGGGAACAGGAAGGAACTTTCCGGAGGGTTCGCTCAGACCACCAATAACAGGATGGAACTTACCGCCGCTTTGGAGGCTCTAGAGGCCCTCAAGAGGCCCTGCCGCGTGAAACTGCACAGCGACTCCCAATACCTCGTCAACGCGGTTTCTAAAGGGTGGGCGGAGGGGTGGAGAAAGAGGGGGTGGATGAGGAACAAAAAGGAGAAGGCCCTAAACTCCGATCTCTGGGAAAAACTTCTGAGTGCCATCTCCAGGCACGAGATCGAGTGGGTCTGGGTACGGGGACACTCGGGGAATCCGGAGAACGAACGGTGTGACGAACTGGCCGTTCAGGCCTCTCAAGGCCATCCGGAAGCGGTCGATCAGGGCTTCCTCGACACCAAAGGCTAAGGCTTAACACTTCTCCCAGCGTCGCTCCGGAGGCTCTGGGTTGAGAACGGCGGAAAGAGCCGAAATTTAGGCAACCCCTCTCCGGCAAGGCCTCCTGTTCTTCCTGAGCAAGATCCAAAAATGCCTCCTTCTCTTTTCCAGTGTGAAACATTTTTCTCTCAAAACGACCTTTTCAGAAATCTCCGGTAGCTGTCAATACTCCCGGTTATCGGCCATCTTCACGTATTGGAGGCGATAAAGCAACTTCTTTTCTGTAAATTCATTCAGAGGCCTCTTGACCTTCGTCGAATCTGACATAGATTCTATCTGTTTCCCAATCTTGGGAGACTTCCATAAGCAGAGCGGAGACAAGCCGTTCAATGGATCTCTCATTGGGGAATATCAAGGCGACTTTTGTCCT
>Ga0209099_1002021_pt1 | contig 18719 bp, 18 predicted proteins | sample AD_JPNHW2_MetaG_FD_184430 | JGI IMG/M metagenome (GOLD analysis project Ga0209099, IMG submission 184430) | Active sludge microbial communities of municipal wastewater-treating anaerobic digesters from Japan - AD_JPNHW2_MetaG (SPAdes) (version 2) | ecosystem: Engineered > Bioreactor > Anaerobic... | reverse complement strand
TGTTCCCTTCCGATCACATGATTTTTTACTCTACGTTTAAGGGAGCTGTTCTCAATTTTATCAAACATCAGTTTTATCTCTTTGTAAGGAGAGTGAGTGTCTCCACATGCGGTGTCTGGGGAAACATATCATACGCTTCAAGAAAATCAACGCTGTATCCTTCCAGCATTTTAAGGTCATCCCTGCATGTTACAGGATTGCACGACATGTACACAATCCGCTCCGGAGCCATTTCATTTATATATTTAAGCATCTTCGGATTCATACCGCTTCTCGGAGGGTCAAGAATCAGTGTATTAAATTTACCGGAACTTTCCTTAACATACTCCCCCGCATCCGCGCATATGAAGTTTACATTTTCTATTTCATTATTCTCCCTGTTTCTCTCCGCTACATCAACAGCTTCCTGTATCACCTCAACTCCTGTGACACTCTCTGCAGCTGAGGCGGCGAATAGAGATATACTCCCCACTCCGGAGTAAAGGTCAAGGGTTCTGCCCCTAGTTAGTGAGAGTATTTTCCTGTACATCTGCAGGGCCATCTCTGAATTGGACTGGAAAAAAGAGTTGGGGGTTATCATATATTCTATTCCATCGAAATTTTCAGTGATAAATCCTTTTTTAAGAGTCTGAAAAATATCCCCATAATTAAGATCCGCAAGACCTCCGCTCAATATAAGGGATGATGAATCCACCTCTTCCATGAAATCATAGAGTGTAAACCCGAATCTGTTTTCCGGTTTTGAAACAACAAAATTCACCATAAGTTCACCGGTAAAGCGAGCCTGGCGTAATACTATATATCTTAAATATCCTTCATGCCGAAGATAATCATAATCCTCAATTTTTTCAACAAGTGATCTGACTTTCCCATACATTTCATCCGATCGGTTCTGCATAATCTGACAGGACTCAATATCAACAACATGCCTGAAACTCCCTGCCCTGCGGAGCCCCTTCTTCCCGAATGCTGTTACCATATCCATTCTGCTTCTATAGTTGAAAGGAGTTGAAGGCACTACTGATTCTATAGAAGAGATCCCCTCGAATATTGTATTTATATATTCTTTCTTTAATAACAGCTGATTTTCGTATGCCATATTCTGGAACATACATCCGCCGCATTCGCCGAAATATTTACACGGAGATTCGCATCCTTCACCTTTATACTTCTCAATAAGATCTGCAAACATCCTTTTCTTCTTTTTTTTCATTTATCATCCTTATATAAACAATTTATCCTGCATCTGTTTTTAAAAGTTTTTACTCTTTAAATCATGCAGAAAGAATAATCACAACTACTTTCCCAATCCCTACAAAAATACTTTTATTGTAAAGCCAATTTTTTACCTTTAAATTCAAGTATAAGTCATTCCATTTAACAGGACAAGGGATTGTAATTCCTTGCTCTAAGTAAATAACCGATTTAACAGAATCCGATAATCTTTTTTAATCCTGAAAATCCTGATCAAAATTTTCTTGTATTAAATCCTAGAGAGATTACTATCACTAATCAATTCAATCCGGAGATATTAACCTGTGAAAAATCTCAAAATAACATTAGTCCAGCCTGAAATCATCTGGCACAAAATCCCGGAAAATCTCAATCATCTGGAATATCTGATCAAAAAAAATAATCCCGAATCAGATTTAATAATACTCCCCGAAATGTTCAATACCGGATTCACCATGAAACCGTCTGAAGTGAGCGAGGATATGAATGGTGATACGATAAAATTTCTGCTGCGCTTGTCCCGCGAAATCAGTTCAGATATGACAGGAAGTATTCCCGTTAAAGAGAACGGAGTTTTCTATAACAGGATTGTCTGGGTAAAACCGGGAGGAGAGATATTTACATATGACAAACGTCATCTTTTCCGCATGGGTGGAGAGGATAAAGTATATTCACCGGGGGGCTCACACCTTACAGTAAATATTAACGGATGGAATATACGGCCTTTCATCTGTTACGATCTGAGATTTCCCGTATGGTCACGCAATTGCGGAATGGAATACGACGTCGCGATATTCAGTGCGAACTGGCCGGCAGTTCGGGACTTCCACTGGGAGACACTTCTCCGGGCGCGCGCTATCGAGAACCAGTGTTATGTTGCAGGAGTAAACCGTACGGGTCATGACGGGAACAGGATTGCTTATAACGGAAAATCAGCAGTGATAGATTATTATGGGAATATTATGTATAGTGCTGACGAAAGCGAATGTGTAAAAACAGTTGAACTCCCATACTCCGGACTTGAAACTTACAGAAAAAATTTTCCCGCATGGGAGGATGGCGATAAATTTAAACTCTTATGATTTCCGGTACAGAGTATCATTTATTACACCGTCCAATTCCGCAACTGAAACAGGCTTCATTAAAATTTTTACAAAATTTACCGCATCAATACCTGCACTATCAAGCGGATCAGAATCCGGCTGATAGTGCCGTAATCAGATTATATATGCTGTAGTTTTCTAATATTATAAAATTTTACCTATAGTCAGGCATTTCATAAAAAATTTTTTAGTTGCCGGATAACCGGCATTGAGAATAGTCTGTAAATGCAACAGGCAGACCGGATCATGAATATACGGGCATCCAAACGGCCTGAATAATTATAACAGCAGACATTAATCAACCATGCGTAAAATTGAACTGCTGGCGCCTGCCAGAAACCTTGAAACAGGAATCGCCGCGATAAACTTCGGAGCCGATGCTGTGTATATAGGCCCGGAGAAATTCAGCGCCCGTGCTGCGGCGGCAAACTCACTTGAAGATATTGAGAAACTTATCTTACACGCCCATCTCTATAATGCAAAAGTTTATGCAACTGTAAACACCATACTCTTTGACAATGAACTCGAAGAGGCTGAGAAGCTGATAACCGATCTTTACAATCGCGGTATCGATGCTGTAATAATACAGGATATGGGAATACTTGAGATGAATCTCCCCCCTGTAGCTCTCCACGCCAGCACACAGACAGACAATTTCGACATAGAGAGAATAAAGTTTCTCGATAAGGCCGGATTCCCCCGAATAGTTCTCGCGCGCGAACTTTCATTGGCTCAGATACAGGAGATAAGAGAAAGCACCCGCTGCGAGCTGGAATTTTTCATCCATGGAGCGTTATGCGTAAGTCTCAGCGGCAGATGCTACATGAGCGCTGCCATGGGGGGAAGAAGCGCAAACCGCGGTGAATGCGCACAGCCATGCAGGAAAAGCTACACTCTAACAGACTCAGGGGGAGAGGTAATTTCAAAAAACAGGTATCCGCTTTCCCTCAAAGACATGAATCAGACAGCAAATCTCAAAGCTCTTATTGACGCAGGAATTGATTCTCTTAAAATCGAAGGAAGACTTAAAGATATCGACTATGTAAAAAACATTACGGCTCACTATCGAAAAGAGCTCGACAATATTCTTGAAGGAAGAGGCGATATAGTCAAAGCTTCATCAGGTAGAGTTTATTTCGATTTTAATCCCGATCCCGAAAAAACATTCAACCGGAGCTACACTGAATATTTCATTAAAGACAGAACCGGATTTATAACTTCACCTCACACTCCGAAGTCTCTCGGTAAAGAGATAGGAAGAGTAACTGAAACCGGCCGTAACTGGTTTCTGCTTGGCGGTGACGAAAAAATCAATAACGGTGACGGACTGGCATTTTTTGACAAAGAGCAGAATCTAGCCGGAGTAAAAGTCAACAGGGCAGAGAAGAATAAAATCTTTCCTCTTGCTATGAACGGAATATACAACGGCGCTGTAGTTTACCGCAACCATGACGTTGTGTTCGACAAAACTCTCTCATCCGGCAGAACCGCACGGAAAATTGATCTTATCATGAAACTTTATGAAACAGAGAATGGATTTAAACTCACAGTAAAAGATGAAGACGGAAACTCTGCATCAGCAGAATCTGAAACTATGAAAGAAGTTTCCCAGAGAGATGAATCTGATTATGAACAAATCAGGAAGCAACTTGCAAAACTCGGCGGAACAATATTTTCATCATCAGAAATTAGAATTTCACTTGCAGAAAATTATTTCATACCTGTCAGCATGTTGAATGATCTGAGAAGAAGAGCAGTTGAAAAACTACTTGAAACAAGAATCGCAGCATACAAAATAATGCCGATAAAAATTCCCGAAACAGAAATCCCGTACCCCGATAAAAAAATTGACTTCAGGCATAATGTAAGCAATCATCTTGCAGAGAAATTTTACAGACGGCATGGCGTAGATGTAATTGAAGAATCATTCGAAACTTCAAATAACCGCATAACAGGCCCATTGATGACGACAAAACTATGTTTAAAACATGAAAACAGACTCTGCCCGAAACAGAACGGTAAAAACGGAAAATTTAAAGAACCGTTTTATCTCATGGATGGAAATATTAAATACCGGATAGAGTTTGACTGCAGAAACTGTATGATGCTAATATTTAAGGATTAAACTCTGCGAAAAGCCTGAACCTCCCGTTAAGACAGATTAATATTGCCGGATGATGTAATGAATCACAACCCCTGCAGTACAACGAACAAATCTGTCAGGATTTTTCCACAAAGATTCCGTAAGCAAAGGCATTTACAAATCTTTCAGATAGAAGATCAATGTCTATGTCGTCCCTGTTTTTCTCGGTTACTCCGTAGTAATAAGCCATTCTGGTGAGCGCCCCTCCAATGAGATTAGAAAGAAGTTCAAGATCTGTATCAGGATTAATTCTTTTCTGTCTGATCCCGGCCTGCAGGTAATTTTTTGCAAGTTCAACAATCTGATAATTGAAGCGGCTTACCAGGTTGTCAAAATTCTCACCAAGCCCGAGACTTATTTTCAGAAGAATGTTACAGTAATCAGGGTCATCAGCAAAGAACTCAAATGTATTTTTAATTTTAAATTTAAAAAATTTAATGCCGCTTTTAAAATCTTCAGAATCCCGGTCAGGAATTTTAGAGAGAACATTCTTCCATTCTTCAAACAGGTCATCAAGAATTGTGGCGAAAATATCATCCTTATTTTTAAAATATTGATAAATCGTACCACGTGCTACTCCTGCAGCATGCTGTATATCAGATATCTGCGTCTGATAATATCCTTTTGATGCAAATAGTTTTTTTGCACAATCAAGTATCTGTTTTTTTCTCTGTACTGCATCCATCGTATCTTTTATCCTCTTGCTTCACGGTATTCCGGCTGAATACCAGGATTGTTAACTTAATCTGTCACTTATTCAGAACGGAGGCGGAAATATTACGGCGTTTATTAAGCTCCCGTTTATAAATAGATTTCATTAATTTTAAAAACATCAGGGATTGAATCAAGATTTTTTTGTCATTTATAAGCAGTCCGAGATCCATTCTTTTTAAAATGAAGTTTAACTTTAAAAAAACATCCAGCGGATTTACTATTAAATACCTACGCCAGCCGCACGTATTTATTCATGTGAATGACATTCAGTGTTATTTATATTTTACTGCAAAATCTAATTCATTCGTGAATACTATGAAATCTAAGCTTTGAGATATTGTCAATTTAATAAATTGCGATTTTATCATGAATCGGGATTAAAAAACAGAATATTTTTATCCGGAAGAAACAACGCCATTTTATCCTTCATTATACTCTTCATAAATTCTTCTGTTTCCGGAATGAAAAAAATCGAGCGCCTCAGATCATCTATTGAAAAACAATTTTCAGAATAATTAACAGATTTTTTATCAGAGAGTCCCGAGAAAAACCTGAGTCCCTTTCTCTTCGCTTCAACAGTAGATTCTGATTTCAGAATTTCCGGAAAATGATGATGCTTCATAACAGAACACCAGTCCCATCTGAGATAATCCGTAAGAAGCAATACAGAACCGGGATAATCTGACTTCACCATGGCAAGCAGAATCCCGCACTGATAATCCCACTTCCTGTGTCCTGCGTCATGCCCTCTTTTAAAAAAATCAGCCATGCGGCTGTAAAAACTGAACGGCGCTCCATACAGTGAGATTATAAATTTTTCCGTATACGGAAATTTTCCGCTGTTATGCAGAAGGTCAGCAAGCTCACTTATTAGCTTCAGTCTCTCCATCTCAGTTGAAGTTATCCACCTGGTCCGGGTAATTTCATAAGGGGGGAGAGAGTTATACTCCATACCGTACTCTTCAGTTTTACACCGCATCTCTGTTCCGGGAAGGACTTTAAGGAATCCTCCCTGAAAATGTTCAGCTCCCAGAGAGTACACTTTATTGAAAGACTCCGAAAAACCGGCAAATCCCTCAAACGGCAGGCCGGCAATAAGATCGGTGTGAAGGTGAATATTCCCCATCTCCACAAGTTTCTTAATTTTTCTTTCCGCATTGATCCATGAACCGGAGCGGTTTATCTCTTTTAATGTTTCAGCATTGGCAGACTGTATTCCCATTTCAAACTGGAAGAGACCCGCGGGTATAAGGGATAAAAACTGAAGGTCATCATCATCAAGAAGCTCCGGAAAAATTTCAAAATGAAAACAGGTCCCGCTCCCCCGGTATTTTCCCACAATATACTCCCACACCGGGAGGTAATGATCCTTTTTCAAATTAAAAGTTCTATCAACAAATTTAATCAGCGGAAGATTATATGAAGAAAAAAAGCCGAGTTCATCCTTCACCTGGTCAGTATTTCTAAACTCCACATTCTGACTCTTCACTGAGGAGAGGCAATATGAACAGTTAAAAGGGCATCCCCTGCTGCTCTCATAGTAGATGTACCGTCCTTTAAGCTTTTTCATGTCATCATCAGTGTATGGAAACTTTATCAGACTGAAGTGAGGGTTACATCCGGGAATGACTCCTCTCCCGGTGTTTGATCCGGACAGGACAAGTTCCCGGAATGCGGCTTCTCCTCCCCCTGTTATTATATAATCAATTTCACTGAATTCAAGCATCCACTCCGCGCTGCTGTAGCTAACCTCGGGGCCGCCAAGTACAATTTTAATTTCAGGAAGAGATGATTTTACAGTTTTGATAATTATTTTCACAAGAAATGAATTCCAGATATAAACTGAAACTGCAAGCAGATCAGGCCTGATGCGCAGAATTTCTTCTGCAATCTTTTCAGCACTCTCTCCAGTCGAAAATTCAATAACGGAAACATGCGCATCAAGATCAGCAATGCTGCTTTTAAGATAGAGTAATGCCGGATTAGAATGAGTATAGCGGGCATTTATTCCCAGCAGAAGAATTTTATTCATGAGGGATACTTCTGTCACCGCACCTCTTCAGGCAGGATTCAGACTTTTTATCACACTTATCGGTGCATGCATAAGGAGTCCCGATTCCCGACCCGCTGAAATCGAATGAAAAATTAAGACTATCATATCCCCCGCAAAGGTGAACACAATCGCGCCTGGAATATTCACACATCTCTTCACATCTGGTATATTCCGGATCTGCACTTTTGCAGGAGATAAAAAGGGGTAATACTATAAAAGATAGAAGCAACAGCCCGCTAACAGCGGGAAAGAGATTGAAGAGCTTCTTCTTCGCTGTCATAAACATCAATAATTTCATGAGCATCCAGTAGTTGAATAACTTTTTTTACCGCGATATTGAGATTGGTAACTTTAAGGAACCTGTTGCCGGATTCAAGTTTTTTTGAAGTAATAATAAGCACACCGAGTCCGGCGCTGTTCATAAACTCTACATGCTCCATGTTCAGTATGAAATTATAGTCAGGAAACTGAGTAATCAGAGCGCTTATATCTCTCTGAATTAATGGGGAATTTCCTATATCAAGAGGAGAATCAACATGAACAACTATAACATTTTCTTTCTTTTCATAATTCAGGTTCATTATCGTTTAACTCTAATTTAGATAGGGTATTTTAATATTTTTTGTCGAGAAAAATTTATCATGAAAAGAAAAAATATTACTATAGAGCACAATAAGAAAGAATGATCAAAATAAACTATAAAAACTGAAATTATCAGATGAACTAAAAAATTATCCCTAGAAGGACTGACCATGAATCGGGAAAAGCCGGTGCGGCAAAGAGCAGGAGGTTTTGGCCCCCTGCTCTATTGCCAATTCTAGTACATTGCATCAATAAGTTCTTTGTACTTCTCCTGAACAACTTTTCTCTTAACTTTCATTGTTGGAGTAATCTCCCCAGTTTCCTGAGAAAACTCCTTTGGAAGGAGTGTGAATTTCTTGATCTGCTCCACCTGCCCGAGATCTTTCTGTCTTTCATCAATGATCTTCTTATAGAATTCCATTACCTTCGGATTCTTAATCAGATCTTCTCGGGAACTGAAAGAGATGTTATTCTTCTTTGCCCAGTCCTCAAGATTTTCAAAAGAAGGAACAACAAGTGCCGTAATGTACTGCCTTGCATCTCCAACTACAGCAATATATTCAATAAAGTGATCTTCAGCCATCATAAGCTCAATCATCTGCGGAGCGACATTTTTGCCGCCGGATGTAATTATAAGGTCCTTGAGTCTGTCTGTAATGAACAGATACCCTTCTTCATCAAATTTCCCGATATCACCTGTTCTGAACCATCCGTCATCAGTGAATGCCTCTTTTGTCTTTTCAGGATTTTTGTAGTACTCTTTAAAAATATTCGGTCCTTTGGCCTGAATTTCCCCTGTTCCTTTGTCAATCCTTACCTCAACAAGAGGTGATACCGGACCAACTGATCCGAATTTGAAAGCAAGTGGACCATTCATTGCAAGTACCGGGGATGTTTCTGTAAGGCCGTATCCTGACATTACAAGCACTCCGCAGTAAAAAAAGAATTTCTCAATTTCACCATTAAGAGGGGCGCCGCCGTAATTAACATGGTGCATATTTTTTCCGAACAGTTCACATACTTTATGAAGGACCAGCTTCCCCGCAAGTTTTCTTTTAAGGGAGAGGATTAATCCCGGCTGTTTCCCCGCGAGTACCATCTCGCCATGTGCTTTGCCTACACTTACGGACCAGTAGAAAAGTTTCTGTTTAAGAGGGGAGGCTTCTTTAATTTTGGTAAATAATGTGCCATAAATTTTTTCAAAAATTCTCGGCACAACATTCATTACAGTGGGATTTGCTTCCGCAAGATATTCAAGTATCTGGTTATGATCATCGCAATACCATATCTGCATACCCATGGATAAAATACCGTAATCCCAGGATCTCTCAAGTACATGACTAAGCGGCAGTACACATAAATCTGAATCTTTATCAGTGAATGTACCTTCAATATATCTCCCCACACCCCATGAATTCTGCATAAGGGTTTTGTGAGTATGAACAGCTCCTTTAGGATCGCCCGTTGTACCTGAAGTATAAATTATGGTGCACATATCATCATAATTCGCCCGCTTCATAATCTCTTCAATTTTATCTTTTTGAAGAGCTTTTCTTCCGCTGTTTACAAAATCATCCCACATCATCACTCTTTTATCATTATGGATTTCAGTTCCACGATGAAACACTACAATTTGTTTAAGAGACGGGCATTTGTCGAGCAGCGCATATGATCTGTCGTAGTGCATCTGTTGGCCTACAAAAAGTACTTTTATCTCAGCATCATTTATTATAAATTCAGATTCTTTTTCTGTATTAGTAGCATAGATCGGAACAGGAACACCTCTTATCAGCTGAGCCCCCAGGTCGCAGAGATGCCACTCCGCCCTGTTTGGTGAAAAAATACCTGTCCGGTCACCTTCGCTGAATCCTGCATTAAGCAGCGCACTTGCAACAGCAAACATCGTTTCAGAAACCTGATTCCATGTAAAAGTCTCCCATGTGCCGTATGGTTTATGGTGAAGTTCTGCCCTGTCCCCGTACTTTTTCGCAAGATTCACAACCATGACCGCTGTCTGTTTCCATTCATCAAGATGTTTCTGAAAATCTACCGCCAGAGTCTCTCTTTCACTTGTATATTTTTCAGTGAAATTAATCCGCGGCGGTAAAGCTTTTAAAGTATTATATGCCATATTCTTCCTCCGGATTATGGTCGCAAAAAACATTTTGTACTGTTTTCTGCTTCTATTTTATTATTTTTTTATTGTATTTATTCCGTTCAATAAAACGCATTCTAATATTTCAAGTCTTTTATGAACATTATTCGTGTACAGGAACATGATTTACCGGAAAAACTCACGTGGTTTTTAAAAAAATAGCCTGTCCCTATAATTCCGAAGGGCGGATCTTTAAAGATCTTTTGCTTAAAAAATTCTTCTCAGCATAAATTTTATACCGTATTATTGATGCTACAAATATAATGTTTAAAAGACTAAACCCGTTTAAATGCCTGCCGGATAATCCCTGTATTAAAATATAATATGACAACTATTCATTTTTTACACTTTTATAGCGCTTTATTATCACGAAAATAAATTGAAGTTGACATTATTAAAAAAAAATAAAAATTGTATATGTTGAATTAAGGAGATTAAAATCATGGCAATAGTTAAATCAACCGGGGATTTATCAACAAATGTAATAGGTGAAAAATCCTATTTCACCGGTAATTTCAGCATAAACGGTTCTCTGCGAATAGACGGCCGCTTTGAGGGTAAATCTCTTAAAGCAGACCAGCTGTATATAGGACATGACGGTAAAGTTAAAACAAATATCGAAGCAGTATCTGTAATTGTTGAAGGGCTTATTATGGGAAACATAAACGCAACCAGCAGGGTGTTGCTCATGCCGACAGCAAAAGTGTATGGAGATATAAGAACTCCCGAGCTTATAATACAGAACGGAGTACTTCTAGAGGGGAGATGCACTATAGCGAATGACCTCAGAACTTCAGCAGGAGATGTAATAAAAGCGGAATATGAAAAAAATAAAATCATACCTGAAGATATCTTTAAAACTACCGAAAAAAGAAATTAAAAATCACGCGGCTATTAAGGGATTACCACCCTTTATAGCCGTAAAAACAGTTAATCTTACTTTATCATTTTATATTTAAAATCTTTTACAAGAGATGAGATCATCTCCTCTTTACTTGCCCCTTCCCCTTCTACAAATTCAGCCCGTACAATTTTTTTACCATCCATAACTTTGACAAGAGCTTTTAATCTTCCTTTCCCACTAACAGTTTTTACATCTTCACCCCCGGAAAAACTGATTGTTTCAGTGCCGGATGAATAGCTGTAAAAAGTCACTGTAATATAAAGAGAGCTTGAAGGATCAGTTTTAACCTCCCCGAATACCGTTTTCAGATCTTCCTCTTTTAAATTTATATGTCCGGGAATATTATATTCTATTCTGCTGAAACTGACTGCAGTGGAATCGCAGGATAACAGAAAAAACAGCAGCAGAAATGATGCGGAATTTATCTTTAAATAATTCATTTTAACCTTTCAAAATTATTATAACAAGCTCTCTGTATCCGATATTTTTATTGCAATAATGCAATAAAAATTCGATAATAAAATAATGACGTAAATAAAAACTCCGTTTTTCTTTACGCAGAGAGCCCTGCGGGGCTTCTCTGGAGGTCGCTGCCTCTTACTGCCTGATTAATGATATAGGGTGAATTTTATGAATAATGACGTATTAATGATAAAATCAGTATTTCTATTCTTTTCGGTCTGGGGTATTACAGTTTTGCTTTTATGGTTCAGGCCAAAGATCGAATTATTCTGGAAGCTCATTGCCACCCTTATTTTTATTTTTTACGTATGGTTCTTTTTTGCCGAAGTCAGCGCAAGCTTTGCCGTATTTAAAACAGGATGGTACATTTCAATTATCGAGTTCCTCAAAGAACTCCTGATAATATGCTTTGCAGGAATGTTTATTATATGGCCTCTTGCCCTGGTTATTATTTTTTATAAAGCTAACGATATCGGCGCTGAAAAACTGCTCCGTTTTCTATGCCTTCTCACGATTGTGCTATGGATTGTTTTCATTATTTATTTCTTTTTCAGTTCAGGTGTAGAAAAATTCTTTTACGAGAATCTGAAAAAAATGATACCGAAAGCCGGATGATACATTGAAAAGGTCTTTCTGTTTTTTCTTATTTCTATTTGTGATCCAATCCCTTCTATATGCGGAAAACTCAACGTTTTATTATAGAAAAGGCGTTGAGTCCTTCAAGGCAGGTAATCTTTCAGAAGCTGAAACAAATTTCAAGCAGGCGGTTGAAGTAAATCCTTCATATACTCTCGGTCACTATGGATTGGGAAGAGTTTATATTCTTCAGAAAGATAAAATCCCCCTAGCGATAAAACATTTAAAGATATCTGTTTCACTTGATCCGGGCTTTGTTAAGGGATGGTTTAAGCTCGGACTGGCGGAGTTTGTTTCAGGGAAATATATGGAATCGATTCACTCCTTCAAAGAAGCATATGACAGGGATAAAACTTTCATCGAAGCACTTTACAACATGGGAGTGGTATATGACCTGTTAGGGAACGATTATCGTGCATATACCTATTACCGTCTTTATTACTTAAAAACAAAAGGTGAAAAAGAAGCGTTCTAAATATTAAACAGACTCTCTGCTTTCTTTTTACCGGTTACTCTTTCGTAGTCATCATAGTCCACAAAAACAAGGTCAGGGAGCTTTTTCCTTGTTCTTCCTACTATATCCACTTTTCCTCCGCGGGCATCCTTTGATGTTGCATATTTAAATACTCTTCCGCAGCCGGGGCATTTTTTTAAATCTTTAAGCTCTATTCCTATCTGTTTGCATCCGGGACAATGGCCGTACTTATCTTCTACCATTATTATATGATTCTTCACTTCTTCAATATCAATCTCTTTCCATACTCTTATATATTCCATCGGTAAAACCTCCAGAAAAAAATTCATTGATGCCGGGTTAAAATTTAAATTCTTTTTAGTCAGCCCGGTTTAATTACAAAATTATTCAGATTCAAAAACTCTTACCTTCTCATCAGGATTCCTTAAAACATATTCGTCAATAATTTCAATCATTAAATCTATCTCATCCACATTTCTGATCTTTTTAAAAACCTCATGGGAAAAAGTAAAATTTTTCGAGAAATAGAATGAAAACCTGTGCCCCCTGCTTTTATGAAGATGTTCAGGAAGATCATTTTTAATCCCCAGAAGAACTCCTCTGAAAACATCAGAAAGATCAACTTCCAGTCTGTATCTCCCTGTATTTATCAGCTGCCTCGACAGTGCGAAAATCCATGGGAAAGCAACGGCATTTCTCCCTATCATAATTCCATCACAGGAGGTTTCACTAAAACGTCTCTGCACATCTTCCGCTGTCAGAATATCCCCGTTACCAACAACCGGTATCTTTAAATTATCTTTGAGAAGTTTAACAAGCCCCCAGTCTGCTGTCCTTCTGAATGAGAGTTTTCCATGCCTGGGATGAAGTGTGATGTAATCGACACCCTCCCCCTCAAGCATCGTTGCGAAATCAACCAGATATTTATTGTCACTCTGTTCAAAGCCGCTCCTCATCTTAACTGATAAAGTTCCGCTGTAGGCTTTTCTACATTTTTGTACTATCTCACGGGTGGCAGGCATATCAGAGAGGAGCTTTGATCCCTGAAATTTTTTCACGATATCCGGAGCGGAGCATCCCATATTTATATCTATTCCGGAGCATTTTTTCCCCGCCAGGATTCTGCAGGCTTCAGCCATAGTATCAGGATCTCCGCCAAGAAGCTGAAACACAAATGGTTCGTCATTTTCATTTATTATTGTAAGCGGTTCATTATGGAATGAACCGCATGCTATTCCTGCACCGCTGAGCATCTCAGAGTAGAGCACTGTTTCAGGATCAAATTTTCTTATACACCTTCTAAGCGAGGGGGTCGTTATCTCAGCCATAGGAGCCATAAAAAGAGTATTACCGCTAAAATTTATCATGTGTAAAATCATAATTTGAGGCTGAAAGTGTCAATGTTTTAATCATATTGCATAGATGTAAAATCTGCCTGCTGACTGCGTTTTACATGTCAAAATGCCTAAAAATGAGCCCATTTCCGATTATATAATTGACATATTCCTATAACAGCCACAATTAGGTTAGTTCACGAAAAAGTACTGAAATTCTGATTAAATTATGAATGATTCTTATCCTTACCCCGTAGATTTTTTTATGCTGAGTTTTTCAGTACTGAAATTTTTTGACTTTGTAAATAATGTTCAACCTCTGTATATTTCAGGCGTTCGCGCCTAATAATATAACCAATTAATTTTAAGAAGGAGCGTTTATTATGAAAAAGTTACTCGCTGTTCTCTTTTCTCTCATGCTTCTTTCCTTTTTTGCATGCGGAAAAGATTCTGACGTAATCAAGTCAGGCGAAAACATCAAAATCGGTTTTCTAGGGCCAATGACCGGTGATGCAGGCAACTACGGAAAGCTTATGAGCCAGTCTGTAAAAATTGCTATTGAAGAATTCAATGCTGCAGGCGGAGCTGAAGGTTTTAAAGCTGAACTGATTGTTGAAGATGACGAAGGAAAAGTAGAGAAAGGAAATCCTGCCATAGAGAAACTTGCAGGTGTTGACAAGGTGTTCGGGATAGTAGGAGCTGTATTCAGTTCTGTATCTCTTGCTGTTGCACCAAAAGCTGAAGCTGCAAAAATAGTTATGATCTCTCCATCATCAACTCACAAAGATCTTCCTGACAAAGGAAAATTCATCTTCAGAGATGTTATGAGTGATGCGCTTCAGGCAATCGTTTTCGGTAAATACCTTGCTAAAAATGAAAATGTAAAAACTGTAGCTATTCTATATGTTAAAAATGATTACAGCCAGGGTCTTGCAATGGATTTCAAAGCCCAGTACGAAAAAGAGGGCGGAAAAGTTGTTGCTGTTGAAACTGCTCTCCAGGGAGACAAAGATTTCAAAACCCAGCTGACAAAAATAAAAGGCACAAATCCAGAAGCTCTTTATATACCGAACTATGTTGCTGAAATTGCGCAGATTCTTGAGCAGGCAAAACAGCTTGGACTTAAAACAAAAATATACAGCGCAGACGGATTCTCAAATCCTCAAATTCTTGAACTTGCCGGCGATCAGGCAAACGGTGTAATTTACACACAAGCTGCAGAGCAGCCTGCAAGCCAGATCAAAAAAGATTTCGAAGCTAAATACCAGGCCAAATGGGGCGAAAAGCCGGATGCATTCAGCCTTAATGCTTATGACGGAGCAAAACTTATACTCAATGCAATTAAAGCGACATCAAGCAAAGGTATGGGAGGAGTTCTTAAAGTTGACAGAGATAAAGTAAGAGATTTTGTTGCTAAAACAAAAGATTATGACGGAGCTTCCGGAAAAATCACTTTTACTGAAAATGGAGACCTTGTTGCTAATATAGGGATCTATACTGTAGAAAATAAAAAGTTTAAGCAGTTAAAAATGTTTAAACTCGACGGCGAAAATCTCGTTGAAATAAAATAATCATATTTAAAAACAGACCGCGGGCAACCGCGGTCTGTTTTTATGCATCGATCTAAAGGAAGTAAAACTGATGAATCTTTTCAACATACCATCGAACGAGCTGCTGCAGCACCTGATAAACGGACTGACCCTGGGAGCCATATATTCTCTAATCGCCCTGGGTTATACAATGGTATATGGTATACTTAAATTTATAAATTTTGCACATGGTGAAATTCTTATGGCCGGCACCTATGCCGGATACTATTTCTACTTCTTCTTATATGATCCCTCAAAGGGAGCTGCCTATACAATAGGAATATTCATAGCAGCTCTTTTCATTGCGATGATAGCAAGCGCGTTTCTCGGAGTATTGATTGAAAAAATAGCATACAAACCGCTGAGAAAAGCCCCCAGACTGGCGCCGCTTCTCAGTGCAATAGGAGTTTCAATCATACTGGCAAACCTGGCAGCCATGTTTTTCGGAACAAAATCCAAAAAATTTGAATACCCTTTTGACAACTCTTCAATGCAGATTGGAGGATCCAGCATTACACCTAACCAGATAATGATACTTGCTGTGGGCCTGATAATGATGACCGGACTTAAACTTTTCGTTGACAGATCAAGACTCGGAAAAGCCATGAGAGCAACAAGCCAGAATCAGCCGGTTGCAGCTCTAATGGGAATAAATGTAAATCTTATTATATCAATGACATTTGCCATCGGTTCAGCTCTTGCTGCTGTTGCCGGTGTTCTTATAGCACTTGAATACAAAGTATATCCTACTATGGGAACGATGGCCGGGCTTAAAGCTTTCATAGCCGCTGTAGTCGGCGGAATCGGAAACATAAGCGGGGCAATGCTTGGAGGAATCCTTCTTGGCCTGCTCGAAACTTTCGGAGTGGTCATTCTCGGAATACCTCAGGGATTAAAGGATACCATCGCATTTTCAGTTCTTATCCTGATACTGCTCCTGAGGCCAAGCGGAATTTTAATGAAGAATATAAGGGAAAAGGTATAGAGATGCTTAACTTTGTATTACTGATCTTTATCTATATAGGAATTTATGCAATAGCATCTCTCGGGCTTAACCTTATCGTGGGATATACAGGCCTTCTCTCTCTATGTCAGGCGGGATTTCTGGCCATCGGCGCGTATACTACCGCAGTGCTGATGACAACATGTCATATGGGATTCTGGGAATCAATGATCATCTCCGGATTTATCGCATCACTATTCGGTATACTAATCGGCATACCGACACTGCGGCTCAAAGGAGATTACCTTGCTATTGCGACACTAGGTTTCGGAGAGATTGTAAAAAATATAATACTCAACTGGGACAGCGTTACAAAAGGGCCGATGGGAATCAATGGAATACCGGGCCCTTCAATATTCGGAACTACTCTCTCTTCCATGGACAAACCTGAATGGATAGCAATTATATGGATCGGAGTTGCATTAACATATTACTTCATAAGACGCATTGTCAGATCGCGTGTGGGCAGAGCTCTTGAGGCCATCAGAGAAGATGAAATTGCCGCTTCATCAATGGGAATAAATACTGCCAAATATAAAATCGGAGCATTTACCACAGGAGCTTTTCTTGCCGGTATAGCAGGAAGCCTTTTTGCAGCCTTTAACCAATCGGTTGCGCCCCTTACCTTTGATTTCATGATGTCAATAATGATACTCTGTATGGCTGTTCTCGGAGGGCTTGGGAATAGTTTTGCAACGATAATCGGCACTATAATAATAGTACTGGCATCTGAACTCCCAAGGCTCCTGGGAATTTCTCACATAATCCCGCCACAGCTGAATCAGATACTCTTTGGTTTTATTCTTGTCTTTATGATGATCTACAGACCGCAGGGAATAATCGGCAGAATAAAACTTAATTATGCTAAAATCTTAAAAGACGAAATATTAGACCTGGAGAAGTAAAGTGCCTTTACTATATACACAAAATTTAAGAAGAGAATTCGGCGGAGTAATAGCTGTTGCCGATGTAGATATTGAAATATTTAAAGATTCAATAACAGGGCTCATCGGCCCTAACGGAGCAGGGAAGACAACTCTCTTTAACACGATTACAGGACTCGATTTTCCTACAAGCGGACATGTTTTTTTCAAAGGTGAGGATATCACAGAACTTCCCGCTTACAAGATAACACGAAGCGGAATTGCCAGGACATTTCAGAATATACGTCTCTTCAAAGAGATGACCGTATTTGAAAATGTCATGATAGGAAGACATTTCAGAGGGAACCATCCGAAAATAGTAAAATCAAAATTTATTAATTTCCTTCTTGGAAGAATATACGTAAAAAGAGAGGAAAAAGATATCTATGAGAATTCTCTGAAATGGCTCGATTTTTTCAATCTCCTCGATATGCGTGATGATTATGCCAAGAATCTCCCCTATGGAAAACAGCGGGAGCTTGAAATTGCAAGAGCACTTGCGACCGAACCGGAGATACTCTTCCTTGATGAACCTGCAGCAGGAATGAATCCGCTGGAAACAGAAAACCTGATGAAAACAATTAAAAAAATCCGGGATCTGGGAATCACGGTAGTGCTGATTGAGCATGATATGAAACTTGTAATGAATATCTGCGATAAAGTCTATGTATTAAACTACGGGAAAAAAATTGCCGAAGGCACACCGGCCCAGGTACAGAATAATAAAGAAGTTATAGAAGCATATTTAGGTAAAATAGATGAGTAAGAAAATACTGGAGCTTAATGATATCCGTGTAAGCTACGGAAATATACAGGCGTTGAAAGGAGTTAACCTCAGCGTAGAGGAAGGTGAAATTGTTTCACTTATCGGTGCCAATGGCGCCGGAAAATCGACTCTCCTAAAATCAATTGTAGGACTCGAATCACTTACAAACGGAAATATATTTTTTAACGGCAGTTCCATAAGAGACGCAGGAAGAAATTCCAAACTTAATATTCCCACAGACAGAATTATAGCTTCCGGAATCTCCATGGTCCCCGAAGGTAGAGGTGTTTTCCCGGAAATGTCTGTACTCGAGAATCTTGAAATGGGTGCCTACCTTCTGAGAGACAAGGCTGAAAAAAAACGCCGCATTGAAGAGAAATATGAAATGTTCGGAATACTCCGCGACAGAAGAAAACAGCTTGCAGGATCCCTTTCCGGCGGAGAGCAGCAGATGCTCGCAATAGCAAGAGCTCTCATGAGTTCACCGAAACTTCTGCTCCTTGATGAACCGGCACTGGGACTTGCCCCTATAATCATACAGAATATTTTCGCCACTATATCGCGAATAAGCAAAGAGGATAAAGTAACAATCTTTCTTGTTGAACAGAACGCAAAAATGGCTCTCAGTATTTCAAACAAGGGAT
>Ga0209099_1002017_pt1 | contig 18752 bp, 16 predicted proteins | sample AD_JPNHW2_MetaG_FD_184430 | JGI IMG/M metagenome (GOLD analysis project Ga0209099, IMG submission 184430) | Active sludge microbial communities of municipal wastewater-treating anaerobic digesters from Japan - AD_JPNHW2_MetaG (SPAdes) (version 2) | ecosystem: Engineered > Bioreactor > Anaerobic... | reverse complement strand
CTTGCCCTTAATAAATTAAGTGAGAAAAAAGTAGTAGATCTGGATGAAGAGAAAAAAGCAACCATGGTTAGTAATCTGATGGTTGTTCTTTGCGCCGATGAGGCAGCTTCACCGGTAATTAACACAGGAACATTATACTAGGCCATGGCTCAAAAGAAATCCTTTATTCTAAGAATTGACCCCGAATTGCTAAAGAAGGTCGAAAAATGGGCTGCGGATGAATTTCGCAGCACCAACGGCCAATTAGAATGGATTATTCAGCAGGCCATCAACAAGGAAAAAAGGAATAGTAAAAAAAGAGACGAAAATGAAGATAACAAAAATGAATAATCTAAATCCAAAATAAAATGGCAATTCCAACAACAAGAACAAATCAAAATGCAGAAATTCTCATTCATGAAGAAATATGCAGTGGCTGCGGATTGTGCGTTTCAGTATGCAAAAATTTCAGCCTTGAGATCAAAAACAACAAGGCAGTTATGAGTAGTTCTTCAGTTTTCGGGTGCATAGGCTGTGGACACTGTATGGCAATCTGTCCCACAGGTGCCATAGAAATTAATGGCAGAACATTGTCTCCCAAGGACTTATTTCCTATTCCTTCAAAAGAAGAAAGTTCAAATTATGAATCATTACTAAACCTCTTTAAAAGAAGGAGAAGCATAAGAGAATTTAAAGAAAAGGCTGTTGAACAAGAAATAATAGATAAAATCATAGAAGCCGCCCGATATGCCCCGATGGGATTGCCTCCAACTGACGTTCATATTATGGTTCTCAATTCTAAAGAGAAATCAAACGCCTTTGCCAAAGACTTTGTCGATCATCTTGACACAATGAAATGGTTAACTTCCAACTGGTTTTTAACACTCATGCGTCCTTTTTGGGGAAAATCAAACGATCAGTTGTTCCGGGAATTTATTAAACCGGCAATTAATTTTTTCAAAGAGGAGATGAAACAAAATCACAACTATCTCACTTATGATGCTCCTTTGACTATCTATTTTTACGGTTCTCCTTTCTCTGATCCTGCCGATCCGATTATAGCCGCCACTTATGCTATGATGGCTGCAGAATCTTTGGGATTGGGTAGTTGCATGCTTGGAACGATTCACCCACTGATCCAAAATGGCAAAAATGCTAAACAACTAAGAGAAAAATATGGAATAAAATATACAAGCCGCGAAGGTCTTGTTGTCGTTTTTGGCTATCCCGCAGTAAAATATCTTAAAGGTATTCAACGAACTTTTGCATCTGATTAAAATTAATATCTTTTACATTGCTAATTTTCCAGTCCATCAACTAATTGATTATATATTCCCATAAAGCGTCACGGCGAGCCGTGACGCTTTATGGGAATATCATTAATTGCAATAAGCTTCTTATCTTATAATACCCGAAAATTGAAATATGACGTCAAGATCTTTTTAAATCTTTTGTCTTGTAGTAATATAGTTTTGAACTCATTAAAATTAATATGATCAAGCAAATCATCAGACTTTTAGAATAACATTACAAAAAAAACATAATTATTACCTTAAAAAAAATTATAATTTTTTGTTATTACTAAGTTTAAAAGCCTTCAATAATCATTTAGTTAATATTGCAATCAAAAAATTATATAAAGAAATTTTAAAAAAAAATTGATTACCATGTTGTAATTTAATATTTATATGTTATATTTGCAGCATTAAACAGTTAAAATTAAAATTAAATTATAAATTTTCATTATGAAAAGAATTATTATTGGAATAATTATCGGCTTACTCGCCGGGATTATTGACATCATTCCCATGTTATTGCAATCAATGGAATGGCAGGCAATAATTGCTGCTTTCTTCATGTGGATTATCATTGGTTTTTTTATTTCTACTTCTGATTTAAAAATAAAATCTATTCCTAAAGGTATCATAATTTCTTTATTAGTATTACTTCCATCATCTATAATTATAGGATGGAAAGAACCTCTTGATTTAATTCCAATTTACATCTTAACTATTTTACTCGGCGGAGGAGCCGGATATTGTATTAAATTTTTCACCTCTTTAAAAGATAATTGATCATAACTTCATTTTATCAACTGATTATCTTCAAAACCAGACTCTCGAACCGAAAAAGAATTCCATAGCATCAATCTTTCTATCCTTTTTTGCATCTAATGCAATATTTCTTATTTATTAATGTTATTTTTGTTGCTTACACTTTAATAGTGTCATTAATAATCTAATAAACTAAAAATGAACATTTTAAAAACATCTTTATATATCAGCGCTTTGCTATTGTTAACAACAAGTTGTACAAAGACCAAAGAGGAATATTATCCTAATGGGAGAATTAAATCCCAAATTGAGTATAGATTTGGAAAAGAAAATGGCAAAATGATCTACTATGATGAGAATTATGGCACGAAAACTCTAGAAATAACCATGAAAAAAGGTAAAAAAGAGGGAAAACTGACTCGTTATTTTGCAAACGGAAATATTGAAACTGAAGCTACTTATAAAAATGATATCTTGGAAGGGAAAGAGATTGTGTATGATATTAGAGGAAATAAAATTGTTGAAACGACCTACCTTCATGGAGTCAAAAACGGGCCCTATATTTCATGGCACGAAAAAGAGATGATTCGCGAAAAAGGGAATTTTTTAAATGACAAATTTGATTCCCAATGGCTTTATTATGATGAACGGGGTGTTTTAGTCGGTGAGGGTAATTTTTCCAAAGGAAACGGCACTCTGATATCTTATGATAGTAATGGAAATTTATCCAGACAGTCAAATTATAAAAACAATCTTAAAAATGGACCGGAAATATATTTTGCCGCCAACGGTGATACCATTAAAATAGTATATTTTCAGAATGACAGGATTATAAGAGTAGATAATAAAAAAGAGCAAATTGAAAAATAGACGATATTACATTTCATTTTTAAAATACTTCATATTCTTGCTTGTCTCCTTTTGTTTCATTCAGGGATTGAAGGCTCAACCCAAGAAAATTGGTTTCAGTGCTGCATGGGCTTATCACGATGAAGAGGTCCTTCCCGGAATTACCCGCTATGTTGGGAATGTTGTCTTTTCTCAGGACAAAATAATCGGATATTGCGATAGTGCTTATCATTATGAAAAAGAAAACTATTTGGAAGCTTTTGGAGAATCTGTCAGGGTCCACATCAACGATTCTGTCACTCTATATGGCAAATTTGTGGTCTATGACGGGAATGAAAAAACCGCTTCTATTTCCAGAGATGTAATATTGATGGATAATACCTCTGCTCTTTACACTGATAGTCTGATCTATGATATAAAAAATGATGTCGGGTACTATCTGACCGGGGGAAAAATGATTAATAAAGACAATACTCTGACAAGTATTATTGGTCGTTATCATACAAAAAATCACAAGGTTGTGCTTAACAAAGATGTTTTACTTGTGAATAAAACATACACCATGGATTGTGATTCACTGGCATTCAATACTGAGTCAGAAATTGTTTATTTCATTTCACGAACACATTTAGTTTCTGATGAGAATACCATCTATACAAATTCCGGTTGGTATGATACTAAAAAGGATATTTCGCTGCTTATTGACGATGTAAAATTAGAAAACAAAAACCAACGAATTGTTGGAGACAGCCTATACTATGATAAGAATTTAGGTTACGGACTGGGATGGAATAACATAATCATATCCGATTCAATAAAAAATTATATTGTTAAAGGTAATTTTGCAGAATATTTTGAGCATGGCGGACTCTCAACTGTAACTGACAGTACTTTACTCATATTGATTGATCAGGGTGATTCTCTCTATCTGCATTCCGACACTTTAAAAATCATGATTGACTCCCTGCAAGATCCTCAATTGATTATTGCATTCAACAAAGTAAAATTTTACAGGGGGGATTTACAAGGGGCCTGCGATTCGCTTGCCTATCTTGTCCCTGACTCAATCCTTAATATGTATTATAATCCGGTAATTTGGTCTGGCGGTTATCAGTTGACTGCAGATACTATTCGTTTTACTATTTTAGATTCTGCCAATTTAATCCTTAAGCTATGCAAAGCTGCTTTTATTGTTTCTTCACTCTATGACAATACAGAATTCAATCAAATCAAAGGAGCTAATATTTTTGGCTATTTTCACAATAAAGAATTAATAAAAGTGGATGTAATAAACAATGCCGAATGTCTTTATTATATTCAGGAAGAAGACAGCTCATTGATTGGGATTAATTCTTCAGCAACTAGTGAAATGACTATTTTTTTTAAAGAGGGTGAAATTGATGGGATTGCTTTTTACAATTCTCCGGACGGCAAAATAAATCCCGATGAATCAATGGAAAAGAAAGATAAATTTTTAAAAGAATTCAGATGGCTTGACAAATACCGTCCAAATAATTTCAGAGCAATATATCACACCCCGATGCCACGTTTTAATTTGAAGGAGCCAGATGCTGAGCAATCTTCAGATAAAGATCGCTAAATATTAGAGCTGAATTACCATTCCTTTCAATATGATATATGGCAAGATTGCATTCATTCAATATAAAATAGGCATTTTTTAAGGTAATAAAACTTTTAAAATAAGCTATCAATCTCGATTCAGTTTCAGTAGCTTTTACCAACACATCATTATTAGCATGCATCATCAGGATATTTCTAACCATTCTGAGTATAAAACTGATGAAAAACTTTTGAGATTCACGCCCTTTTGAAATAATCTCAGAAAACATTGACTGTACTTCAAGAAATTTAATTTGAGCATAATTATTCGGGGTTCGATTATAATCAATCATGCTCCTGAACATAAGTTCAAAGTAATTCAACATCAAATCAAGTTCTCCTTTTTCAAGAAACAGGTCGACAGCCCTAATATAATTTCCTTCACTAATGGCTGCAATGTCTTCAGCAACTTCTTCCGGTGAATTATACTCAGCCATAAGTTGTTTCTTAACATTTTCTTCTGAAACAGGGGGTATTTTAATCAATTGTGTTCTTGAAAGAATCGTCGCTAAAATTTTATCAGAATTTTCGGAAATCAAGATAAAGAGCGTTTTATTTTCAGGTTCCTCGAGGGTTTTCAATAATTTTGGAGCAGCAGCATGATATAATCTCTCAACCATCCATACAAGATAAATTTTGTAACCACCCTCAAATGAACGGATATTATTCTGATTAATAATATTTGAACAATCCCTGATATTGATTGATGCCTGCTTGTTTTCACCACCCAATTCTTTCAACCATTCTTCAAGTGAAATATGATAACTCTTTCTAAAGACAAAATCTTTAAATTCCTGAGCAAACTGATTTGAGTCAGGATCTTTTTTCACATTTTTTGTAATACAATTCGGAAATATTAGATGGAAATCAGGATGTGACAATTTAGAGAATTTTACACAAGAAGGACAAACACCACAGGAATCATCCTCTTTAGGATTTTCGCAACAAATATATTGAGCATAAGCCACTGCCAATGCAAAAACATGACTTCCCTCCTGCCCCAGAAAAAGTTGAGCATGACTAATTCGATTATTTTTTACCAGACTAATCAATTGCCTTTTCAGGTTTTCATCTACCAAAACATTTTTAAAAAGCATAATAGCGAAGTTATGTTATCTAGGGATTTTCAGTTTCTGTCCAACGCTGATCTGGTTCATATTCTTAATTCCGTTGTAAGCAGCCAGTTTTTTTGCATCAACTTTAAATTTGGAAGCAATGGCATAGAGGCTATCACCTTTTTTCACAATGTAATATGTTGGATTTTCTACTGGTGAATCATTTTCATTAATTACAGGGGATTTAACAAAAGTAGAATCTGTTGGGGTTATTTTCGGAGTTTCTGAAGAAGTATTGGGAACTACAATTTGTTTATACCCCACCAAAAGTCTTTGTTTTGGCTTAATATAATTACTCTTCAGTCTATTCATCTTTTTCAACTCATAAAGTGAAAGATGGTATTTTGATGCAATTTTTGATAGCGATTCCCCTTTCTTCACAGTATGATATATTTTTTTTGTTTGAACAGTTGCATCTTCCTTCCCTGTAAAAATATTCTGATACACTTTCATTTCAGCAAAATAGGTGTCATATTGAAAAGCATGAACAGAATCTTTCATATCAAGATAACGAATAATATCTTGCATCCTAAGTCTGAGAGGATATGGCTTTTCGTATGCAGGAATTACCATTCTTTTATATTGCGGATTGAGCGTTTTAATTTCTTCAATATCAATGTTAAGAACATGAGCTAATTGTTCAAGATGGAGCTCTTTGTTAATCATCACGGTATCAACATTTGAAGGAATTGCAATATCGGCAGCCATAATACCATATTGATTATGATATTTCATCAGATAAAGCGCAGCTATATATGCAGGGAAATAACTTTGAGTTTCTTTAGGTAAATATTTACATACGCCCCAGAAATCCTGTTTCCCTCCCGAACGTTGAATTGCCTTTCTAACATTTGCAGGCCCACAATTATAGGCAGCAATAGCTAACCCCCAATCATTAAACATCTCATGTAAATCTCGCAAATGACGGGCAGCAGCATCTGTAGCTTTATAAGGATCACGACGATCGTCTATAAAGGTATTGACATCCAGTCCATACATTTTCCCTGTTGTATACATAAACTGCCATATCCCTGTTGCTCCCGCAGGAGAAACAGCAATAGGATTCAAACTGGATTCAATTATAGTCAGATATATTAACTCTTCGGGAACTCCATATTTATCGAAAACCTCCTGCATCCAAGGAAAGTAATATTGAGCAAGACCTAACATTGCAGAAGAACTCCTTTTTCTTTTATCAACATAAAGTGCAATCCACCTTTTCACCTGTTCATTATAACCAAGCGGAATAACAGTAGAAATTTTGGAGAGTCGGGCAACTACAATTGAATCATTATTTTCAATGGCAGTAGTGTCATCTTTTAATTTTGACAAAATGCTGTGAGAATTGGATACCTCACGTTTAACATACCAAAGATCAAGCATCTTGTCCATATTTGTATTCAGCTCCTGTTGAAAATAGACCTCTTCAACAGGATCACTACACGAATCTTTAATAAACGAATCATCTTGAGCAACAAGAAATTGACTAAAAGCAAAAGTTGCAAGAAGTACTAAAACAGTTTTTTTCATAGTCTCATTTTTCCACTTTTTCAATAAACAAGAGAATTAACGAAAAAGATTATTATTTATTATCAATTTTATAGGCATTCCACTGAATCTCTTTTCCATCTTTGTAAACAGTTGTCAAAAAGAGTATTCCATCTTCGTCATACTTATACCAGACTCCATTTCGAAGACCGGTAACATATTTTCCAGTAAGTTTGGCAGTTCCATTTTCCCAATAAGAAATGAATTTTCCATTAGGCAAATCTTGTTCATACTCAATTTCAGAAGAAACTTTTCCATTGTTGAACCATGTTTTCCACAATCCTTGACGCATTCCGTCAAAATAGCTCCCTTTTTCAGTACTGTTACCATGCACATATATCCATTCCCCTTCTTCAGCATCATTCAAATATTCTCCCTTAGATATTTCATTCCCCATATTATCATACTCAACAAAAAGGCCTTCTAATTTTCCCTCTTCATAGTTTTCAATCATCAAAGGCTTTCCATCAGGATAATACCATCTCCACTCTCCTATTTTCTCTCCTTTCCTATTGTAACTCCCAACAATTTCAATAGTTTTATCTTGAAAGTAGAATTTCCACTCACCAACAGGTGAAGAATTGAGGTATTCTCCTTCAGAACGTATCTCACCGGTTTCATAATATTCTATCCAACGTCCTTGTCTTTTGCCATTTAAATCAGTAATTCCTTCATAACGCAACATCCCGTTTTCAAACAAATAACCTTTCACAACAACTCCGTTTGTATCAAACTCTCTTCTTATCCCTTCGGGCTTATTTTTATAATAAGTGGCTGTAATAGAAGGTTTCCCATTTGGATAATAAGAGATTTTCTTCTCCAAAACTTTTGTTTCAGGAGCATCTTCAATAAGTTTGTCATTTTCAAATTTATCCACAGAAATAAAATTTCCGTTCTTGTCATAATATTTAAAAAAGCCATTTTTCTTATCATTTTGGTATGAACCTTCCATTTTAAGATTGCCATTATCCCAGAAATATTTCCAGTTACCCTGTTTATAGCCAAAATTATCAGTTCTGTTAATAAATTCCTTACGAGTCATCACCCCACGATAAAAATTAGTAACTGAAATAACCACTCCATCATACGAATATTCTTTTTCAAGTCCATGAGGTTTCCCTTCAATATAAGGAGTAGATTTTTTTATTTTCCCATCCGAAAAATAGGTATTGACCATTCCGTATAGTGTATCGTTCCTCCAATTTTCTACTATATACTCATTTTCAGAGTATTGTATTCTTTGACCGAACTTTTTTCCCTCTTTATAATTAATTTCCAGAGTTTTACTACCTTTTTCGTTATAGAATATCCAAAGGCTATCAAGCAAAAAATTTTTTCTATTTCCTTCAGAAATTAGAACACCCTTTTCACTATAGGATTTCCACCATCCCTCAGGTTTTCCGTCAACCAAAAGACCTTCACTGGATTTAATCCCATTGGGATAATAAAAAACTTTAAAACTAGTAGTATCCTGGGCGTATGAAAACCAAAAGACCTGAAACAAGATAAAAAGAAAAATCCATTTACGCATAAATCCTGATTAAGATACCTATAAACGGCTGCAAAGATAACAAAAAAGTGAATAAGAGGACTTACAATTCATACATTATTTATTGTATCTTTGCCCCCAAAATAATCAAAAATATGAAAAAAGCGATTCTTCTATTTTTCTTTTTAACAGCCACAAGTTTTCTTTATTTTACAAGTGCACAGGAAAATCCTGTCAATTGGACATTCAAGAGTGTCAAAGTTAATGATTCAGTTGCTGAACTACAGTTAACAGCCTCTATTCAAGAAAAATGGCATCTATATGCACAATCACACAATAACGGGATTGAACTTCCTATTGAATTCACTTTCAACCCGGGGAAAGATTATTCTTTGTTGGGAAAAGTCTGGGAACCAAAGCCAACTGCACAGTACGATCCTGTTTTTGATGACACTTCCAGATTTTTCACTAAAAAGGTTACTTTTAAACAAAAAATCAAAGTTAAAAATCCGAACCCCTTTGTTGTAAAGGGAAAGCTGAGCGGACAAGCTTGTATTGATGGCCGGTGTGTTGCCATTGAGCGCAAATATTCATTTGCCATTGAGGGATTTGACAAAGTTGCCATGATAAGTGGAGTAGATGAAAGTTTGAGTCAAGCAGACTCAAACTCCAAAGAACAGCTACTCAAATCTGATGTTACAGAAGAAAAATCTACAGAAAATGTTAAAGCTGAAGAATCTCTGTTTATGTTTTTTATTTTTTCATTTTTAGGTGGATTGGTGGGATTGCTTATGCCCTGTGTATTCCCTATGATTCCGATGACCATCTCATTTTTCATGAAATCCAAAAAACATCCCAAACTGGATGCTCTCATATACGGAATATCTATAGTTATTATTTACGTAGTTATTGGTATAATATTATCTGTCATTTTCGGGGCTGATTTTGCAAACATTATCAGTACTCATTGGATTCCCAATATATTATTTGCAGCAATTTTTGTGGTTTTTGCAATCTCTCTTTTCGGATATTTTGAAATTGCCCTACCAAGCAAATGGGTCAATAAATCGTCAAAAATGGAAAGTACCGGAGGATTTTTAGGTATTTTCTTCATGGCACTAACCTTAGTTTTGGTTTCCTTTTCTTGTACTTTACCAATTGCCGGTGCTGTTGCACTAAATTCTGCCGGAGGCTCACTTTTTAAGCCAATTATTGGCATGCTTGGTTTCTCATTAGGGATTGCGATTCCTTTTACCTTATTTGCCTTTTTCCCCGGAATGCTCAAAAATTTGCCAAAATCCGGCGGTTGGATGAATACCCTGAAAGTTGTTTTGGCTTTCGTAGAGTTGGCATTTGCCTTGAAATTTCTCAACGTACCTGACCAAACTTATCATTGGGGAATCCTTGACAGAGAAGTATATCTCTCATTTTGGATCGTAATTTTCAGCATGTTAGGATTCTATCTTATAGGAAAAATCAGATTCCCATTAGACAATGAAATGCCTGTTCAGAAAAGCTGGTTTCGCTTTATATTGTCAATATTTGTATTCACTTTTGTCATATACATGATTCCCGGCATGTTTGGAGCTCCGTTAAAAGCCATTTCAGGATGGTTGCCTCCCATGACAACACAGGATTTTGATGTAAACAAAATTGTCCGAGAAGAATCCGGTAACGCACAAGTAAATACAATTCAATTACAGGATAATATTAAATATGGCGACCGGCTTGAGATTCCCCATGGAATAAAAGGTTATTTTGATTATGACCAGGCTCTCCGAGTTGCCAAGGAGCAAAATAAACCACTTTTCATAGACTTCACAGGACATGGATGTGTAAATTGCAGAAATGTTGAAAATGCTGTATGGATTGATAAAAAAGTGAGAGATAAATTTGCCGAAAATTTTATTGTTGCAGCACTATATGTTGATGACAAAAATATTAAACTAGCAACTGAAGATCAGATTCTTGACCTGGATGGAGAGAAAATCACCACATTAGGAAGCAAAAATATGTTTATACAGAATACCAAGTATAAAGAAAATTCTCAGCCTTGTTATTTCATCGTGGACGTTGATGGTTCAGTATTGGCAGGGCCTATCCATTATGAGTTGAATGTTGAAAAATACTTAGAATTTTTAGATTCAGGTATTAAAGCTTTTAAAGAGAAACACTCAAATCAATAATTAATTTGTTTTGACTGATTTGTTTAATTTTAGCGGATTTAAGGATTACCATTATGCATGGTTAATTCTTGGTTTTGCTCTTTTTTTTATTTCATTATCTTTTCATATTAAATCAAAAAACAACTGGGCGCTCTTTTTTTTGGTGTTAAGTGCAGCTTCCTTATATGTTTTTAGTGCTCTTTTGGATCCATTCGTAAATATTTGGGATGAGAGATACCATGCCTTGGCAGCCAGAAATTGTATGGATAACTTTTTAGAACCCAGATTATACAAAGAGATATTGATCCCTGAATACGATTATCTTAACTGGACAAGCTCTCATATTTGGCTTCACAAACAACCTCTTTTTTTATGGCAGATTGCGATTATTTTCAAACTTTTCGGAATTTCTGAACTCACTCTCAGATTGCCCTCAATTATCATGAGTACCTTGCTGGTATTAATTGGTTACAGGGTTGCCATGTTATTGGTTGACAAAAAATTTGCATATTATACTGCCATCTCAATCACTTTTTCCTGGTTTTTGCTTAATCTTGTCAGTGGTTATCAATCTGTTGAAGTTAACGATGTTTGTTTTATTTTTTATGTATCAGCTTCCATTTGGAGCTGGATTGAATATATTAAAAGCAATCGTAAATGGAAATGGGTTCCCTTAATTGGTTTGTTTGCAGGGTGTGCAATATTAACCAAATGGCTTCCCGGCATTTTGATTTTCTTCGTTTGGGGTCTGTATCTTATTGCAGAATATAAATTCAAAATTCAGTTATGGAAAATAAAGCACATTTTGGTTGCACTTTTATTTAGTGTGATTGTTGCACTTCCATGGCAGTTATACACTTTTAAAAATTATAGAGAAGCCGCTGTAATAGAGTATCAGTACAATTCAAGACATTTTTTTGAACCTATTGAAGGACATTCCTCAAAATTTGAGTATCACTTCAAAAACCTTGCCTTCTTATATATCGGGGATGATAAATGGGTTCCGGATAATCCAATAAAAGCAACGCAAGTTATCATTTATATAATATTGGGAGCAGGATTTCTTCTATTCCTCTTCTATTTAAAGAAAAATTCATTCAGAATTACTTTTCTCGGTACATTTATCGGGGTCTATCTATTTTATTCTTTTGCCCAAACCAAAATGCCCACCTACCCGTTTCTTATTTGTTTGCTTGGTTTTATGAGTTTGGGGGCTATTATTTATTTTATTGATAATCTTCTTACAAATTATATTTCTAATAAAGTGATAAAATGGCTTATTTTGATTCCAATTATCATATTGTTTTCTTTCCGTCAAATGAACTTCACAAAAATCAGAAATCTCCATACAGAAAACAAAGAGACTTGGTGGAGAGCCGACTTGATTTATAACAAAAATGTATATAAACAAATAGAAAAAGATCTTCCCGAAAACTGTGTAATTTTTAATGTTAGAGGAGATGAACACAACAATGCCAATAGCATGTTTATTGAAGGCATGTTTTACACAGGTCACGATTGTTACCCATTTCCACCCTCTCAAGAAGTAGTAAAAATCCTAAAAGCAAAAGACTATCCGATAGCTATTTTCACACATCATCCAATACCTGATTATATTAAAAATGACACCTCCATCATTAAAATTGACAGAATATTAAAAAATGACATGTAATAATTCTACTAAACCATAATAAATCCAACATGAAAAGTTACAAATTACTCCTATTAAGCATACTATCCGGAGCGTTGCTTTGGTTATCCTGGAATCCGATAAATATTTCATTTTTGGCATTAATTGCCTTTGTTCCGCTATTCTTTATCAGCGATAATTTGCTCTCAAAGAAAAGTCGTGTGCCTTTTTGGCAGGGGATGCTCTATTCTTTTCCAGCCTTTGTTATTTGGAATGCCTCCACCACCTGGTGGATTTGGAACAGCACTCCTCCCGGCTCCATTGGCGCCATTTTCTTAAATTCGCTAATAATGTCAATTACTTTTGGATTATGGCATTGTTTCAAAAGTCAAAAACCCTCTAAACTTGCGATTCCCATCACATTCATAGGATTTTGGCTCTCTTTTGAGTATATCCATTTACATTGGGATTTATCATGGCCATGGTTAAATTTAGGAAATGTTTTCGCACCCCACACTCAATTTGTGCAATGGTATGAATATACCGGCACCTTTGGCGGGTCATTATGGATATTAGCCACAAACTTTCTTATTTACTACCTCCTTATTAATCTCAAAAATAACAGAAGAAAGAGCATTATTTATGGTTCAGTTCTTGCTGTAATTATCATACTTCCAATCACAATATCCTTAATTAAATATTATTCTTATAAGTTACCCACAAAGGATCCTATTGAAGCAATAATAGTTCAACAGAATACCGACCCTTGGACTGAAGAATATGAATTGAGCAATGCAGATCAAGTAATGCGCATCCTCAAAGTTGCGTTTCCTAAGATAACTGATACAACTGCCTTAATGATTTGTCCTGAGTCTGCGATTCCTCACAACATTTCATCCGAAAAACTACTCAATAAAACATTTCCACAGCGGACCTCCAGATATTGGGGATTTGTCGTAATTGATTCTTTTATATATCATTACCCAAATATCAACATGATATTTGGTCTATCTACCTTACAAAGTTTTGATTTCAAGGCTACTCCGACAGTAAGGGAAGAATTTCCCAATCATTTTGTAGAATATTACAATACTTCAGCATGTATAAACTCAAATTGGGTATCAGGAATTTATTACAAAAGCAGATTAGTACCGGGTGTAGAAAAAATGCCTTACCCTAAACTTTTCGGCTTTTTAGAAAAATTTGTCATAGATCTAGGTGGAACAAGTGGTTCTCTTGGGATTGACACCCTCCAAAGGGCATTTCCAACTACTATTCAAGGGGGAAAAATTAAGATTGGGGCTCCTATTTGCTATGAATCCATTTATGGGGAACTATTTACCCAATTTGTTAAAGATGGGGCGCAAATTATGAGTGTAATCACCAATGACGGATGGTGGAAAAACACACCCGGACACAAACAACATTTTGCCATGTCCAAATTAAGAGCAGTAGAGACACGGCGAACCATTTTACGTGCTGCCAATACAGGCATTTCAGCCTTTATCGATGAAAAAGGAGATGTACATCAAGCGACTAAATATAATGAACGTATTGCCATTAAGCAAGTTGTATATCCAAATGACACTATTACTTTTTATGTAAAACATGGTGATTATTTGGCTCATATTGCCAATGTACTATCCATTATCATGCTAATTTACGGTACATTCCAATGGATATTCAGAAAATTGGGATATCAAAAGTTAGAAAAGTAAAATATTTTCAATTATATTTTCTCAAAAGCTACAATTTTTTCCTTATAAATCTCCTTTATTTTCACTGACTGATTTAATGATCTGTCATATCCCGCTAAAATGCTTTTGCACAAAGTCTTGACTGTGTTAGTATTAGTATCAATAAGTTGTTGAATCATCTTCAGGCTTTTATTACCAATTTCATAAATTTTAGATTCACAAACCAATGAATCATGATAAAGAATTGGCAACATAAAATCGAGTTCAACATGTACCAACACCAAGTCTAATTGTTTCCAATCGATCTCGCCACCAAAAACAGTTTCAAAATAGCATGACCTGCCATAGTCAAACAAATTACACTGAGCGCCATTATTCACATGAATAAAAGGGTCTAAATCACTCATTCTAATTTGAACAGGCACAGAAAATATATATTTATCCATAATAAAAAAATAGAAATTTAATAATCTCTGACAAAATTAGAAAAATATGGGGATTTAAAAACAAAAAAGTGTAAATAATGATTAAATCTTACCAATTTCTATAAAAAAGCAAATAAAAAAATATTTTACTATAAACAAACCGTCAGTTTTAACGTTGAATAATATTATTTTTGTAACTCTAAAATTAAACAAATATGGATAATAAGATTTTAAAAATTAGCGACTCAGTAGAATGGATAGGAGTTTTAGACAAAGATTTAAGGACCTTTGACATCATCATGGAGACTAAATATGGAACAACCTATAATTCATATTTTATTAAAGCTAAAAAGATAGCAATCGTAGAAACGGTAAAAGAAAAATTCTTTGACATATTTGAATCAAAACTGAGACAATTATGTGATCCCAAAGATATTGAATATATTATTATCAATCATACAGAACCCGATCATGCAGGATCACTAAGAAAGATGCTTGCAATAGCTCCCAATGCAACCGTTTTGGGTTCATCATCCGCTTTAAAATTTCTCAAAGACCAGATTGGATATGATTTTCCGCAGCAGATTCTTAAAGATAATGACATCATTGATTTGGGGGACAAAAAAATACGTGCTATTTCTGCACCCAATCTGCACTGGCCGGATAGTATTTATACCTATTTGGAAGAAGAAAAAGTTCTTTTTACATGTGATTCTTTCGGGGCACATTTCTGCCACGAAGCCATGTATGATAATTTAGTTGGGAATTATGATGATGCTTTTCAATATTATTTTGATGTAATATTAAAACCTTTCAGTAAATTTTTCCTGAAAGCAATTGAAAAGATTAGACCATTGGAAATTGAGGCAATTTGTACAGGTCATGGACCATTGCTGATTAGTCAGTGGAAAAAAATTGTTGACAAAACTGAATTATTGTGCAAAGAATATCTTGCCGGATATCCGGTAAAGAACAGAGTATTAATTGCCTATGTCTCAGCCTATGGATTTACCAAAAGCATAGCTGAAAAAATAAGTGAAGGGTTGGCTGAAGTTGACGGCATAGAAGTTGACTTATGTGATCTAGAAAAAACAGATCCAGCAGTTGTTAGTGATAAAATTGCAAAAGCTTCCGGTTATCTTCTTGGAAGTCCCACCATCAATCAGAACATGTTACCTCAATTGTATAATGTTTTTGCCATGATGAGTCCAATCAGAGATAAAGACAAGTTGGCAGGATGCTTTGGCTCTTATGGATGGAGTGGTGAAGCTGAAAAAGATTTGATTAGCAATATTGAAAACATGAAACTCAATTACTGCGGAGAATCAATATTCATAAAATTCAGACCTCAGGAAAATGATGATGAAAGAATAAAAAACTACGGAAAAAAATTTGGCCTTTTATTAAAAGGCCAAGAATCGTAAAAAATAAACTGAAAGAAAATTATAACTTATTAATTTTCTTCATTAATCCTGATTTCAAGTTAGCAGCTTTATTTTTATGAATAATGCCTTTTTTTGCCAATTTATCAATAATTGAAGTAACAGCGGGAAGTTTCTTGGTAGCTTCTTCTTTATTTTCAGTAAGTCTAATTTCTTTTAAAGAATTACGCATAGTTTTAGCATAATATCTATTTTCCAGCCTTTTTTTGTTGTTTGCTCTGATTCTTTTAAGCGCAGATTTATGATTTGCCATTGTTCAAATATTTTTATTTTCTTATATTAAAATCGGGGTGCAAAGATACATAATTAATTTAAAAATACAATCACTTAAATAAAGATTTATTTTATCATTCTTGGAAAATTAGTTTCAACAAATTTATTTATCTCTTGAGTATTCATATTATATACTGTTTGAGCCAATTTCAGGGAATTATCAAAATTTGTTTTATCGTTCAATTTTGCATAACATTCAAGTTTGCCATACCACAAATCCCAAATCATGGGCATGCCTTTCTCAGCCTCATTATAGCAAAATAATGCATCTTGATAATTGGCTGCATAAAAATTAGCTTTCCCAAAGAAAAGCAAATATATAGGATCATCGCCGGTTTCTTCAATAAGCTGATTAACAACATTTTCAACCTCAGCCACCATCCCGGAATTTGAATAATAGAGTAATTTATGTAATCTAATTGACCTTTCATCGAACCCATCGGCTCTTAACTGTTCCAATTCAGAAACGAAATTAGGTTTATCACTTTCATAAATAGATTGAATAAAAAGTTGCCAGTAATAAGGATATTCTTTCAGTAGCTCTTTACTTTCTGACAGCAACAATTTTGCCTCTTTGCTTTTCCCACTTTTAAGAAGATTATTGGCATCAAGGATAATTTTTGTTGTACCTTCGGGATTGGTTTTATTCATCACTTCAAACAGTACATTATATAAAACCTGATTAGAAAACGAAGTAGATAAATTATAGATAAATCCATCTTTTATTTTCAATTCCCCCTTAACCGTATCAACCCAGAAATCATTAATTATCATCCCAAAATCCTGATATATTCTAAAAATGACATGGTGTTCCCCATTTTTTTGATAATAGCGAACAAATCTGAAATCACCCCCATTTTCGATTGCTGAAACAGAAAAATCTCCTGTTTTAAAATTATTTTCGAAATATCCCCTCCCAAAATCACTGTCCAAACTACTGTAAACAATTGAATTACGAGAGATAACACTTTTAATATAGGCCTTGTCAAATGAAGTATTATAAAAATCCGAGGTTCCTTCATTAACTGAAGACTGAATTTGGCGGGCAAACAGAGAGACCGATACACTATCCAAAATTGGCTTATCCAAATTTTTATTCTCCTTATTTTTATCCTTACATCCTAAAAAGAAAAATAACAACAAGAAAGAGAAAAAGATCCCTTTTTTTAAATATAAAAGTTTCATATACAAATGATTAATAACATAAAAAATTCTATTAGTTTTTAGAAAAAATAAGTATTGAAAATTTATTTTTATCAAAAATCTCATTCGCCACTTCCAAAATATCATCGGCAGTAACGGATAAAAATTTTTGTATCACTTCTTCCATAGTATCCACTTCATCAAAGAAGAGGGCACTTCTTCCAATTGAAAGCATCTCGTTCAGTTTAGACTCATTAGAAATGGCAAGCTGCCCGATAAATTGTTTTTTAGCATATTGGAGTTGCATTGTACCAAGCTTTTTGCCCTTAAGTTTATCCAATTCTTTATAAGTCAAATCAATACATTTTTCCCACATGCCATTATCACAACCGATATAGACATTAAAAAGCCCCGAATCAGAAAAAGGCGAATAATTAGCTTCAACAGAATAAGCCAATCCCATTTTTTCACGGATTGCCATATTAAGTCTTGTATTCATTCCTTGTCCCCCAAGCAAGTTTGTAAGAAGCATAAAAGCATTTTTTTGATCTTCTTTTAATGAATAGGCTATATTCCCAATCATTACATGTGTTTGATTGGTTTTTTTACGAAGTTTGAGAAATTCAGGTTTATAAGAGGTAAAAGGCTGTCTCGAATGGGATCCGACATGTAATGGATTACTTCCAAAATATTTCTCACAAAATTTCAACAACTTATGCAATGAGATATTCCCAACAGAAGCGAGAACTATATTTTCAACTGTATAGTTTTCCTTGATAAATTTAATAATATCATCTCTTTTGAAAGAAGATACGGTTTTCTTAGTTCCAAGAATATTTCTGCCGAGAGGATGACCGGCAAAAACCAGATCTTCAAAATCATCTATTATCAATTCTGAAGGTGAATCTTTATAATAATTTATTTCTTCTAAAATAACATCTTTTTCTTTTTCAATTTCTTTATCAGGGAAAGTGGCATTAAAAAAGATATCTGACAAAAGTTCAATGGCTCTTTCATAATCTTGAGAAAGAAAAGAGGCGTGAAAATAGGTTTCTTCTTTTGAAGTACTGGCATTCAAATCCCCCCCAACATCTTCCATTCTTTTGATTATCTGATAGCCTTTTCTTTTATCAGTAGCTTTAAAAATGGTATGTTCTACAAAGTGAGCCAAACCCATATGATGACTATTCTCGTCACGCGAACCTGCATTAATCAATACACCGAAATGAGAAATGGGAGAATTTATTTCTTTATGAATAATTTTTAGTCCGTTATTTAAAGTAAATATAGAATGGGGCATGTCAATATTTTAGAAGCAAAGAT
>Ga0209099_1002015_pt1 | contig 18773 bp, 24 predicted proteins | sample AD_JPNHW2_MetaG_FD_184430 | JGI IMG/M metagenome (GOLD analysis project Ga0209099, IMG submission 184430) | Active sludge microbial communities of municipal wastewater-treating anaerobic digesters from Japan - AD_JPNHW2_MetaG (SPAdes) (version 2) | ecosystem: Engineered > Bioreactor > Anaerobic... | reverse complement strand
CAGAACATGATATGGTATCTGCGTACGAGCCCCTGTTTGCGCCCGCACATCTTGCATTCGTTCGCACCGCGACCGTAGATCTTCTTCCTTTCTCCTGCCATTAGCGCACCTCGACCTGGTACTTTTCCTTGAGGAACGCTATAGCATCCGTTTTATTCACGCGCTGTTTTGCCGGGAGTTTCTTCTGCTCCGTGCGCCGGCGGGTGATGCGGATACCTCTGCGTTCTAAGACGACGTTGACGTCCATGCCAAAGATACCGATCTGCGGATCATAGGACATGCCGGGGAAATCTGTGTGTTCCTCGATACCGAAAGCAAAGTTCCCGCTCTTGTCAAACTGGCTCTCAAAGATCGTGTTTTGGACAACCTTAAGGGCAGTTGCTATAAAATCACGGGCGGGTTTGCCACGGAGGGTCACTTTGCAACCGATGGGCATGCCCTTCCTGACGGAAAATGCTGGCTGGGTCTTCTTGGCAATGCTCCGGATCGGTTTCTGCCGGGTGATCGCTTTTATAATGTTCTCGCCTTTCACGAGCTTGTCGCCGGCTTCGCCAACACCCATGTGGACTACAACCTTATCGATATAAATATCGCGCATCGACGTCACTCTTCATGCCCCCATTTTGCGATTGCCGGCGCCGTTGTACCTACCATATAGATATAAGGCGAGATGGTGTCGAACGTGGTATCGGTTGACTCGTCCTTGAGAATGATCTTGTTGGGAACGCTGCCGGGCACCTTGACAATATCAACGATCCGTGCAACCTTGCCCGAGTGCTTGCCCCCGATAACCATGGCCATGTTGCCTACGGCAAACGGGAAATGGTCGATAACCTTGAACCGGCTTTCGGATTCGAGCGAGAGAACAATCGAATCGCCGGCCTTGTAGGTGTTGTCGGCAAGCAGGTTGGAACCGTCCCGCAGGTTCAGCTGGACTTTCCCGCCAGTGACCGTGGTCTTGTTCATGACCTTGCATAACCGGGTCTTTGCCGCCTCGGCATCGATAGGGATGGATACATGCCGACCATTCTTGTCACGGAGGATGCGGTAATATTTATTGATCTTCGGCAATGCGATAATGTCGAAGATCCCGATGCCCATCTTGGGGTCCCTGCAGGGTTTCCCGTTGATAATCACATCGTTCTGGTGGAGGATCTGCTTGACCTCCTTTAAATTCCGTGCCAGACCCGTATGATCACGAAGCCAGACCGTAATCGGCATCGCGTTTGCGTTGTGCGGGCCCGGCGCGGTCTTCGTGATGAACGTCGTTGTCTTCTTTGCAACGTGCCATGAATCCGGGGCATTCAGCCGCTTTAAGTGGTCTCCCATTATTCAGCCTCCGCTAATTTTGCCTCGCGGCGCTTGTCAGCAAGGTTCAGCTTGGTGATCTGGACATTGGACGCGCTGACTGCCCGGGGGACTTCAGTCCCGTCTGCCTTTGAGGAAAAGACACCGTGAACAACAACTTTCGAGTTCTTGGTATCGACTGCATCTACAAGACCTTCTTCGCCGGCGAAATCCCCGCGGGTTACCTTAACGGTATCCCCCTTGACTACACGCAGGGTCTTTTTCTTGTACTGCCCGACAAGGTCTTCAGAGAGGGGTGCATTGAGATATTTCGTGTTTATGTGTGAAGGGGCGTTGTACCGGGCCTTTCTCTGTTTTCTTGGCTGTGAACTTTTCAGTCTTACCATACTTCACACCTCATACGATGATCGTTGCCATGGATCCGAGCTTGGGGAACCGCTCTGCCACTTCGCGGGCAACGGGTCCCTTAATCTCGGTTCCTTTCGGCTCATTCTTCTCATCAACAACAACAACCGCGTTGTCTTCAAAAGATACCCGGATGCCGTTCGGCCTGCGCATCTCCTTCTTCGCGCGGATGACGACTGCCCGCACGAGCTTGCGGCGCATGTCTGGGGTACCTTTCTGGACGCTCGCAGTGCACAGATCTCCGAGACCCAGTTTGGGCTGACGGCGCCTGACACCATGGTAGCCGAAGACTGAGATGATCTGTACTGTCCTGGCACCGGTATTGTCGGCGCATGCAAGCCTTGTTCCTGTTGCGAGAGCCCTCGGCGTCTTGGACTGCTTTGCCTTCATGGCTTCTGCACCTCCACAACGACAAAGGTCGTACTCTTCGAAAGCGGCCGGCACTCAGCAATCTTCACCATATCGCCGCTCTTTGCCCCGATACACGGGGGGTTGTGGGCATGGAGTTTCGAGCTGCGCTTTTCGTACCGTTTATATTTCCGGACATAGTGCAGGTAATTCCGTGCAACTACGACCGTTCCCATCATGCGATCGCTCACGACTTTGCCGGTGATCACCTGGCCGCGCACCGGTAAAGTGCCGTGAAACGGACAATTAACATCCTTGCACTCCGTTGTTGGAGCCTGGACGTTCAATCCAATGTTTTGTGCCATTATGGTATCCTCTTCTTTTCGTGCAGGTTGATCCTTTTTTCAGGAGCTGAAACCAGGACGGATCCATCTATCTCCACAAGTTCGCTGCTGGGAAGAGAGACCCGGAATATGCCATGCATCTTTGTGACGCGCCGTATTCCTTTTGGAGTCTCGATAACCAGCAGGTTCCTTGTTTCATCGATGATGCGACCGGATAGTCCTTTCTGTCCCGGATTTTTGGCTCCCGATACCAGAACATCAAGGCCAATCAGTTCGTGGCGCAGGACGTTCCGGGAAGAGATCATGCAGTTCTCCTGCGGTTCTGCTCGGTCATCATACGGGCAATGGTTCTCCGGAGTTCCCCGATATGACCGGGATTCTCGGTTGCGCCGCCGGCACTGACTTTCCCGTAGTGCTGGACAAGCTCCATCCGGAGTTTTCCCATCTGTTCCTGCAGTTCAATATCCGAGAGCTGCTTGACATCCTTTGCCCTGAATATTGCCATTACTGTTCCTCCCCTAATGTCTCATCAGGAAGTGCCGGTTCATCGGGATTGGTATCCCCGACAGGGATTATAGGTGCATCTGCAGCCGGGCGCTTCTTTTTCTCCTGTTCGATGATCTGGAAGTGGTCGGGCAATTTTGCGCCAGCGGGGACGAGCTTGACCTGCACACCGATGACACCGAGTTTCTTGATGGCAACGGCATAGCCTTTCTCGACGATTGTGTTGCTGGGTTCACCGCAGTGCTTGATGTACCCTTCCGTGAACTTCTGGGTACGGGCACGTGCACCGGTCAGTTTCCCGGCAATGACAACTTCACAGCCAAGTGCGCCGGAGTCCATAACGCGGCGCATGATGCTGGACCCTGCCTTGCGGAAGTACCAGCCGCGCTCAAGGGCGTTTGCCAGTCTTTCAGCCATAATCTGGGCGTTAAAGCTGGGGTTGGTAACCTGCTGGACCTCTATCTGGGGGGATTCGACACCGTAATTCTGGGCAAGGTCCAGTGTGAGCTGGTGGACCAGCTTGCCACCCTTCCCAATCACGATACCGGGTTTCTCGGCAAAGATGGTGACCTGGGTCCCAAGCGGGGTCCTGGCGATGTCCATACCACCGTAACCTGCGCGTTTCAGTTCCCTGGAGAGGTACTTCTCGACACGGGCTTTCCTGACACCTTCGGTGATGAATTTTCTCTCGACTGCCATTTACGCCACCTCACGGACAACGATTTCGACATTAACGGATTCGCGGACTTTGGGAGTTGCGCGTCCCATTGCGCGGGGGAAGAATGCCTTCTGTGCCCTGCCGCGGTTAGCCGAGGCGTGAATGATCTCAAGGTTCTCTGCATCAAGGCCGAGATACTCGGCGTTCTTCTTGACAGATTCAAGAACACGTATGTAAGCCTTCGATGCCTTGACCGGATACCTTCCCGCATCCCAGTTCCCGGGAAGGCCGCGCTTGTGCGCAACATTCCGGTTGAACCGCCTGAACGGGATTGCCTTCTTCAGCTTGACCACTTCGTTCAGGTATGCAATTGCATCGTTCACACGCTGGTGCCGGATGAACGTGGCAATCTCGATCGAATGCTTGGGCGACATGTTCAGCTCGTTGGCCTTTGCTTTTGCAAAAGTATCGCCCTTGACTTTCTGTGAATATTCAGTTCTTGCCATGGTTCATCACTTCAGCGGAACGTATTTACTGCCTCTCGTTGCACCGATACCGGCACTACCGTGAGAAACTCTCTTTCTTGTCAGTGCAAACTCGCCAAGGTAGTGGAATACCGACTCCGGCTGGAACTCGACCTTGATAAATTCCTTGCCATTGTAGATCTCAATGGTCTTGCCGATCATGACCGGCATGACAATCATTTCACGCAGGTGAGTCCTGATCTTCTCGTCTCCTTCACGAACCTTTGCAAGTAATGTCTCTTCACCGCGGGAGAAACCGCGAACGATCTTGCGGCGGGGACGGGCTGGCATAAGGGGAAGGAGTTCGGAAATCCCCATCGCCTTGAGCTCGTCGATTTTATAGCCGCGATAGGTGAACTCCTCACGCCGTCTTGGCATTCTCTTTTGTGTCTTTTTAGGTGCTGCCATACCCATCACTTCCTGCTCTTACCTGTCCTGCGAGCAGCGACATGTCCAACAGTCCTTCCCGGGGATGTCCCGCGTGCAACCGTCTTCGGGCGACCGGTATGTTGGTGCCCGCCGCCACCGAACGGGTGGTCGATGACGTTCATCGCGACACCACGCACGCGGGGCCAGTTGGATGCGGTGTTTGCCATCTTGTGGTACTTGTTGCCTGCTTTCACAAACGGTTTCTCGACACGGCCGCCACCAGCAACAATGCCGACAGTTGCACGGCAACGGTGGTTAAACCATTTCGTCTTGCCGCTGGGCATCCGTATACCCACGCGGTCTTCGGATTTGTCAACAACGACTGCCTGCACTCCCGATGAGCGGACGAACTTGCCGCCATCGTTCGGGCGCGCCTCGATGTTACAGATGTAGGTACCGGTCGGGATGTTTGCGAGTGTAAGGGTGTTGCCATTCTTGACTTCCCCTGCGGAACCCCAGAGAACCGATTCTCCTATACCGAGTCCTTCGGTAACAAGCATGTATACTTTTTCGCCAGTCTCGAGTTTGACGAGGGCAATTGGTGCATTGCGTGCCGGGTCGTGTTCAATGTCGATAACGGTTCCGGTGACCTTCTGGGTGTCGTCACCAATGTGCTTCAGCTCAGCCTTATACCGGTGGGATGGGGCACGGTATGTCGGGCCTCCCTTGCCACGGGCTTGTGTTGTGATTCGATGTCCCATGTTTCCCCACCTACATTATACCGAGCCGGCTGAGGATTTCCTCGGCGGCCTTATCGTTCTCAAAGCTCACGACTGCCTTCTTCTGGCCGTGCATGGTCATAAGCGTGCGAACATTGCTGACCTTCTGGCCGAATGCTTTCTCAATCTCACGCTTAATATCTCCCTTGGTGGCCTTATTAGTGACAAGGAACTGGAGTTTGCTCTGGTTCTCGAGGAGAACCATTGCCTTTTCCGTAACAAACGGGAATTTAAGGGTCATTTACCTTCCCTCCAGGCGGATCAGGGCACTTTCGGTCCAGACCGTCAGGCGCCCGGCAAGCATCCCCGGTGCGAGGTGCTCGACATTCAGCTGGTCAATCGTAACCGCGTCGACACCGGAGAGGTTGCGTGCTGCAGCCAGCGGCTTGTCTGCAGTAACAATCAGGAGGCTCTTCCTCTGTTTGAACCTGCGGCCACGCATCTTGCCCCTTCCAGCCTTGACTTTCCTGCTGTCTTTTGACCGTTCGACATCTTCGTAGACACCGAGAGTAGTGAGGGCTGAAATAACGTCCTGCGTGCGGGCAAGGGTCTCGAACTTGTCTTCAAAAACCAGCGGGACTGTACCGTCATAGGAATGGCCACGTCCGCGGATAAGATCCGCAGAAATGCTCGCAGCAACTGCCGAGCGGAATGCCTTCTGTTTTTCCTTCTGGTTGATCTCTTTTATGAGAATTTTTGCCACTTTCGGGGGGTGCGCTTCACGCCCGCCTTTCGCTTGAGGGACCTTGGCTGCGCGGGAGCCGTTCTTGATACGGGGCACGTGGGATGACCCGCGACCGCTTCCCCAGCCTACTGCAGACGACCGGATACCGGCAAACGGATCGGTCCCGTGCGGCTGCCTCCTGGTGCTCTGCAGCGCCATGACTGCCTTCTTGATCAGATCGGGGCGGTACTCTTCGGAGAAAATCTCCGGAAGATCGATACTCTTGGAAACCCCGCCATCCAGTAATTTAACCTGTGCTTTCATCTGCTGATCATCCCTGCTTGCTCTGGACGCTCACGAACTGGATTGCCGGCATCCTGATGACATGTTCTCCCTGACGTATTGCCGGGCGGATACGGATCAACCGCTTTACCGGACCGGGAATGGACCCTTTGATCAGAACATACGGATTCCTGAGAACACCGTAGTGGAGGAAACCCCCTGCTGGTGTGACCTCGTTTGAGTTCTCGGAAAATTTCAGGATACGCTTATTGAACTCGGTGCGCTGCTGGAATCCCATCTGACCGATCTGGGGGACCTGCCACCTGATGTGGTGCGGGTTCCAGGGCCCGAGGGTGCCGATATGACGTTCCTTTCCGCCGACTGAGTGCTTACGCTTGCGCAGGGCAATACCCCAGCGTTTCACGGCACCCTGCGTTCCCTTACCGGTGGTGATAGCGGTGATGTCCGCATAGGCACCGGTCTGGACAACGTTGCCCAATGTCACTTCTTTTCCGAGAAGTCCAAGGGCAAAATCCATCAGTTTTGAGATGTCTGCTCCGCCAACCTTGATCTCCATGAGATCGGGGACCTTCTTGGGAACACCGGAAAGAGCGGCAGGCTGCGTGTAGGTAACTGCATAGATCTCTGCAACTGTTCCGGTCGAAATTGCATCGGCGATCTTCTTCTTTGCCACTTCCCCGTTGTAGTCCTTGGGGAGGGTGATTCGGCGGCCGAGGACCGTATCGAGCTGGTCTGCCCAGACTTCGGTGAATGCATGTTTACCGTAGGTATCTTTTGAGTAGGCACGTATGGCTGCGACCTTCATCGGGGGGACTTCGATCACGGTAACGGGCACCATGATCTCTTTACCCTCGGTGGGACTGTTCTTGTGGTCGTCCACCATGATAACATGCGTCATACCCACCTTATAGCCGGCAAATCCCTGCAGGATCGGTGCGCCCTCAGAGACTGGCCACGATTGGTACTTCGGGATCGGGCTCTTTGCACGTTTTCTCGGGCTGAATGCAAGAGAGCCGCGGCGTGGTCTGTTGATTTTTGGCATGTGTGAATCAATCCTTTTTGCGTGTAGGTTATTCTCATTGCGACACGTTTTGTGAGATTAATCCGAGATTGTGTGATAGCTTCGCTTCCGGGTAAGCCAACACGCGGGAACGGGTGTTTTTACCTCTGATCGCGGTCTGCTCTTTTAAAACCCTGGGGGTTTTTGCAGCGGGTCATGGTGGATATTCACCTTTCCTGGAGATGCACGATTGAGCTTTTCGTATTGCTCTACTGGTGTGCACCAGCATTCCTGTCTCGCGAAAGAAGTTCCTGACACTTGGCGCATCTCCATACGGTCATCAGACAGTATGGGGAAGGGGCTCGTTGCACGAACGTCGACCCATGCGTCCTGATCAGATCCTACTCTGTCAGCCAGTTGTGACGGATCACAACTCCTTCTCGGTTCAACCTTCCATATGGAAGGGGCACCAATCGAGGATCACCCACGGCACCACCATCAATCCTGTGTCTGGAGATTTGGTAGCGCCGTATGCTTATATCCGGGCTTTGTATGCAACCGGAGATAAACTATGGATAACCTCATATCGGCTTCCTCTACTATTGAATAAAAAAGGATATAAATATATGCTACCGGCCTGGTACGGGTCTGGCGATCCAGCGGATCGCGGCAGCGTGAATCGTACATCAGCCGAAATAGAGTTCGCCCGCATCGGTGATATACACATGAATGTCTTCGCAGATACAGCGGGCCTTGCAGCACTGGGGCCGTGACTCCCGGATACGGTTGATCAGGGAGATCGTATCGTATTTGACCTTGATATTGATCTTCTCAGCTTCTCCAAATATAATGGCCGGGACCTCAAACAGATCCGTACCGTTTGGGATTACACAGAGGTGCGTCGCATCGAGGGTGTAAAGGAATTCAAGAGTCTCTTTTGCCCGTCGGATATTTTCCATGGCACTCTTTTCTATGGTGCAGACATTTGCCTTGGATGTGGAGATGATATCTGCAATCTGCTGCTGTGTCAGCCCCTGCTTGCGGTACCTGAGAACTTCCATCTGACGATCGGTAAGTAACCCATCCTTCATGCTATCCTGTTTTATATACGAACTTAAACACTTTTCGTTAACATGGGATAACGATACCGCAGGCAGAGGACTGCCGGATATCATCAGGTTATAATATTAAAGAGATCACCATTTTCCTCCATTTTCCGGCGAGGGACGACGTTTCAAAATGTTTATATGAACTCCGGGTCATATTAACGTGCTAAAAAAAATTTAGGTGATATCAAATGGTAGTAAAAGTAGGCGTTGCAAAGTTAGGCAACATCGCAAGTGGTGTAATGGCTGAGCTGCTTCTCGATGAGAGAGCGGACCGTGAAGACATGCAGACATTCATGGCAACCAGTGGTACAAAACTGGAGCCGGCGGATGTTGACCGTGTCGTTTCCAACCTGAAAGCATACAAGCCCGACTTCTGTATCGTAGTCTCCCCAAACGGTGTTCTCCCCGGCCCAACTGGTGCCCGCGAACAGCTCGCTGCAGCAGGCATCCCGGTTGTCATCATCACTGATGATGTAACCACCAAGAAGGAATGGGAAGGCGTCAAGGCAAGCAAATTCGGGTATATCATCATGAAGGCGGACTCCATGATCGGTGCACGCCGCGAGTTCCTCGACCCCGTCGAGATGGCCGACTACAACGGCAACCTTGTTAAAGTGCTGGCTCTGACCGGTGCATTCCGCAAGCTTGAGGTTGCTCTTGACAAGGTCATCGACCAGGTCAAAGCCGGAAAGAGCGGCGACGCAATCGAGCTCCCGAAGATCATCATGACCACCGACAAGGCTGTCGATGGTGAATTTACCAACCCCTTCGCGCTTGCAAAGGCACGCGCCGCCCACGAGATCGCCATGGCTGTCGCAGGCCAGAACGTCAAAGGCTGCTTCATGACCAAGGAATGGGAAAAATACATCCCGATAGTTGCAAGCGCTCACGAAATGATGAGGGTTGCAGCGGTACTCTGTGACGAAGCCCGCGAACTTGAGAAGGCAGGCGACAGCATTCTCCGCCAGGCCCACAAGAAAGACGGGACACTCGTCCGCAAGACCAAACTCGTTGCAAAATTCGAGTAAATCACTAATTTTTCACTTTTTTGTAGAATTTTCCAAGGTCCTCAGGAAGTGTCATGATGATCGGTTCAAGATGGAGCCGTTCCATGAATGCGGAATCACTCGTGGATGAGGGGTTGGGGTTGATCCGGGAGATCATGGAGCAGAAGGCAGAAAATCCATGATCATTGCCGCTCTTATCAAAAAAAACAGACATATTGAATGCATAAGTTCCCAGTTGCCGGTAGAGGGAGATAATCTCAAGAATACCCCGGGCCAGAAGATCTGCATAATTCTCGAGTTCATCCAGCGTCGAGATAGGCAGTATCCCCCGCACTTCGCGTTCACCGACCGGTACAGCATGCGCAGACCAGAGAATTTCTTCACCAAACAGGAACCGGTCAGATGAGAGTTCCTGTTCCCTCAGAGCATCCCAGTAGTTACCACCCTGTTTTTCCCGATACTGCTCACTTGCAGTAAAATAAAGGTCTGCAATACGGGTCGGGCAGGAATCCACTAGGCCCTGCATATGAGGATGTACTAGGCTCGCCCCGGCCGAGGGCAGGAAATTCCAGTTGATGCTCGCATACCCGTCAGACATACGAAGTGCTTCAATCTGCGAGAGGAGTGCATCCTCGACCTGTTTCTGACTGAAGGTAACGATCGCATGCTCACGGGTCATGACAGTGACAACATGGCCTTCTCCGAAAGGAAAGAGGTTGGGAAACGTAACACTTTCTCCGCGGATAATCCGTTTGCCATTGGGAAATGTTGGCGTCACGGTCATGACTGTATCGCGGCAGAACGGGCAGCCCTCAGCGTTTGAGGGATAACATGATGATGTATCTATCTGCCGTTTTAACCGGTCCGGACTTATCCTGCACCTGAGTCCTGTGAGGTGTTCCGTGCGGAACTGCAGCGTACCCCTGCTGGTTACAACTTCCCTGACCGAGAACATATGTTTCAACGTACTATTTCCGGCACGACTTCATAGTCGTTTGCACGTAGGTCGGGAAAATTCCCCCCCCTTTGGGGGGGAAACGAAAAAGGAAAAATATCTGCCGGGAATGAGGCCGTTTTACGGCCTGACTCTGGCAGGTATCGGGTCCGCACTTATACGACGTGTTTGCCGAGCAGGCGGATGGAGTTGGTCATGTCCGGACCAAGGGGTGAACCGAAGATGATCTGGGTCACACCGGCCTTGGTGAGGGCTTCGCACTTCTGCTTGACCATGTCAGGTGTTCCTGCAATGGTGAAGGCATCGATCTCCTTGTCTCCGACGAGTTCTCCGACAGTCTTGAAGTCGAACTTTGCCAGTGCTGCCTTGATCTTGGCAACATTGTTCAGGTCGAGACCGTGGCGGGTGAGGAGGTCGGGCGGGGAGCCGGCGGCGATGAATGCTGCAACGATCTTTGCTGCATTGCGTGCTTTCTTCTCGCTCTGGTCGATAGACATTGCAGTGTATGCACCGACATCAAAGTTCTTCTTGCCTACCTTGTCGCAGGCTGCCTTGATGATCGGGATTGCAATGGCGAAGTCCTTGGGGTTTGACGCATTGATGAGTGCACCGTCACCGACTCTTCCGGCGAGATCAAGGACCTTGGGGCCCTGGGCACCAACGTAGACCGGGATGCCCTTCTTTCCAGGGAGGGTAACACCGGTCAGCTTTGCACCATCATAGTCAAAGAACTGCATGCCCGACTTATTGACCTGTTCACCGGCAACGAGCTTGCGGAACTGCACGATCGCTTCCTCAAGCCGAGCGACCGGTTTCTCTGCCTGGATTGCCAGCTTCGGGAGAGTCGAGAGATCGCCCGGTCCAATACCGAGGACTGCACGTCCGTCTGAAATCTCGTTGAGCGTGCAGGCAAAAGATGCCATTGCAGCGGGTGTGTCCGTGAAGGAGTTCATGATACCCGGGCCCATCTTCAGGGTCGTGGTCGCCTGCGCAATGGCGGCGAGGGTGGGGTAGCAGTGGCGGTTGTTGTAGTGGTTAGTGATCCATGCGAAATCTATGTCTTTGGATTCTGCAAGTTTACAGAAGTTGACAACTTGCTTTACATTGACATTTCCTGGTACGAATTCAATTCCATATGTCAAGGCTTGTTCACCTCATTGAGTATTACCGTCCCCACAGTTAAATAAATTATCATTTTACGTTGATCCTTTTGGCGGATCTCTTTCAAATAGAGCGGATTTAGCCGTATTTTAGAATAAAAACCCATTTATTACATTTCAAGCGGAGGTGAACGCAGGAGATTTTAAGCGTTCAACCCCCGATTTGGGTTCAAGGGGTCCCTGGCCGGAAAAATCCCGCATCAGGGTACGGGGTAATTTTTTTTCCTTCGGGGATGATCATCCTATAAGATATTGAATGCTGACTGAACATAATGTATTAGAACTATCGGCCGGAACATAACCAGAATGAACAGGATCATCTTATGCGGATAATTGCCATTGGAATCGGCGGGGCGGGTTGCAGGATCGTCAATAGCCTCTATGCGATAGACCGGAAAAGCAGCAAAGTTGCATGTGTACAGGGTCTGGCTCTCGATGTCGACGAAAAGACGATAAAAGAACTCACCGCGCTCCCTGAAAATGCACGCATGTGTTTTTCCTCTCTTGATCCTGCAATTCCCGATTCCCAAGGTACCGAAAGGCAGAGAGCACCGATTGATATCAACGAGATCATTTCCCGGGTTCAGAACATGGAAACCGGTGAAAATGATGCGATTGTTTTTTGTTGCGGGCTTGGCGGGAGCATGGTAGATGTTGCCCCCCACATCATTGCGGGGCTGAGATCGTCTGTTCTTGAACCGATTTTCGGTCTTGTCACTCTTCCGTGTCTTGCTGAAGGGAAACGCATTTCAGGAAAAGCTGCAGACGATATCGAGATGCTGTCCTCGCTTCTTGATGGTATCATCGTCTTCGATAATGAGACATGGTATAAAAAAATTAAAGCGCAAAAAGCTCACCTCCCCGCAAAAGAGAGGGGATTTGCTGAAAAGATCGGGCTGATAAAAAGTGAGAAGCCCCTGCCGCCGGCCCAAACTACCTACCGTAATCTGAATGAGGCTATCGTACGGCGGATTGGTCTCATGCTCCGGGCCGGGGAATTCAAGGCTGACGGCGGTATCGATCTCGCAGAAGTAGTGCTGGATTCCGGTGAAGTACTTAACACGATGAAAGGCATGGGCTTTATCACCATCGGTTATGCTGTCGAGAAGCTCTCTTCCGATCCCCTGCGTTTCCTCTCACGGCTGAAACCTGCGGGTGTTTTCGATGAGGAGCAGAAGAAAAAAGCATCCCGTATCGTCGAGCTTACCAAACAGGCGATATACCACGAGATATCAACTCCCTGTGACCTGACCAGCGCCCACAAAGCACTGGTACTTGTGGCCGGCCCGTCGCAGGAACTCTCAATGAGAGGATTCATGACCGTGAGGAACTGGATTGACCGGAGTATTGCAGGACTCGAGACCCGCTCCGGCGATTACCCGGTGATGAATACAAAAAACGTTGCTATTATCGTCATGCTCTCAGGACTCGAGAATATTCCCCGGATCACTGAACTTAAAGAGATCCGGTCACAATCCAAACCAAAGAAACGGGCAGATTCTGAAGGATTACCAGAAGGGGTGACGGAAAAAGATCAGAAAACCAACCGGGACGATATGATCACCCTACCTGTACGAAGGGCTCATACCGATGAGACCGGCCGAAGAACCAATGCCCGTGATGCACCTGAGGGACATGACACCTTCGTCCTGACAAGCGAGCCGGTTCCGCAAAAAGAGGCGACGATGGAAACGGAAGGGCGGATACCCCCTGCTATATTTGAAGTTCCCCGGCAGGTCCCACTACCCAGATCCGTTCCGATACCAGAACCCGTGTCTGAGGGAGAGGACCACAGGACACCTGAAGTGCTGGCATCCGCACGACGCCGTGTCATCGTTACCCATGAGGAGAAAGATCATACCCATCACCTTTCTTCGCACGATCTGAGAATGCACGGAAATCAGCACACAGGCTATAAATCGCGCATTTCCGATCGCTCTTCCGCAGAAAAATCCGTACGGCATCCTGATGAGGGGGTTCCTAACCTAATAGAGACAGAACGACAGAGAATAGAGAGGGAGTTACGCCGGCAGCGGACGATCGCGATGGGAGGGGGAACCTCTCAGAAACCCCCGCCGCACGCTGAAAAAAATTATTCTGCATCCCAGGAAACACACACCATTCAACGAAGTTCTCACCGAGAAAGGACGGATACAGAAAATAAGAGCCCGGTACTGGATAATGAACCCGTTTCGTTGTCCGGGGAGAAGAGAACAATAATAATCGGAAAACGGAAGAATACCACGGTCCCGAAGGAGGACCCGGATCTTGCTGCCACACAGGATAAAACCGGAGCTGCATATCACGAAGAGTCCGTTTCCTCATCTGATGATGACGCGATGAGTGTGGAAATAAGGGACCGGGTATTCCGGGCAAGGGATGAGGTTTTTCAGGGAAAAAGGATCCGGAAACCATCCCTCCCGCAGGCACGGGATTCCACGCTCATCCATACCGAACTCAGGCCCAAGAAAAAAGCATCTGAAAGGGAAGATACTGACAATGACGATTCATGGGAAGATCCGACAGGGAAAGATCCCGTATCCATTAGAAAACGGATCAAATCCGAGGAAAAGACATGAACCGGTCCTGGATCCGATCAGTTGCCATCGACAATTTTTGAGAACTGGATATTCCCCGCGCCAATCTCTGTTTTTATATCGATCCCCTGCTCCACGCAGTTCGCTATAAAATTCAGTCCGCTGAATGCCACAATGGAGAGCCGGAACGGATTATCAGGGAGGTTGAAGACATGGGTTCCCATGCTCACCGGGAAGACAAACCCGCAGGTATTCATAAGATGGATGGTCTCCTCTACCTGTTCTTTTGCAGCACAGGGTACTTCGCGGACGTTGGCAAGAGCTATCCCCGTTTTTAACCTGGCAAAACTGGCAACCGAGGTCAGACCGGATGAGATGAACAGTTCGAGGGGATCGATGGTTGTTCCCCGGTAGCCGATCAGGTCCCTGAACCGTTTCGGGATACCTTGTTCGATTTCCAGTCTTCCCCCAAAGGCCATTTTTACCGGGATGCCTTTTCGCTGGAACACCCCGTCCATAGAGATACTGCAGATGGAGATAAAGCCGACAGACCCCGAAGGAACACGGGGATCACGATCGATGATACGGTAAGAGGAGAAAAAACCGCAACCAGCCTGTATTACCTCATCGAAAGCAGCTTTTGCCGGTTCAAAGGATGCTTCGGGAACAATGGACAGGTTATAGGCAACATCCCCGGTGCTGGTGGATGGATCAAAGGTGCTCCGATATGCCAGACGTTCAAGTTTCGAAATGATAAATCCGATCCGATCGTCAACAAGGGCATTATCGGTTTCCTGCTTACCTGCGGGTGTGAGGATCCTGCCCTGGTTGCCGATCTTCTCCGTGAATCCCATGGTGTCCAGGTAACTGAGATAGTACTGAACCGCCCGGTCACTTAAGACAAAGCCCCGTTCTACCATCAGCTCCGAGAGCCGTTTTGCCCCCATCGGCTCCTGATGCTCCCGGAGGATTCGTAAAATTTCAATATACTTCCGTTCTGTCCGGATCATGATTATTTCGCCTCCACCGCACCGAGACTGTCCTGGTAACGGCCATTATAACATTCCTGCGGGTTACGCACTTCATGGAGGATCATCTGGGCAACACGGTCATTCTTATTAACCATGATTTCCGCTTTTCCCATATTTGTCAGGCAGAGCGTCAGCTGCCCGCGGAACCCGGGATCCACAAACCCTGCACCGAGGAGGATCCCGCGTCGCCCGAATGACGAACGGCATCGTAAGGTGCCGGCAACGTCCATGGGCAGTTCGACCCATTCCAGTGTCGGAAGGAGGGTGCAGGTTCCGCAGGGAAGACAGGTAACATCTGCGGCCCGGAGATCGTAGGATGCCGGCTGCTGGCATTCCCGGTTATAGGGACGGATCACGAGTTTTCCCGTTCCATGTTCCTGATCAAGACGGAGGACCATCTCCGCTGCAGATAAAATCATCCAGTAGTTTATCGATAGAGAATACTTAATATCTTTTGATGTAAAGAAGTTGAGCAGGATCCATGGGGTAGAGGACATCCTCTTGGGCTTCGAACCCAAGGACGCGGGTTCGATTCCCGCTGGGTCCGCTGGGTTTAAAAAAACAAGATATACCGTAGGTAAAATATCAAATTTCGTTCCTTCTCATGATATGGTGGCCTGGCTTTTTTCCGAATATCCTGATTGCTGCAAACAGGACCAGAATAACGATTGCAACGATAACGATCATTCCGATAAAACCCCAGTCCATGGTCTTTTCAAGGTTGATAGTTACTGAATCGGTCGCGTTGCCCTGAAACACCTGTTTTTGCACCGAAGATGCCTGGTAGCCGTCATGGGATGCCGTAATGTTATAGATCTGGTTGAACTTTACCTTGGTTACGAACAGACCGTTATCATTGGTGTGTCCACTCACAGTTCCATCAAGGGCTATCGTTGCATTGGGGATAATTTTTAAGTCTTTATCTTGCACAAATACCGTAAGATTGGCGTTCTCGAAGGGAAGGGTGAAGGAATATTCATCGCTTTTATTCGAAACGACAATGGTACGGCTTGATGGGACATAACCGGTTTTCCTTACTTCTACTGGATAAGATCCGAACACAAGGTCCGGGAAGGTGCCCCGACCGTACTGGTTGGTTGTTCCCGACAGGCTTCCGTTGATGTAAATTTCGGCACCATTTATCGGACTATGGTTTTCATCATAGACGTACACAAAAGCACCGAGCGGGGCTTTGGTAATGTCCGCGGCATACAGAGCATCGGATTCGCTGATTATCTGAGATTCCGTAACGGTTTCATATCCTTCTTTTTTTATCTCTATCGTATATTCCTTACCGCGGGTTACCGGAGTACTTAGGATACCCCGCTCATCGGTTTTTCCTGCAAGTATAGCATTGAGATATACCTCAGCACCAGATATTGGTGCCTTGGAATCCTTGTCGTTTACCACGAAGGAGAACTTGTTTCCTGATAACAACCAGAATTGTACTGCCTTATTTTCCATCCCGACCGCAACTGTACTGCTCCGTGGCTCGTAATTGGGAGCAATGATATCTATTGAGTATAACATGCTCGCATTCACGCCAAATTCTACAATACCGGCAGCATTACTCTCTTTGCCCTGCGTGTAGTTCATTGCCGATATATTCACAAGAGCCCCGGCTACCGGGCTGAGCGTATCGGAGTCATAGAGATTGACTTTCAGTGTCACGGCTTTGTGGGTCAGGTTGACGAGGACCGTTGTTTCGTTTTTGGCAATGATCCGTTCCCAGTCATCATAACCGAGCATGGAGACACGGATACGTTGATCGCTCAAGCCGCTATGGGAGAGCAGGTACTGGCCGTTGTTATTCGTCCGCGCAACGTCCTGACCGTTGACATACACCGCTGCATTCGGGATAGAAGTATTATCGATGCTGTCCCGCACCGTGATTTGCAGGTCAATAGTAGCCTGCACCATGCTGCAGAGGAGGGCCAGACACAGCAAGATAAAAAGGAGACGAGAGCGATACCTATACATGATAAAGTATCGCTTCCTGCTCATATATCAGGACATCGGTCTACATCTCGACTGTTGAGGGCACCCGATCAAGGAGCATGCCTTCGACCAGTACTGGCATCAGGCGCCTGCCTTCTTCCACAGCCTGCTGCAGCCTCCAGTTCCTATCGGCATAAATAGTAAACAGCGGTTCGCCCGACTTGACGAGTTTTCCTTTTTTTGCATGGAGGAGGATACCGGCTCCCCGGTCATGCGGGGCACCCGCCGTCCGGGCAAGGGAGATAAGGGACTGGTTATTCATCTCGATTACATACCCGGATGCCGGTGCATTGACGATAAACTGGTGCTCTCCTGGGATAATATCGGTCGATTTTATATTCGGGTTGCCTCCCTGGATCTCGATGATCTGACGGAACTTCTCAAGCGCTTTGCCTTTGGTGAGGAGATCATAGGCCATGGCTGCCCCGGTGCCCCGTGCCGCTTTCCCGGACATCTCGAGTGCGATCCCGGCAAGGGAGACGCTTTTCTGGATAAAGGAGTTGGGTTCCGGTGCCCCTTCAAGCACTTTAAGTGCTTCGATAACTTCCAGTTTCGGCCCTATGCTGTGTCCAACGGGTATATCTCCGTATGTGAGGGCACATTCGACTTTCATATTGAGGCGTTCACCCAGCTCGATGAACTCTCTGGCAAGTTTCCTTCCCTCCTGCATGGTCGGGACCTTGGTATGCTGACCGACCGGTATATCGATCACGACAAGGTTGGCACCGACAGCAAATTTTTTTGCCATGACACTTGCCAGCATCTGGCCGCGGGCATCGATCTTGAACGGGTATTCCTGGATGATGATCCGGTCATCAGCGGGAGCGATATTGGTCGCCCCGCCCCAGACGATGCAGCCCCCGATTTTATCCGTCATATGCTGGACTTCACTTGATGAGAACTCGACAAATGCGAGCACCTCCATAAGGTCTGCCGTACCACCGGCACCGGTGATTGCCCGTGAACTGGTCTTGGGGATTTTCAGGCCGCTTGCTGCGATAATCGGGACAACAAGGAGCGATATTTTATTACCGGGGACACCCCCGATTGAATGCTTGTCGACAATCGGACGGGAGGAGAATCTGATCTGCTCACCGGTCTCGACCATTGCCCGGGTGAGATGTTCCACTTCATCCATGTCAAGCGGGTTGATGTAGGTCGCGGTTATGAACGCCGTGAGTTCTGCTGCGGAAATATCATCGTTTACGACATCCTTGATGATGGTGAGCGTCTCTTCCTTGGAGAGCTTGTTGCCATCCATCTTCTTTTTTATAAAGTCCAGTGATTTTGGCCGCCCTGCTTCACGGACCTCAATCTCGGTACCTTCTTCGAGATGCATCCGCTCGTTGGTGATACGGTAGATACCAATTGTTCCCTGCTGCGCGATGGTTGATGTGGTCTCGACAAATGCTGTGGCGGTGATGCCGTTTGCCGGATTGATTATCTGGACACGGTCACCATCAAGCATCCCGATCCTGCGGGCATCCGCCCGATTCAGGAGAACCCCCCGGCTTGCAATATCCAGTGTTTTTACGATAAACTTCACACTATACTCCTCCACGGGATACAAGGTTTACGGAAAGAACGCACCCCATTTATATGTACGTTGACCGTTCCGACATTAAAAAGATGCCACGCGGTCAGCGGATATTCTTTCCGGGAGCCGGCGAGGGTACCGGTGAGACGAGACGATCAAACGGGCTTGTTACTTTTGGAGACCGCGGAAAAAAAAGAGAGATTCAGATGATAGTTCAGTGCCTGCGCACAACG
>Ga0209099_1002014_pt1 | contig 18787 bp, 14 predicted proteins | sample AD_JPNHW2_MetaG_FD_184430 | JGI IMG/M metagenome (GOLD analysis project Ga0209099, IMG submission 184430) | Active sludge microbial communities of municipal wastewater-treating anaerobic digesters from Japan - AD_JPNHW2_MetaG (SPAdes) (version 2) | ecosystem: Engineered > Bioreactor > Anaerobic... | reverse complement strand
CATCCCGAAAGCCAATCACACCTCTGTCGTCCTTTTCCATGTCTACCCCTAGCCGACTTCAGGGGGTCAGTTCCTGATGTCGTCCAGGGGGCAGTTTCTCATGTCGCCTGACAGTGCGCCGCGGATTATGCAATCCGACCTTCTATTACAGCATACGGGATGGCTGCAGTTTTGGCGGGAACTGCCGTTGCGAAGCCGACATCAGGCATGTACGTGAGTTATTCAATACCAAGATGTTCGCACCTCGGTACTGGATCACCGATCACATCCATACGCCGACTGGCTCGCATTGGTTCAGTTCCAATCATGACCATGAAGGCAATGCACTAAGCATTGAAGAGTTGACAATTGATGGCTACGAGTTGAGCGATCCCGGGCTGTCAGCGAATCCCAGGGTAATAAGGATCGATCAGCTATGACGAGTCTTGGTAGCTGCCAGGATGGGACAGGATCATACATGACCGATTTGCGGAGAAGTTGACATTCGATATAAGGAGGCAAATGGACGGACGAGATCGGTTTCCCTGAGAGCGAGCAGATCGAAAAAAAACTCAAACCAGGAGAGGATCATGGAAAAACGTAAGAACTTTATCGCGATCATCATTCTATCCGGCCTTGTTTTATTCGCGGGCTCTGCGCAGGAAATACAGCCAACGCTGCCTGACGAGTTCTGGAACTCGATCATTCTCTTGCGGCCAGGCATTGCCGACTTGGGAAGCCTTCATATGATCATCTTCAAGCCCGAGTTGAGGAAGTTCAAGAGTTCAACCGCGCTTGACGGTTCAGTCTCTACCGCACGGTTCGGGAAAATGATGATCGAAGGTAATGCCGTTAGCCTTCCTCTTGAGTTTACGAGAGGTGAACGCGTAATAATGCGCATAACGTTCCATTTCCGGTATTCTCCTGGAACGAACACGGTCCTCTTTGAGGACTTCTTTGTCGAGAACTTGGACGAAGGCATTTCCGGAACGATGTCGGAGATAGATGAGAAAGCCCAGATGATCGAACAGTATGCGAATATAGTCGATACTGGGGATTGATGGCGCTTGAGAGGAAAAAAAAGACAGCCCGCGCATCGGGCTGTCTTTTATACTGTCCGGTTTACGTGACTTTTAAAGTAGCCATGGGCCCTCATTGAGTACCAGTTCGACTCCGCGACGATAATATGGTCAATGATGCGGATGCCATAGTCTGCCAACGCTCTTCGGTAAAACATAGTGCTCGCTATGTCCTCTTTGCTTGGGCGGGCAACCGTGCCAGGATGCGAATGGGCAATAATGATGGCAGATGACTCTAGCTTCCTGGCATTCTCTGCGACGGTCTTTCTCGGTACCATCGGCACGCTTAATGGATCCCCGATAGTATAGTTGTGGCCCACATACCGGTAGTCAGGGCGAAGATAGAGAACATAGGAAAACTCGAGGCACCAGCCGATGGAAGGAAGAAAGGAAACAACATCGCTGGCCTTGTAGATGTAGTAGTCCAATCAGTCCTCCTTTGGCATGGCCAGGAATGACGCAAGCGCTCTCACGATCTTGGCCATCACCTCATAATCGAGCAGCTCTGGCCTGTCATCCGGCGTGTGGTATGTGGAACCGCGTAACATCCCGGTATCCGTGATAAGCGCGACGGGATACTCGAGCCAGTTCATCGCGTCACAAATACTATGTAGATACGTTACGGCTCCAAGATTGCAGGTAGTAACTCCATTGTCCCTGAGGCTCTCCGAAAGACGCGCGGAGATAGTGTCGGGCAAGGACCCTGTCGTCAGCAGGAAGTCTCCGCATTCCGGGAGGATGGCCGTTATCGCTGAGCCATCATCCAGCCTGCAGCGGACAGAACGAACTTCCTGGATCCCGGTATAGAAGCCTAACATTTCGAGAACCATGACCAAAACAGGGCTCTCGCCGCGTTTTCGGCTGCTTGCGGCATGTCGATGGCTCCCCATATTACAGGAAGCAAATACAGGGGCTTCCTCTCCGCCCCAGAAAGCCAGATCGACCCTGACCGGCAAGGTCGCACTGGTCGAGGCGAGGAAATGAGCGAGTTCGAGAAGAACGGCCGCAGAGCTTGCATTGTCGTCTGCCCCTGGTGACCCGCTTACGGCATCGTAGTGAGCACCGATAATGACCAAGGGAAGTTCGGGTTTGTCATGGCCGATGGAAAAGTACAGGTTTTCAAGCTGCGTCATGCCGTAAGGCCATGCTTCTCGCGAGAAGGTTGCATGAAGGACTTTCGGGGCATTCGACGCCTCCTTCTCGAGCCTGGAGGCAATCATACGGCATGTGGCGGCGAGCCCTTCACTGCCAACAGCTCTGTTGCGCGAGCAAAGGCTCCTGACATCATCCAGCAGGCATTGAGCCAGCGGGTCATGGATCGGTTCCCCCCGGGAAGAATCACCGCATTCCTGTTCCTTGCCAATTGTGCTGTTTTCATTCTTCACGGCGTATCTCCCCCGAATACATATATGCAATCGCGACGAGCTGGGCTGTTTCGTCATAGCTGATGGCCTCGCCCAGGAATTCCTCGATTGCAGCTCTTTGCGAGCTCCCCGAATGAAGATCCGGCCATTCGATGCCATCCCGGAGTACGGCAATCTCGGCTTCCAGACGGTCCGAGAACGCATAGGTGAGGAAGGGCTGTGCTCCAGCATCAAGTTCTATGGGCCTGAACCAAGACCCTGAGTCCAGTTCCTCGACGCGAGCCCTGATCTGCGATGCCAGCTTCGCTGCAGATGTACAACGAGCCAACGCCTGCTTGGCCATGCCGAAGGCCGTTTCTCGGCCGTACGAGGTCAGTCCTGCTCCTTCAGTGAAGGAATGGATTGCACGTTCGAAATACGGTAGGTGCGCATAGGCGCAGAAACCTCTGAAGGGGCCTTTGAGGCTGATTACGAGGTCGGAAGGTGTGGCCGAAACAACCGATGCGAGGGCTTCGAGGTTTTCCGCTTCTCCGGCATAATTCGACATCGAGGGCGTGCTCCTCCAGGCACGAAGGCCTGTGGCGACCGAAACGCTTGGTCGCGCCGCGGTTGTGAGGTAAGGGAAATGCGATGTCTGATCTTGCGGGAGGTTTATGAGACGGGGATCTTTTTGGACTGTAGGTCGAAGGTCAAATACTCTTGTTGAATGATTGTTGCCAAGCTGTCCTCCTTGGGACGTATGGCGACGACGGACGCCGCTTTAGCAGGTTTCCTATGACAGGATGTCAAGAGTGGCCGGCCTGCAAGTTGGCGTAAATCGCCGGTCACGAGAATAGTATATGCAATTATCAGGATAATTGCAATACAATGTTACAATTAAAAGCAATTTGAAAAAGTGTCAATGATGCCGAGCGATCGTTCTGACTTTTAGAAATGAGCATAGTAGCTATATGGATACGTACAGATGTCAAAAACGTAAGAACTTTTTTCCTGGGAGACGACCATGGGCTCAAATGCAGGCGGTCAGCCAGTCTGGGATTTTGGAGAGCGTTCAAGAATCCTCCTGGGCGATAATCCCAGACCATAACCCATGGGAGACGAATGTAGCCTCGGTACCGGCCAGCGAGTTTCGAGCTCGTCATGCAAGACGACCATGCAAAAAACGTAAGAAAAGCTCTGGAACCATCCTCGGGGCTCTTGTAGAAGAGGGTGGCGGTGACGCCGTAGATCCGGCAACGGAGGCCCTTGAGGCAGCCATGGAGGGCCTCCGCGGTGGCCGACGAGGGATCCCGGTAGTTGTGGATCTCGTCGACGAAGACGGCAGACGCAGAGCGGATGCACCTATAAAGAATACTCTCGGACGGTGTACGAGAGGTGGTGATGGTAGTAGTAGTAGCTCTCTTTGATGATGGTGATGGTAGTGAAGGTTTAGTAGTGGGGAGCAGTCCCTCGGATAGATCGATCGGCTCTCCTCCTCCCAGGGGGTCTTCGGTCTCCAGGGGCTCCGAGCCCTCCTCGAGGGTTCCGAGCGTTTGGAAGGACGGGAAGTCCCTGTTTTTATTACCGGTTGTCTGTGTACGTCGATAATGGCAGCTCAGTCGCGGCTATTAGCGCCCAGGAGAAATTGGCGGAAGCCTGAAAATGATCGGTGGTCTTCTTGAGGTCGACGCGGTAGCGCCTAGGCTTCACGATTTCGCGTATACCTGTAGCACCTGCCCGTTATCTTGCTCTCAAGTACAGCCCCATCTCTGATCGCGATTCTGGCGCTTGTTTCATTGACCCGAAGCCCTTTAGCCCTTAGGCGTGCAGGTACTATCTTGATATCGAAGGAATGACTTGTGGGAATGCCGTTCGCCTCGATCGTAAAGATGGCATCAAAACAGTCAAAGAACTGGAATGAGACATCGATAGGAAGATAGCGAGCGCGGGTCGGTGAGTAATCCATGTCGTCGTCGGTGACGATGAGCAGCTTTTCGCTGCCAGGCAGTTTCTTACGGATTTGACCCAAGAGGGATGCATTGATGTTCCTGATACGCTTCCTCTCCTCGGTATGTTTACGTTCGACATCCGTGAGACGATGCGTCCGGCAGGCTACGCGACCGAAACCATCGATGAGCAGGATAGGCGACGGTGAATCCAGCCATTGCGAGACCTTGGAGGTTAGTTCCTCGATGGAATTGAAGCCTCTGATTTCGGTCTGCTGTGTATGCCCGTGCAAGGGCCATCCCATAGAACGAAGACGGTCGAGATCCCCTTCACTCGAGAGAAGCTGAATCGGTAGGGACCGGCGCTCGAACGCAAGGAGGAATTGAAAGAGAGTTGTCGTCTTTCCGACTGCAGAGAGGCCCTTGAAGGCTACTGCCGATCCGGGGCGGTACCCGGAGGGGGAGAAGAGTCCATCAAGGTGAGGATACGAGGTGAAATACACTGCGGCCTCCATCTGGAAGAATCTAGTGAATCCGCCTAAAGCGGTACTCGAGGGGTGTTCTCCCGATATCACGGGAGAAGCCCTCGAGGGAATCGTGTGACTACGTATCGAAGTGGAGTGGGGTGGAGTGTCGAGGGCTTGTATGCGTTGTTGTAGTTGTACTCGTCGTGTATGAATAAATATAACTTACTCTGAATGTGTGAAGTTTTTTTTTTACTGTTGTTGTCTTAGTAGTATTGGTCATTCTCGCTCTAGTTCCGTCTGAGTGGATTCTCGCTTCGGGGTCGATTGAAATGACCGTCCGTCTAGGGGCTGTCACTCTTCGATCACGGCTTGAGAAGGGGCTTGATGGCCTCCTTCCCTGAAATGATGCACGCTTCTTGCCGGTATCCCTCCGGCAGCATGCCCCTTCCCTGTCTTTTCAATGATCGATAGGGGTATGAGAGGTAGACTCTCCCCGCTTGCTTAGTCCCCCGGATTGCTTCTCTGGGAATATAAAGCAGCCTCCTTTCCATGCTCTCCAGAACGATCGAGCATGATTGTCTGTCTGACCGAATGATCAACCAGCTGGATTCGGCCTCTCCTAAGATGTAGCGAGATGTCTATTTGCCCGAAATCGGGCGCTGAATCGAGGAGCGAATCGAGCAGCCTATGAAGCTCTTCTCTTTCCTGGCTGATCATTGGGGCGTCTCCTCCGTTGTGCTCTGCGGGTATTCTCGGTGGCTGTTTATGTAGGCCTCGAGGTCCGCGGTGTCAAAAAGGATGCGCCTGCCTATCCTGATGCGCGGGACGTCATTTCGATGTTGATAGAGCGTCTGGACACTGATGTGGAGGATTCTTGCCGCAACTCGGATATCGACGAGGTTGGGCATGCCATATTCGACAGCAGGGTTGTCTTTCATGTAGGAATATAAAGCGACCTCAAAACGATGCTGTTCCGGAGCGTTCTCGTGGTTGACTTCCGCTATCGGATCTCATCGAGTTCCGAAAGGGCTTGTCCCTATTGCATAGAAGCGCTCTAGCTCAAAAACGTAAGAAGTTTTTTTCGCCGACAAGCCTCATCGTAAGCCTTGAGCCTCCGTCGGCTCGTCCTGGCCCAGGAGGCTTCATCCATAGCGGAAGCATGTCCTCTGTAGATGGGCGTGTAGAAAAAAGGGGCTATAAGACCGATAAACCTGGATAAATTGCGATAATTACCGGTAAAGGCCTTTGACGTAAATAACTATTTGGTATATAATTGATAAACACAGATAAGACGCTGGTGGTTCTTTTAAGGCGTGGGTCACGCGTTCGAACCGCGTGCGGCTCAAATTGGGGAAAAAAGACCATGACCGATACGGAAAACGCCGACCCGATGGTCGGCGCTTCTTTTTTCGACAGGCTTGCCGGAAGCTGGGACAGGATCTGCATACATCCGCCCGAACGCGTGGGCTTCATCATCTCTTCCCTGGGCATCAGGCAGGGCGATCGCGTCCTCGACGTGGGCTGCGGGACTGGCGTCCTCTCGCCCTGGCTCTCCGAAGCAGTGGGGCCGGATGGCAGGGTACTCGCCGTCGACCTTTCGCCGCGCATGATCGAGGTGGCCAGCGGAAAAGCCAGCTTTGCCAATGTCGAGTACCACGTCGCCGACTTCCTCGACCTTGAGGCGGGCGACGTGGGCGGCTCGGGCAGCGCCGGCGAGCCTGACGTCGGCGGGCCGGGCTGCAGTCCGACTGGCGGGCCGGCCCGTGGTGGCTTCGACCTCATCGTCGTCTATTCGGCCTTTCCCCATTTCATGGACCGCGCCTCCTTCTTCAGGAAGGCAAGGGCCCTCCTCGTGCCCGGCGGGCGTCTCGCCATCGCCCACATCGAGTCCCGCGGGACCATCAACGACTTCCATGACCGTTCGGGCCCGCCCTCCAATCCCCTGCCGCCCGTGGAGGAGCTTGCTGCCGAGGCAGACAAGCATGGCTTCAAGGCCCTGAGCTTGAAGGATGACGGGTTCTACCTCTACCTCGGCGAGCGTAGCTGATCCCGGCATGACCGCGGTCGACGCGGGCACATAACGCGTCCGGGGCTCCGCTTGACAAAAAATGTTATGTGTATAGGCTGATCCCTCGCCTGCATAATGTCGTGGCCTGTCCACGGCTCAAGAAACCATATCCAAACCTTCCCTGCATCTGGAGGATGTATGTCATCAATGTCCCGGAAAGGGCAGCTTGTCTTCCGCGCGGCCCTCGCAGTTTTCCTGATCGGGTTCTCGGCTTCCAGCCTTGGAGCCCAGAACCTCAAGGACGACATCACGAATAACGACCTCGAGGGACTCAAGAGCAAGGTGGCCCTACTCAGCCCGGACTTCAAGGATTTCGGCTATGTCGCGCACTACCTCAAGACCTGCGAGGACTACCAGCAATCGATGCTCGATTATCTCCTGTCGCAGGGAGCCAGTCCTGACCAGGTTGACCAGTACGGAGTCGGCCCCCTCTACTGGGCCATCGCGCGCGACAATCTCGAGGCGGTGAAGGCCCTCATCGCCGCCAAGGCCGACGTCAATGCGGCATGGAAGAGCCCCAAGGGCGGCGATGAATGGTCCTGCTATAACGCGATAGGCTCCGACAGTCCCATCGCCCTCGAGGTCTTCGACTCCAAAAACCGCGAATTCAAGGGCTTCTACGATGCGAGCACCGCCATACAGCTCCGGCCCCTCGCCGTGGCACTGTATTCCAGGAACACCGACATCGTCCCTGTCCTCCTCAAGGCCGGGGCCGACCCCCTTGCGTACGTGTACCGGATAAAGGACGACAAGGCCTCGACGGCCAAGGCCACGGTCTACCTCTGGTCCAACACGGTGCTTGATCATGTCGTGGGCCGCTTCGCCGTCTCCGGGGGAAACCTCGACGACGTATCCCCGACCTTCTTCGCCAACGCCTTCCGCGTCTGGCAGGCCGTCCTCGCCCTGCCCAAGGACAGGCAGCCCGCCATCGACAAGGCCCTGACGGCCAACCTCTTCGCGTACTTCGCGACCGGCGACATGAAGGACTTCAAGGCCGAGCTCGTGAAGACGGGCGCCAATACCCTCGAGTTCCTGCCCTATGCGGCGCTCGCGGAGAACTGGGCCATCATCGACCTCATCTACCAGTACAACCAGCTCGGGGTGGACGATCCGTATAATGACAGCGGAAAAAGCCTGCTTTACTGGGCCATAGCCAACCTGCATAGCGGCGCGGCGAGGGTCCTCCTCGAGAACGGCGCGACGATGCCGAAGTCGTTCGCGACAGAAGACGCCCAGGGCAACGATATCGAGCTCTCTCCGCTCGCTGTAGCGGTCCGGGCAGGCAGGCCGGAACTCGTGAAGCTGCTGCTCTCATACAAGGTCGATCCCAACGAGGGCACGCCGCTCCAGTACGCCCAGTTCAATCCCGAAATGCGGAAGCTTCTCCTGGCCGCCGGCGCCAAGGCCGATGCATCCATTGGATACAGGAACAGTTTCGGCGACAAGGTAGTCATGACGGCCTCCCTCCTTTTTGACGCGGCCTACAAGGGATCAAGCGAAGCGGTTTCGTTCTGGCTCGCCCAGGGCCTCGACCCGCAGGGCGACCTTGCCGCCTCGAGCCAGCCCCTCGTGGCCGCCGTGGCCAGCGGCAACCTCGAGGGCGTGAAGGCCCTCCTCGCCAAAGGCGCCATGCCCGACCTCCTCCTTACCCCCGACCATACCGGCTTTTTCCGGATGAACAGTTCCTTCAAGTGGCGCACGTTGCGCGAATTTGCCGCGAGCCTCGTAGACGAAGCGGACTCCGCCCTCGAGAAGAACCGCGCGAACCAGATCCTGAAGCTCCTCGACAAGGCGCTCGCCTCGGGCGATGCGAAGTACAAGGTGGGAGACAAGGGGCCCGCGGGCGGCATCGTCTTCTTCGACAAGGGCTACGAACGCGATGGCTGGCGCTACCTCGAGGTTGCGCCTTGCGTCCAGGGCCAGGACGCGGTCTGGGGCGATCCGGACCTCGATGTCCCTGGAACCGCGGCAGGACTGGGAAGCGGCAAGGCGAACACGGCGGCCATTCTGGCCCGAGGCCAGACCGGCGGGGCCGCGGCCGTCTGCGACGCCCTTTCCCTCGGCGGCTTCGATGACTGGTTCCTGCCGAGCGAGTACGAGCTTTTCGCCATCGGCCGCCTCCCTGATTCGGAAGGCCTTTTTGGCAGGGACTACTGTTGGTCATCGACGCAATACAGCCGGTACACCGCTGTCCTGAAAAAAGCGGCTTCCGACTATTCAGAAAGTATGGGTAAGGACGACAGGGAGAGGGTCCTCGCCGTCCGCGCCTTCTAGCGTTTCCGAAGAGGCATGAAAAAGGCCGCACGGGGAGCGATCCCTGCGCGGCCTTCGTTTTTACCGCATTTTCCGAACGGCGCCCTTGGCCGAACTGGCCCTGCCCGGCGCCTGTCCGGGATGGCTGCAGTGTCGGCGCGCCGTTAGGCCGCCTTGGCCTTCTTCGGCCTCGCAAAGAATGCCCCGACGCCCATCACAGCCGAGAAGACGACGAGGTAGGCGACGACGGCCATCCTGTGGGCGAAGACGGCGGCCACGATCATGAAGGCCGAGCCGAGGATGGAGAGGGCCGGCGCGACGAAGCGCTTGAACGCGGGGAGGTCCTTCTCCTTCTTCATCAGCATTATGAAGATCGGGATGTACATCGCATAGATCGTCACGATGGGGAGCTCCGAGGAGTCGAAGCAGAAGAAGCCGAACCAGGGTTTCGTGAGGTTGGCCCCGTAGAAGAAGACGAGCCAGACGCCGGCGAGGAGGAGGCCGATTATCGAGGAATTCGTGGGCATGTTCGTGGCCTTGTCGACCTGGATGAATACGTCGGGGCGCGGGCCCTCGCCGCGGACGGCGACGGAGTACATGCCGCGGGTGCAGCCGACCATGAGGCCGTTGAGGGTGCCGAGGCAGGATACGATCACGAAGACGAAGAGCAGCGTTCCCGCGACGCTCGAGAACAGGGTCTGGAAGGCGAGCTTGGCTCCCTCCTGGCCGCCGGCCATGAGGGTCTCGTTCGTGACCGCGCCGGAAAGGCCGATGTAGTAGAGGATGTAGACGGCCATGACGAGGAAGGCGCCAGCCACGAGGGCGATGGGCAGGTTCCTCTTCGAATTCCTGAGCTCGGCGTTGATGCTCGTCGCGACGATCCAGCCTTCGTAGGCGAAGGCGGTGGCGACGACGGCCGTGAAGAGGGCAGTGGAGGGCGCGACCTCCTGTACGACGGTGGTGAAGTTGCGCGACACCATCCCGTTCGCGAGGCCGACGACCGTGCCGACCACGGCCATGAGGGCGAGGGGAACGAGCTTTATCGCGGTGGCGGAAATCTGGAACTTGCCCGCGAGGACGGGCGAGAGGGTATTGAGGGCGTAGGCCGCGACGAGGAAGAAGGCGGCGATGGTCATGCACTCGCCGCCCGTGATGTTCCAGCCGAGGAGGACGCAGGTGTAGCGGGCCGAGACCCAGGCGAGGACGGCGGTCAGGGTCGGGTAGTAGATGGTCGCCATGAACCATCCCGTGAAGTAGCCGTATTTCTTGCCGAGGGCCGCCTCGGCGTAGTCGACGATGCCGTTGACGCGTTCGTACCTGTTGGCCAGGACCGAAAAGGTGAAGGCGCAGACGATCATGATGACGCCGCCGATCACCCAGGCGAGGATGCCCAGGGGGAGGTTGCCTCCGGTGGCGGTGAGGATCTTCTCGGCCTTGAAGAAGACACCTGAACCGATGACGATTCCTACGACCATCGCGATGGCCGTCAGGAGCCCGTACTTCTTCTCGAGACTGGATTCCATGTTCGCTCCTTTCGGTGTAGCCGGGATCGGCTTCTTGGGGGCGAATACTACCGTATTACGTTTCTGTAAGTAAGTACATACCCCTTGGGTTTCATGAAAAAAAAAGCCGCGCGGGGAGATTTTCCCGGCGCGGCTCTTTTCGACCCGGGTTCAGGGCGTCGTCGGCCCTTCCGGGCTTGCAGGGGCGGCCGGCGCGGGCTCGCCTGCTGCCGGCGCCGTGCCATCCGTCGTTGCGGGGGCCGCCGGGGTCGCGGGCGAGGCGAGGTTGGCGAAGAGCCGATCCAGGCTCATGCAGAAGCCGGCGCTGACGCGGGGGTAGCTCACCGCATCAGCCCCGAGGCCGATGACATAGGAGCCCTCGAGATAGAAGGAGCCGAGCTTGACTCGGCAGCCGAGGTCGAGGCCGAAGCCGGCGGAGAGGGTCGATCCGGTGGCGACGCTGCCCGTGGTCATGAGGCCGAGGAAGGCCTCGGGGATCAGGAAGCCGAGGTCGTAGGAGACCTTGGCCCTGAGGGGAAGGTCGAAGACGCTCACGCTGACGCTCGTCGCACCGCCGTCGAAGGACAGGGATGTCGTGATGTACTGGAGGCCGACCTCGCCGCCGAGGCCGAGGCCGCTCGTGAAGCGGTAGGTGCCGTCCACCCAGGCGCCGCCCCTGAAGTTGAAGAGGACGGCGAGGAAGGAGAAGGGGCCCTCGGGCAGGGGCGCGAAATTGTAGGAGAGGCCGGCGCCCGCGCCGAAGTACCAAAAGCCCTTTGCTGGCCCCTCGTAGCCGAGGGGCGGCGGGACTTCCTCGTCGGGACCGAGCTCGCCGGCCGGGGGCTGGGCAGTCTCGTCGGGAGCAGGCGCCATGGTTGGCTCGGTTGCCGGCTCTGCGGCCGGCTCGGCTGCGGGGACCTTGGCCCTGGCCTTGGCCGCCTTGGCGAGCTTGTCGGTATCGAAGGAAACGCCGAAGGACGCGTCGAAGAAGAAATCGCTGCCCGCCGGGCTCTGGCCCGTGAGCTCCTCGAGGCCGAAGACGAAGACGCCGCTCGTGAATGAGCCCGAGATCTTCCAGCCCGGCATGGCTTCGACGGTGGCCGTGAGGCCCATGACGAGACTGCCGAGGGCGTCCGTCGTGTCCGTGGCCTCGTAGTACTTGGACCTGATCTGGAGGCCGGTCTTGGTGAAGAGGGTGTAGGGCACGTTCTTCTTGAAGATATCGATGGTGAGGAGATAGCTCGAGAGGGCATCCGTCACGGTCTTGCCGCCCGAATCGGACTCGCTGAAGCTCGAGGCGCCGACTACGGCCGAGATGATGGCGTTGGGCGTGTAGAAGCCGGCGGCGAGCTCGGCGCGCGCCTGGGGCTCGGCGCCGAGGGCGTCAGCGAGGACGCCGATCGCGATGGCGCCGTCCGAGCGGGCGGAGACGTAGGCTATGCCGGGCCACTGGAAGCGGACCGAGGTGGAAAGGCCGGCATTGAAGGGGGCGTCCGCCGAGTTGAAGAGGCCGAAGAAGGGTCCCACCGAGATCTTCGCGATGCCGCGTTCGAACTGGACCGTCGCTCCAAGGACGTGTCGCAGCACCGGATCCCTCTCGAAGGTGAGGCCGAAGGACGCGTCCTCGCCGAGGGGCATGCTGAAGAAGGCGCTGCCGCCCCAGTAGTAGTTGTCGGCGGGGTAGGGATCCGTGCCCGGGACCTGCGAAAGCTGGGTCCAGGGGAAGCCGAGGTTGCCCGCCGAGCCTGAGAGGCCGAATTCGAGGGCGCCGGCCTTGCGGGCGGCGGGTCCGGAAGCCAGGAGGACGAGGGCCGCGAGGACGAGGGAACGCGTTGTGCGCGACGATTTGTTCATGTCCGCCGCCTAGAAGGAAGTCGTCACGCCGATGAAGGGCGTGAACATGCCGTACCACTCGGAGGGGAAGGGGAAGAGCCGCACCGAGAGCTTGAAGCTCCACTCCATGCCCGAGGCGATGACGGCGTAGTAGGGCGAGAGGTCTATCGTGAGGGCCTCGGAGAGGTGGGGCCGGAAGGAGAGGGTGGAGGCCACTCCGCCCTGTGAACCGGCCTTCGCGAGGCTGCCGAATTTCAGGTTCACGTTGAGGTCGAGGGCATTCTCGTCGTTCGTGTCGACCTGGCGGTACCAGCCGGGATGGTAGAAGACCGTGACGGCGAGGGAACCGGGGTAGAAGTTGAGCCTGGGTTCGAAGAGGAAGTAGAAATCGTCTATCGAGAGGCCCGCCTCCGGGTCGAGCCTCGTGAGGCCGACCTGGGCGAAGAATTCGCCTATCGCGCCAGGCGTAAGGTTGAAGAGGAGGCCGGCGCGGTAGAGCCCGTAGGCCGAACCGGAGGCATAGGAGGCGCCCGCATAGGCTTCGAGCTCGAGGGAGCCCGTATCGAGGAGGCCACGGAGGGTGGCCGACCAGGATCCCTTGCCGATGTCGGAGTCCTGGTAGGCGTAGAGGTAGGCCGCAGAGGATTTGCCCGCGATGCCGAGCCTGAAGCCGGTGCCGTATATCGCGTCGATGCCGTCGTAGTAGAGTTTCTTCCTCGTGCCGATCCCGTCGGGGAAGACCATCGGCCCCGAGAGGTCGGTGCCGAAGGGCGCGGAACCGAAGAGGGCGGGGAAGTCCGCTCCGGAGCAGAGGCTGTCGAGGAGGCCGACGAAGTAGGTCAGCTCGAGGGGGCTGTCGAAGAGGCGCTTGGCCGTGACCGCGGCTGTCCGGAGGCCCATGCTCGTGAGGTTGTCGAGCTTGGAGAGGGTGTTGCCTGCTGTGGCCTCGTCGTCCGCGAGGCCGAGGGCGCTCTCGATGTCCGAGCTCAGGAAGTCCAGCTTGAGGAGTCCGCCGAATTTGTCGCCCCCCTCGATCGAGAGGTCGAAGAAGAGGCGCGAGTCCACCTCGAAGAGGCCGGTAGAGTCGTTGAGCGATCCTGAGGAGATGAGCTGGAGGCTGTCGACACTCAGGCCGGCGGCGGCTGCGGGGACGCCCGCGGCAGCGAGGGCGGCAGCCAGTATGAGGCCTGGGAGGGCTCGTGCTTTCATGGTCTTGAGGCTCCTCGTCGTGGTCGCCCGCGCCTCGGCCTGGCCTTGGCCCGCGCGACCCGCATAGGGGAATTCTACCGCGTCCGGGTCGTTTTTGCAGCCTCGGACGAGGGATCACCGGATATGATTATCGGCTTGCCTTTCGTTATCGCCCATCGAAAAAGCCCCCGATCGGACCCGGATCATCCGCGGAAGGCGCCATGAATGGGCCCGCAGGGCCTCCTTCGGCCCTCCGGGAGGGGCCGGGAGCGGCCTTGACTGATCGGCGCATCTAGATAAAACTGGAAGGACGATGAGCGACTACCTTGACCCCAACAACGAGGAGCTCCTGAAGGACTTTTTCGCCGAGGCGACGAGCCAGGTGGAGTCCCTGGAGCAGAACGTGCTCGTACTGGAAAATGACCCCGGGAACAAGGACGCCATAGACGAGATATTCCGCGCGGCCCACACCCTCAAGGGCGGAGCGGGCACCGTGGAGATGTCGGAGCTGGCCTCCTTCACCCACCTCGTCGAGGACGTTCTCGATGGAATCCGTTCCGGAAAAGCCACGGCTGATGAATCGCTCATCGACGCCCTCCTCGCCTCCATCGACGTGATCAAGGGCATGCTCGACGCCCGCGCCGAGGGTGGCTCCTACACGAGCGACTATTCCGGCGTGAAGGACACCCTCGCTGCGATCAAGGCCACGATGTCCGGCAAGGCCAAGGTCCCCGGTGCGGGCGCCGCCCCTGCCGTCGCAGCGATGCCCGCCGGGAAACCCGTACTTGCCGCCGGCGCTCCGTCAGCGGCCCAAGCCGCCGCCGCAGGCGCCGCCACAGGCGCCCTCCCCGAGGGTCTCTCGGAGTACGATCTCCTCGAGCTCCGCGAAGCAGCCGGCCCCGACCGCAAGGTCTTCCGCCTGAAGCTCACCTTCAACCCTGACAATGTCATGAACACGGTCTCGGCCATCCACGCCTTTGCCGCCCTCCGCGATGTGGGCACGGTGCTCAAGACCGTCCCCGACTTCGAGAAACTCTACGAGGACGCCTTCTATCCTGTGGTCGAATACTTCCTCGCCACGGACCGCGCGGCCGATGACCTCAAGAAGAAGGCCCTCATCGCCGACGTCGTCATGAGCGCAGCCGTCGAGGAGCTTTCCCTCGGCGGCGCCCCGGCGCCCCAGGCGGCCGCCCCCGTGACCCTGTCCTCGCAGGAGCTCGCCGCGGCCCTCGGCCGGGGACCCACAGCCGCGTCGGCGACCCAGGCCGTTCCGGCCGCCGCCCCTGCGCAGGCCGCCAGGCCTGCAGCCGCTCCTGCTGCTACCGCCACCGCCGAGGCTCACGAGGCTGTCCACGAGGCCCTCCATGAGGCCCACGAGGAAGAGGGCGGCGCGAAGAAGAGCCAGGTCCAGCAGGGCTCCATCCTCCGTGTGGACTCGAGGCGCATCGACAACCTCCTCAACCTCGTCTCCGAAACCGTCATCAACAAGGCCACCTTCAACCAGATCTCCGCCCAGTTCGGCGACCTCATGACCGGTCTCCAGCAGTCCCAGGGCAAGTTCCGCGAGGGCCTCAAGGGCCTCTTCGACGAGCTCCCCGACCAGCTCGCGGCCATCCAGGCCGGCAAGTCCGTCAAGGAGATCAAGAAGGAGATCGTCGAGAAGTACGCGGGGCTCTACCAGTCCTTCGACGGCTTCGAGGCCGACCTCAAGAACGACGTGGCCAAGTTCCGCTCGACCGCCCAGAACCTCGGCCGCATAACGGGCGAGCTCCAGGAAGGCGTCATGAAGATCCGCATGGTGCCCATAAGCCAGATCTTCAGCCGCTTCCCCCGCCTCGTGCGCGACCTCTCCAAGACACTCAACAAGAAGGTAAACCTCGTCATCGAGGGCGAGGACACCGAGCTCGACAAGTCGGTCATCGAGGACCTCCTCGACCCCCTCATGCACTCGGTGCGCAACGCCCTGGACCATGGCGTCGAGAGCCCCGAGGAGCGCATTGCCGCCGGCAAGAGCGAGGAGGGAACCGTCCTCCTCAGGGCCTCCAACGAAGGCAACATGATCATCATCGAGATCGCCGACGACGGAAAGGGGATCGACGTCGAGGCGGTCCGCGCCAAGGCCGTGGAGCGGGGCATCATCCACCCCTCCAAGGTCCTCACGGAGGTCGAGGCCTTCAACCTCATCTTCGACGCGGGCTTCTCCACCGCCAAGACCGTCACGAACATCTCCGGCCGCGGCGTCGGCCTCGACGTCGTGAAGCGCCAGATCGAGAAACTCAACGGCAACGTCACCGTGACGAGCCAGCGCGGCAAGGGCACCCGCTTCACGATCAAGCTGCCCCTCACTCTGGCCATCATCCAGGGACTCCTCGTGCGCGTCGGACGCGAGATCTACTCGATCCCGATCACGAGCGTCATCGAGAGCCATCGGATAAAGCCTTCCGACATCCGGATGATAGACAACTACGAGGTCTTCAACATCCGCAACGACGTCATAGCCCTTCTCAGGCTGAACCGCCTCTTCCGCATAACCACGGACGAGCAGAGCGAACATTGCTTCGTGGTCATCGTGGGCACGGCGGACAAGCGCGTGGGCCTCATGGTGGACTCCCTCATCGGCGAGGAGGACGTCGTCATCAAGCCCCTGCGCGACCAGTTCACCGTGTCGCCGGGCATCGCGGGCGCCTCCATCCTCGGCGATGGATCGGTCTGCCTCATCATCGACGTGAGCCAGCTCCTCGAGCTGGGACTCAAGCGGGAACTCGAGGAGCGCAGGCGCCTCGAGGCGACCATCCGCTAGCAGCAAACGAGGAGCGTGTCATGCCCGCACAGCTAGAGGCCCAGACCGAGGCCACGGAAGCAAGGAAAGAAAAGGCCGACAAGGTAGACTACAAGATGGTGACCTTCTCCCTCGCGGGGAAGGAATACGGCATCGACATCATGAACGTGAAGGAGATAGCCAAGGCGGGGCGCTTCACCTATGTCCCCAACGCGGCGCCCTTCGTCCGCGGCGTCTACAACCTCCGCGGCGAAATCATCTCCGTCATCGACTTGAGGATCTTCTTCCACCTCCCCGCCGAGCGCAAGGAGGAGGATTCCCTCGAGAGCCTCCTCATCCTCCGGGTGGACGACCACGTCTTCGGCGTCATCGTGGACGCGATCGACAAGGTCGTGGGCATCTCGAGCCAGTCCATCCAGCCGCCCCATCCCATCTTCGGCGACATCAACGTTCGCTACATCAAGGGCGTCGTGGAGAACGCGAGCAAGCTCTACATCATCCTCGACGTCGAGCGCATCTTCGCGCCCCAGCGCGAGGAAGAGGAGAAGGAAGAGGCAGTCCCCGCAAAGGCCCTGGCAGGAGCCGAGGCCAGCCCCGCCGCGGGAACGACGCTCGCCTCCTCAGGCGGCGACATCTCCTCCTCCTTCGTCAAGGAGACCCTCGCGGCCTTCAAGGGCTTCCATGTGACCGGCCTCAACGAGACCTGGTTCGAGCAACGTTTCTCCGAGTGGAAGATCGAGCGGGCGGGCAAGGACGTCCAGCTCCATGAGGCCTCGGAGGCCGACGAGTTCATCGGCGGCTTCTGGTCCTCCTGCACCGGCCGCCTCTGGGAGGACGACTACGCCGCCGCCTTCATGGCGACCCTCCCCGACCTCGAGACGAAGAGCCTCAACATCTGGAACCCCGGCTGCGGCAAGGGCTACGAAGCCTGGTCCCTCGCCTGCATCTTCCGGAAGCGCTACCCCGAGACGCGCATCAAGGTCTGGGCCAACGACTCCGACCTCCTCGCCATCTCCATGGCGCCCAACATGGTCTTCCCCGAGAACATTCCGGACTTCTACGGTGAGTTCACCGTCAAGGGCAAGAACGGCCTCTCCTTCATCCAGCCGGTCCGCGACTCGATCTTCTTCGAGTTCCACGACGCCCTCAATCCGAACCCGCTGCCGCCCCTTGATTTCATCGTGTGCAGGGACATGCTGTCCCTTCTTGCTCCCGCTGACCAGAAAAAAATGCTGGACGATTTCGCCGACAAGCTGAAGCCCGCCGGACTCCTCTTCCTTGGCGCCAACGAGCGCCCGGGATCGGGCTGGACCGACGCAGGCTCGGAGGCCATTGGGGCCTACCGCAAGGAATCCTGAAGTGCCGGTCACGGCATGTAGGTCGAGGAGATAGACATGAGAGTCGAGTACATCAACCCCTTCGTCGAGGCCGCTTTCAACGTCCTCAAGGAAGTCCTCAATTCAGACGTCCGGCGAGGAGAGCTTTATCTCAAGTCGACCTCCATGCCGGTCATGGGCGTCGCCGCCATCGTCGGCCTCGCCGGCGACGTCGAGGGCCGCGTGCTCTTCGACATGGACAAGCCCACCGCCCTCAAGATCGCCAGCGTCATGAACGGCGAGAACCTGCCCAACTTCGACGACCTCGTGAAGGCGACCATCACCGAGCTCGCCAACATGATCACCGCCCAGGCCGTCACCAAGCTCCATGACCTCGGCTTCCGCTTCGACCTGACCCCTCCCGCCATCTTCACGGGCGAGAACATGGAGGTCTCCGACGCCGAGGTCGAGGCCCTCATCGTCCCCATGGAGACCCCCCAGGGCAAGATCGAGATCAACGTCGCGATCCGGGAGCGCTCCTAGGTCGCCGGCCCCAGCGGAACGCCGGCTGGGGAGGGGATCCTGCCTTTTTAGGGGCGACTTTCCCCCCTTCGGCTTGACAGAAGCGCCGCTTTATTGCTATAAACATCCCGCATCGTCGGTGCATGTCACCGCAATGCGGTTCGGGCGGTTAGCTCAGTTGGCTAGAGCACCAGTATGACACGCTGGGGGTCACAAGTTCGACTCTTGTATCGCCCACGAACACTAAGGTGGCTGTTTCGCAAGGAACGGCCACTTTTTTTATTTGCCGTGGCGATACAAGAGTCGAAGGGAAATCGCTCCATTTGTACGCGAAACATTGAGCGTACAAATGGCCGAGCCCGCAGGGAAGAGCGCGAACGAAGTTTAGTCATAATGAAGTGACCACCCCGATCGTAGATGCGTAGGTTGCGCTACGATCGGGACGAACGTAGCGTAGAGCTACATGCGAAGGGGGTGGTCATGAACAAGTCTAGCGCGAAGGTTTGCCGGTT
>Ga0209099_1002011_pt1 | contig 18795 bp, 19 predicted proteins | sample AD_JPNHW2_MetaG_FD_184430 | JGI IMG/M metagenome (GOLD analysis project Ga0209099, IMG submission 184430) | Active sludge microbial communities of municipal wastewater-treating anaerobic digesters from Japan - AD_JPNHW2_MetaG (SPAdes) (version 2) | ecosystem: Engineered > Bioreactor > Anaerobic... | reverse complement strand
CTGTAGGCTTCTTCCGGCCCTGGAAGAGCTCTTCAAACGCTACGCTCTCAAGGCCCTCACAGTCCGCTGCTTCGGCCTCATAGAGAGTCTGGCAACCACCGGCTGCACCGCCTTCTCTCTTCTTAACGACCGAGGGCTGACCTGTGGCTGTGAAGGAGATCTCTCCTCCCTCTTCTCCATGGTTTTGCTCGAAAGCCTCTCGGGAGTCCCCTCCTTCATGGCCAACCCCTCCCTTCTCGAGAGGGAGGGCAACCGGGTCGTCCTTGCCCACTGCACGGTTCCCACGAAGATCGTCGAGGGCTATAGGTTGCAGAGCCACTTCGAAACAAAGATCGGAGCCGCCTTGGGAGGGAGCTTTCTCCCAGGTCCGGTGACTCTCCTCAGAGTGGGAGGCCCGAGAATGGACGAATTCTTTCTTGCCTCCGGAGAGCTTTTAGATTCACAGCCGGACCCCAACCTCTGCCGAACTCGGATAAACCTTCGGCTGAACCGCTCTCTGGACTACTTCTTCGAAAATCCTCTGGGCAACCACATCGTTGTTGTTCCCGGAGACCAGGAGAAGAGAGTCGAAGGGTTCTGCCGACTCTTCAACCTTCGTCGCCGGGGGTAGTCAACGGCTCTGGTAATGGCGGATGCCGCTCTTAAAAACAATTTTCAAGAGCCCTTCCCCTTGAAGTTCCTGTAGAAGTCTGCGGATCTCCGGGTCTTTGTAGCGGCGAAAGCGACCCACGATTTTCCCTTGGCTCTTGGGGGAGAGGCAGTAGCGGAGGATCTCGCCCCGCAGATCCCCTTCCACATCGGGCAAGGCCCGTAAGGGATAGATCACACTCTCTCCGGGGTTCCCGTAACTCTCCCCTGGGGTGTAGCGAACAAGGTCTGGGTACTTTTCCAAAAGACCACGAATCCGCTTCTTGATGGTCCCACCCTCTCCGGAAGCTCCGTAACCGTGGATCACCCTCAAGGAGCGACACCCCCAGGCCACAGAACGGGCATAGGCAGAACGGAAGGCTGACAGGGCCTCTTCAACGCTCATGCCATGCAAATCCAACTCCTCTTCGAGAGGCACAGTTCTTCTTCTCGGCTCCTGCTTTTTTCAAGAATGATCCCCCCGAAACCCTTTGTCAAGAGAGTAAGATCTTTCTTTTTCTCCCTTGCTTCCAAGGGCTTCTTTGCCCTATGGGAAAAATGTGGTATAAACTTCTTTAAAGGAGAGTTCGATGAACGCGAGGCTCTTTTTCTCTTCTCTCTTGGTCCTGCTTCTCTCCCTTTCCTTGGGAGCGGTGACGGTCCGAACCTACGACCACCCCACCTATACACGGGTCGTCGTGGAATCCAACAACCCCATGGAGTATACCTTGGAGAAGAGTCAAGGGTACCTTCTCCTTAAGCTCAAAGGCAAGGCGATCCAATGGGATGGAGAGAAGAGGCTCCCCTCCCAGAGAGTCTCTCTCGAACGCGTCCAGAGGGGAAAAGGCGGAGTCGTTCTCCGCCTTAAACCCACGACACCCATGAAAACGAAGAGTTTTATCCTTAAGAACCCCTTTCGTGTCGTTCTGGACCTTTACGACCCCGAGGTCAAGGCCGCCTCAGAGGTGAATCCCCCTCTGGTGGCGCCGCCGATGGAAGAGAAGGCCCTTCCGCCGTCCATCCCCGCTTCTGCTCCCCCTTCCGGAGTCTCCTCCCGTCAAGACAGCCCTCTACCCTCCGGAAAGCCCTTGGAGAGAATCGTTCTCGATCCAGGCCACGGCGGGAGTGAGACAGGGGCCATCGCCCCAGGAGGAACCAACGAGAAGGACGTCACACTGGCCATCGCCAAAATTTTGAAGAGGTTTATCGAAGATCAACTGGGTATCCGCGTCTTCCTGACCCGTGACGGGGACTCCACGGTCTCCTTGGAGGAGAGGGCGGCTCTGGCCAATAACCGCAAGGCGGATCTCTTCGTCTCCCTTCACTGCAACGCCTCCTGGAGTAAAGAGGCCCACGGATCGGAGACCTTCATTCTCAGCCTGAAATCCACCGACACGGAGGCGAGAAAACTGGCTTTCTTCGAGAACACCTTCGAGGAAGAGGACGAGAGAAAGCAGGCTCCTGCCGTTGAGAATGATGACCTGAAGATGATTCTTTGGGACATGGCCCAGGTCGAATACCTCAAAGAGAGCGCCTCTCTCGCTGAGCTCGTTCAGAAAGAGCTGAACATCCTCTTGGGGACAAAGGATCGCGGAATCAAACAGGCCCCCTTCAGGGTCTTAATGAACGTCGCCATGCCGGCGGTCCTCGTTGAAACGGCTTTCATCTCCAACGGGCAAGAGAGCCAGCTGCTGAAAAACGACGAATTCCAGAGAAAGATCGCTTATGCCATCTTTCTCGGTATCAAGCGTTACGGCGAGCTAAGGGCAAACGGTAGATGACACCCCTCACAGGTAAGCAGAAGCTCTTTATCCTTCTAGGCGGCGCTGTCTGTGTCTCCTTCATCGTCGGAATCCTCCTGGCCAGAATCTGGCTCGGCAACGACCGGGAAGAGCAGAAAGGGGGTTCCATCTACGCCTCCACCGAAGAGACCCGTCCCGTTTCGACAGAGAAGATCACCTATGATTTCTTCTTCCCCTCTTACTCCGGCGATTATCTTCTCCCCAGGAGGATCGAAGTCGCCAAGTTCAACGAGTTGAAGGCCCAGGTAAGGGAGGTGGTCGTGACACTTCTTCAGGGGCCCGGCGAAGGATCCCCTCCTTTGGTGAACCCCTTCTCAGAGAAGATCCGCCTCAACGAGATCTTCCTCGTGAACAACGTTGTCGTCATCGACGTGAACAGCGCCCTTCGGGATAAGATCAACGGCGGCAGCACCCAGGAGATACTTACGGTTTACACGATCGTTGACACGGTTCTCTACAATTTTTCCGCCCTTCAAGGCGTTCAGATCCTCCTGGACGGGAAGGAGTGCGAGACTCTTGCCGGCCACATCGACATCGGTAGACCCCTCTTCATGGATTCCCGGTGGATGAGGGCCCGGGAGTGAAAAATACTCTGCCCTGGGAAAAAGCTCTTGCTCTTTCCTGACAACCGTTCTATGATTAAGATAGATGGGGACGGCTCTCTTGGAGATCCTTCCAAGGCGCCTAGCCATTGCGGTTGCGAAAACGATAACGAATAGGAATGGTACGATGAAAGTAAGAAAGATTGTCACCGAAGAGGAGTTGAAGACAAATATTTCCGCCATGGCCGAGGAGCTGAAGAAGAAGATCACCTCTTCTGAGGTTACCCTGGTCGGAATACTCAGAGGGGGCATTTTCTTTATTCAAGAGCTCATGCGCTCGTTGAACAAACTCGGCATCAACGCCGAGGTCGAGTTCGCCATGGTCAAGAAGGATGAGAAGAAAAACATCCTCATCGTGGATTTTCCCTCTCCTAAAGCGATTCAAGGAAAGGTGGTAGTCGTTGTCGACGATTTGATCAAATCCGGGGAAACCCTCATTAAGGTCTCCTCCGAAGTGAAGAGGCACAAGCCCTCACAACTTCTTACGGCCACCATGGTCCTGAAGGAGAACGCTCTCTTAAAACCCGACGCTCACGCCTTCTCCTCGAAGGACACGGCCTATTGGGTCGGTTTCGGAATGGACTACCAGGGAAAGTTCAGGAACCTCCCCTACATCGGGGAAGTCGTGAAAGAGTAACCCCTCAATGGTACCTTTCTTTCAAGGGAGACAGAGCCTGAGAGGCGCTTTACTGGCTCTTCTCTCTCTCATGCCGTCACTTCTCCACCCTGCCGACAAGGTTCCCTTTTACCCGATGAACCTTATATCCTTAGCCTCCACCCCTTGGGAGACTCCGCTCCCTAAGGGAAACCTCCTGGCAGGAAACGACGGCCCCCTCCTTTCTGCAGACACCCAGCGCTTCGCTTTCTCCTGGCTGAATCTCATCCCCCTCACCGTCGCCAAACGTGAACCCTCCATAGAAACCCGTCAGGACCCCAAGGCGATCACCCTGGTGAACAGGAACGGCTTCCTCACCTGCCTGCTCGGAAAGAGGGTAAAGTGGCAGAGATGGGTCGGCCAGGCGAAGGTCGTCCATTTCGCCTCTTCCAACAACGTCGTAGGAGTACTCTTCGAAAACGGCATATTCAGAACCTTCAGCAAAGGCGGTGACCTGAAAACCTGGACCTATACCGATTTTTCGGCCCGATGGGTCTACCCCTCCAAGAACGGTTTTCTGATCTTTGCCACAGAACGCTTCTTCCACTTTCGAACGAAGGATTCCCTTCTCGAAAGCCGGGAACTCCCTATAGTCCTCTCCGCTCCGCCCCTCTTAAGGGAGGGGGAGCTCTACCTCGCCGGAGTTCACAAGAAGGCCCCGCACCTTGTTCTGGCCTGTTTTCAGGGAGCCCGCACCGTGAGGGTCACCGTCCCTTCCGGCCTCTCCCTCAGGAGGGGAACCTCTCTTACCCTCAAGGTCGAGGACATCAACGTCGAGAAGGCCAAGATCACCTTCAAGCTCATGGTCAACGGCGTTGTTCAAGAAGAAGAGAAACGGAGCTCTCGAAAGGAGTTCTCCTTCTACATGGCCCTTCAAGGCAAGGGGAAGTTGGAGTATACCGTCGAGGGGAAAGAGTATAAGCGTGAAGGGGCCTTCGAATTCACCGTTCAATGAGGCTTCGGTCTGTCTCTATCTCCCAGAGTCTGTAGTGGCTTTCCCTCATACCTAACTTCTCGTAGACCCGCTGAGCCGCTTCGTTTCCCCCTTCCACGTAGAGTCTCAGCCCGCAGGCTCCCTCCCGTGAGCACATCTCAAGAACTCCTTTGAAAAGAGTCTTGAACAGCCCCTGACAGCGGTGTTGGGGAAGGGTGTATACGCTCTGGAGCCAGAAGAAGGGGGCGTTTCTCCAGTCGCTCCACTCCCGAGTCACCATGGCCTGGGCGACGACCTCCCCGCCCTGAAGGGCTATGAAGTATCTCCCCTCCTCCGGGTGCTCCACGAGGTGGGCGACCCCTTTCCTGACAAGGTCAAGATCCAGGGAGAGCCTCTCCGTCTCCAGAGCCATTCTCACGTTGAAGAGCGCGATGGTTTCGACGTGCTCCCGCCCCCCCTCCGTGAAGGTGTAGACCTGATCCATTTCAGTATTCGCTGTAGGGACGGTTTTCCAAGGGGGAACTTCCGGGGGCGCCGGATTTCACGTCCACGATGCCCAGTTCCTCTGCGTTGTAGTTGCCCTCTTCAGGAGGCTCCTCCTGAACCGCCTGCCAGCTCTGAGAGCTCTTGGCGATGGGATCCACAGGAAGGACGTTGAGGTACTTCTCCTGGACAAGCTCCTCCAACGTATGGGGATAGCGTCTCTTGTCCTGGTAAAACTCCCGGATACACCTCCTCATGACGAAGAGGTTCTCCTTGAGGACCGTCTCCTTCGCCTTGAGAACCGAGTTCTTGTACTGGGGAACGGCAATGCCCATCAACACTCCAACGATGGTGAGAACCACCATGAGCTCGATGAGGGTAAAACCCTTGCGGGAATCACCAGTCCCTGTAACGGCTTCCATCGATCGCCTTCCTTTCCGAGAGGGAGTAGACATCGTAGACATTCTCACCGCCCCAGCGTTTGCTGTCCGGTTTATCCTGGTATGAGCGCATGCCCCATTCCGCTTTCCCGGTGAGGGGATCGACGGGGATACGCCTGAGGAAGCGAAGTTTCTTCTTCTCTTTGGTTTCAACCCCTTTGACAAGGGTTTCCAGATCCGGAGGGTAACCGTAGGAATCCTCTTCCTCCGGCTCGAAGATTTTCTGGTCCGCCCCTTTCTTGTATTCGTCCAGGGCCGTGCGGATCTCCCTCAGGGCGCGACGAAGCTCGACCTCATCCTGACGCTGAAGGGCCAGACGGATCGATGGAAGGGCGACAAGGGACAGAACGGAAACAATACCTACAACGATCAGTATCTCGATATAGGTGATTCCACTCTGTCCCTTTACCGCCTTCACGGTTCTCAACGACGACGGTCGCGATCCCTGTCCCTATATCCGCCACGACCGCCGCGGTCGCGATCACGGTCTCTGCCGGAGCGCTCGCCTTGGGGGGCGGGAACATAGTTGGGAATCTCCGGGGGAAGCTCCGCGTCGATCACTCTCCTGCTGAGCCGCACCTTTCCTTGATCGTCGATTCCGACGATTTTGGACTTGACGCGGTCACCGAGCTGGAAGTAGCGGCGCACGTCCCGAACAGGTTTCTCGGCGATCTCGGAGACATGGATCAAACCATGAACGTTCGGAATGATCTCCACGAAGATTCCGTAGTCCTCAATTCTCTTCACATCCCCTTCGTAGATCTTTCCCATCTCGGGTTCTTCCGTGAGACGGTGGATGATCTCCAGAGCGGCCGCTTCGGACTCTTGATTGGGCGAGCAGAGGGTGATCTTCCCGCTGTCCTCGACGTTGATCTTGCACTTCGTCTCGGCGGTGATGGACTTGATCACCTTACCGCCGGGGCCGATAACGTCTTTGATCTTGTCGACGGGGATGGTCACCTGGGCGATTCTGGGCGCTCTAGGCGAAAGCTGAGCCCTAGGAGCCGAGAGGGTCTCCTTCATCTTACCGAGGAGGAAGAAACGTCCCTCCTTGGCTTGGCTGAGGGCTTCGCTCATGATCTGTCTGGAGATTCCCTGAACCTTGATATCCATCTGAAGGGCGGTGATACCGTGTTCAGAACCGGTCACCTTGAAGTCCATATCCCCATAGTGGTCTTCCAAACCGGCTATATCCGTGAGAATTGCGTACTTCTCGTCCTCTTTAATCAAGCCCATAGCCACTCCGGCCACCGGCATCTTGATGGGTACACCGGCGTCCATGAGGGCGAGACAACCGCCGCACACGGAGGCCATGGAAGAGGAACCGTTGCTCTCCAGGATGTCGGAGACGATCCGGATCGTATAGGGGAACTTCTCCTCTTCGGGAATAGCCGCGGAGAGAGCACGCTCGGCCAGGTTACCGTGACCGATCTCCCTGCGTCCGGGTCCCCGGTTGGGGGCAACCTCGCCGACCGAGAAGGCCGGGAAGTTGTAGTGGAGCATGAAACGTTTGTTGCAGTCGTCGTCCACCAGGTTGTCGATGATCTGCACATCGTCGAAGGAGCCGAGGGTGCAGGTCACTAGGGCCTGGGTCTCACCTCTGGTGAAGAGGGCGCTGCCATGAGGCCAAGGAAGAAGCCCGACTTCGATGGAGATGGGCCGGATCTGGGTAAAGCTACGGCCGTCGGCTCGCTTCCTGCTCAGGAGGGTCTCGTCTCTGAAGAGTTTCTCTTTGAGGGCGTGGAAGGCCTTGGTATAGACGATCCTCTTCTCTTCTTCTTCCTCGGGGATTGTGGCCTGAAGGTCTTCGAGCACCTTATCGATAGCCTTCTCTTTAGCCTTCTTCCCTTCCGTGTAGATCGCCTTAAGGAGCTTCTCGGAGCACTGGGCCTTGACCTCTTCTGCGGCCTCGGGAGTGATGGGGTTCTCCTCTTCCACAACCATCTTGGGAACGCCGATCTCAGCCTGAATCTCTTTGCCGAAGGCGACGATTCTCTTGATCTCGTTGTGGGCGAACTCAAGGGCGTCGAGCATGATCTCTTCCGAGAGTTCGTCGGCGCGGCTCTCCACCATCATGATGGCGTCCTCTGTACCGGCGACGATGAGGTTGAGGCGGCTCTCCTTCATCTGGGTGTAAGTCGGGTTGATCACCAACTGTTCGTTGATGTAGCCGACTCTGACGCCGGCCACCATGGCGGCGATGGGAATCTCGGAGAAGTTCAGGGCCATAGAGGCCGCCGTGATTCCGTGGACATCGGGGTCGTTCTCTAAATCGAAGGAGAGAACCGAAGCCACGATCTGGGTGTCGTAGTGATAGTTGGAGGGAAAGAGGGGACGCAAAGGACGGTCGATCAGACGGCTTGTCAGGATCTCCCGCTCCGAGGGTTTCCCTTCCCTCTTAAAAAAACCGCCCGGGAACTTGCCCGCGGCGTAGGTGTTCTCCCGGTAATCCACCAGGAGAGGCACGAAGTCGGCGCCCTCGATAGGGTTTGGCTTGTGTGTGGCGGTCGCTAAGACGATCGTTTCGCCATACTGCAACCAACAAGCGCCGTGGGCCTGCTTGGCCACTTTGCCGATCTCAACAGAGAGGGTTCTCCCTCCCACATCTATAGACTTTTTAATTACCATCGAAAACCTCGCGAAATTTTAGTGTTGCGGCGATTTACTTACGAAGACCGAGACGTTGAATGATCCCCTGATAGCGGGCGATATCCGTTCGGCGAAGGTAGTTGAGAAGCCGCTTCCTCTTGTTGATCAAGGCCATAAAGCCTCTCTTGGAGTGGTTGTCTTTCTTGTGAATCTGAAAGTGCCCGGAGAGGTTTTTTATCCTTTCGGTTAAAATGGCGATCTGTACGTCCGCTGATCCGGTATCCTTCTCATGGAGATGGAACTCTTTCACCACGTTCTGCTTGGTTTCAGCATTGATGCTCAAGGTAGTATCCTCCTACACACTTAGGGTAATACCGAGTATAACAGAGATCCTTTGAGAATTCAACAGTTTTCATCACCCCCCTCCTCCCTACCGGGTTTCCCCTTCGACGAGCCCGAAGAGACTCTCTCCCTCCAACGTCCTCCCCTCCCGAGGGTCGAGAAGAAAGAAAAGGGAGCGCGAGAGGTCCTTGACCACAACCCCCTCCCGGGAGAGCCGAAGGATCTGATACCGCCTGACAAGGCCGGTCTCCCTTTCGCTCAGGTTCAGGTTCCCTAAAGGTTCCAGAGGAACCGATCCCCTTTTCTCCCCTTCCGACCACCCCGCTCGGGCCCTCATGGTGGAGAGGGAATCCAGGAGTGCGGAGACTCTCGCCTCCGAGACGGATGCTCCCGAATGAGCAGAGTCCCGGGAAGTGGTCTTCCATTGACCGTCCCCCTCCCTCTCGATGCGTATGGTCCGTCCCCCTTCCCCATAGTCGATTCTCCCGATTCTGGATAGGTCGAAGAGAAAAGGCCTCAGCTCCCTGAGAGAATCGGGAGACGGCACGAGCTCTTCCCACCGGGCGGGGTCGATCTTACCGAATAGACCGCTCCGGGGGGAGTAAGCCCACGACTCTCCCCCTCTCTTAAAGAGCTTCACCTCCAGAGGGAGCTCCTCTCCCTCCAGAGAGACCCTCACCCAACCACTCCCCTCGGCCTTTGCCCCCTTCATGATCCTCTGGGAGGAGGCCGCTTCGACTTCAGAAAGAGCCTCCAGAGTGGAAAGAGCCGAGAGAAAGCTCTCCACACCGGACTCTCCGGCCGGAAAGGGTGCGGGGAGGAATAGCCACCAAAGTCCGTCCTTCCCCCTCCTGAGCTCGCCTCCGTGAGCCGAGCCCCCTTGGCCCCAGGCCAGACTCTCCGCCCTCTCGGTTCGGAAGGGAACGATCCGTTTATCCCGCCAATCCCAGAGAGAGAGTCCCAGGGCGGAACGTTTCTCCGATGAGACAAGGAAGAGCTCAGGGCGACCCTCCACCCTCAGGTAGACCGATTCACCGGCGGGAGCCTTATCCCCCAGGAAAACCGTGGGGAGAGAAACCTTACCCCTCCTGAGGTGGAGACGTCTGGGCGAGTTGAGCCCATAACAAGCCCAACTCGACGGAGCAGAATCGACGGTTCTCTCGGCCTCCAGTGTGGAAAAGAGCGATAGAAGGACCTCGACCCTCCGCCGGTCCGCCTTGAGGTTTCCCCCTATAAACCATTCCGCCCCCCTCCTCTGCAACTTCAGGAGAGTTCCATCGGGGAGGGAGAGCTCCAACGAGGTGATCTCTCCGGGATCGAAGGAGAGGAGAGAGAGCCGTTTCTGGAAATCCTTCCGAGGCTTTTCGGCCCACCGGAGAACCACGACGAGGAAGAGCAACAGGAGGACGAGGAAGAGAACCTTTCCTCTGCTCACAACCTTCTACGCCTCAGCCAGACTCCCATGCCGACCAGGAAGAGGACCAGAGGAATCAAGACCACCCCTAGGAAGAAGACGAAGTTCCCCTGACCCCGGGTGAGGGTCACCGAGGAGGTACGGGCCGCCCGAGGGGTCAAGGAGATGAGGTTCTCTTCTTGGGAGAGGAAAGCGATGATGTTGAGAAGGAGGTTCTCGTTTCCGGAGGCGCCGATATAACCGTTTTTCGCGAAATCCGAATCGCCGACCACGACCGTTCGCCCGGTCCTCTGGGTCCCAGGGAGTACGGATTCAACGGCGACGGCAAGGGAGAGAGGGCCGACCCTGTCCCTCCCCTCGGTGTAGGCAATCCGGCCGGAGGCGCCTTCCCGAGCCAAGTCGGTCTCCCCCCACGCGTTTTTCGATGTCTTGGCCAGCTCCACCACCGTGACGTTGGAAGGCAGAGGGGTGACCGCCGAAACCGAACGGGCCAAGGGGAAGAGGGCCGGGAGTTTGAAGTTCTTGGTGATCTCGTGGTATTGGTACTCCTCCACGATGGGCATGAGAGGGTCGCCGCTCAGGGTCCGAGAGACCAGGTCGACGATGACGTCGTTGTCTACGGAGACGCCGTAGGGCTTCAACATCTCCGGGATGAGGGAATCCCCGCCTGGGTCGAGGAGGAAGAGCGCGCTCTTGCCGTCTCGCAGGTATCCCCCGATCAGGGACGCCTCGGCGGGGAAGAGCCCTTTCTTAGGGCCGGCGACGACCAGAAGGGTGCACTCTTCGGGAATTCCCCCCTCCTCGGCCAAAGAGAGGGTTCTCAGGTTATACCCCATTTTCTCGAGAGCCCCCTTCAGCGTGCTCAGTCCCTCCCTCTCTCTCTCTTCGAGTTCCCCCTCCCCATGACCCTTGAGAAAGCAGAGGGTTTGGGACCTCTCCCGGGTCAGTTTGATGATCCCGTTGGTCAACTCCTCCTCGGAGAGGGCCATGAGCTTCTCCTGCCTCTCCCGATAGAGGATGACGACGGTCCCGTCGGCAGTGACGTTGAAACGGCGCGCCAAGCCGGGGTTCCTGTTGGGGTCCACGAGGGTGTAGGTGAACTTCCTCTTCCCAAAGTGGCTGTAGAGCCTGAGAGTCTCCTCGCCGTTCCCGATGAGTGCCTCGCTGAAGAAAGCGTAGACAGAGATCGGCTCCTTCAGGCTCTTGAGAATCTGAACGGTCTGAGGGGCGAGGGAGTAGACCTTTCCTTCCGTAAAATCGACCCGCCTTTGGAACCGGAGAGCCAGGAGGTTCACAGCTACAAGAATCCCCAAGAGAAGGCCCACTTCGAGGAGAAGGTTCCCGGAGAAGAGGAGAGCCCTTCGCTTGAGAGGGTCCCTCAACTCCCCCCGATGGAGGAAGAGCCCCCCCAGGAAGAGGAGAAGGGAGAGAGCCGTCAGAAAGGGCCCCCAAAACCTCCCGGGAAAGGTGTTCCAGGACCAGAGCCCAACCAAGAGGAGCACCGTGAAGAGCGAGAAGATCTGACGCTTCACCAGGCCCATACGCTCACCTCCACCGCCGGGATTCGATGACCCGTCGGCCCAGGCAGAGGAAGAAGAGGGTGACACTCAGGTAGTAGACCGGGTCGATGATGTTGAAGACCCCCCGGGGCATATCCTTGTAGTGCTCGAAGAAGGAGAGGTAGGTGAGAAGTTCCCGGAGGAAGGGTGACGCTCCCTCGGCCCCCCAAGAGAGAACCCAGAGGAGGAGAAGGATTCCGAAGCTCAGTGAAGCCGCCACCATCTGATTCTCCGTCAGAGTGGAGGTGAAGAGCCCGATGGCGATGAAGGCCAGCCCCATGCAGAAGAGCCCCCCGTATCCTAAAAGCAGGGGAACAGGCTCGGGTCGGCTGTAGAGAAAGCCAAAGAGGGTGAAAACCTGCAGGAAGAGGATGAGCGTCAGCAGGATGAAGATCGCCCCGAGAAACTTCCCCCCCACCAGGGACGCCGTGGAGACTGGGGAGGTCAGGAGGAGCTCGTCGGTCTTTCCTCTCTTCTCTTCCGCCCAGAGTCGCATCGTCAGAAGCGGGAAGATCAGGAGAAGGATCACGGAGACGTTCTGGAGGAAGGGCTCATAAACAAAGCGGTTGATGTTGAGTTGCTGAACGTAGTAGGGGTTCTGGGACTGGGCCATGGACTGGGTGTGGAACCACCAGAGAAGGTTGTAGAAGAAGTAGCCGGAGACCATCAGGAAGACGGCCACCAAGACATAGGCGACCGGCGAAGTCAGGTACCCCCTGAGCTCTCTCTTCGTTACCGTCCAGAGGCCTCTCATTCCTTCACGCCCCTCTCTCGGGAGAGGGCCCTCAGGTAGACCTCTTCCAGGGTGAGGCGGATAGGCCGCCACTCCTTCAGGAGTCTCTCCTCTCTACGCATCCAAAGGTTCAGAGCCTTGATCCCCGCCTCCTCATCCCCAAAAGCGACGTGCAACCCCGCTCCCTCACGACGGACGCCGGAAATCCCTTCGACCCTCATCAACTCCGCCGGAGAGGGAAGGGGATCGCTCTCTATGTAGAGTCCCGGAGGTCCGCTGAAACACTTCTCTATCTCCTCCAGGGTCCCCGAGGCGTAAAGGGTCCCCTCGTTGATGATGGCCGCCCCGTCACACACCTGGGTCACCTCCGAAAGGATGTGGGTCGAAAGGATCACCGTGTGCTCCCCCTTGAGGGAACGGATGAGCTCTCGTATCTCGACGATCTGCGCCGGGTCGAGCCCGACGGTCGGTTCATCGAGGATCAGGACCGGTGGGTTGTGGACCAGGGCCTGGGCGATTCCCACCCTCTGACGGTAGCCTTTGGAGAGGTTCCGGATCAGGGACCCGGCGACACCCTTTAAACCGGTCCGTTCCATCGCATACCCTACCCTGGATTTCAGATTCTTCCCCTTGACGCCCCTCAGGCTGGCGGCGAAGCCGAGGTACTCCCCAACGGTCATCTCATCGTAGAGGGGAGGTGTCTCAGGAAGGTAGCCGATTCTCTCCTTAACGCTCTCGGATTGGGATACCACATCAAACCCCGCCACCCTCACCGACCCTTCGCTGGGGGCGATATAGCCGGTGATCATGCGCATGGTCGTGGTCTTCCCCGCCCCGTTGGGGCCCAGAAACCCCCACACCACCCCGGGGGCTACGGAGAAGGAGACGTCCTTGACGGCGGCCTTCTCGCCGTAAAACCGGGAGAGGTTCTGAACGTCGATCATCTTTGTTTCTTACATCCGTTCAGGCTTCGGAAGGGCCAGAATGTCCATCACCCTGCCGAGGGTGTCGTAGAGGGCCAGGAGGGTCGAGAGGCGAACCCTCCTCTTGAGGGGATCGTTCTCCTTGAGGATAGAGAAGTTGTTGTAGAGGTAGTTGAACTTCTGGCAAAGGAAGAACGCGTACTTGCCCAGTTTAGCGGGCTCGAGATTCTCCACAGCCCCATCCAGCTCCCCAGGAAGGCGGAGGCAGAAAAGAAGCGCCTCCCAAAAGGAGTTTTCCTCCTCTTCCGGCAAGACTCCGGCGAAGCGGTCGAAGTTTGAGACGTCCCGGACTCTCTCGCCGGTTGTCTCCTCGTATTTTCTGAAGAGGCTCTTCATACGAACGAGGCTGTATTGAAGGTAGGGACCCGTCTCGCCCTCGAACTTCAAGGCTTCGTCGAAGTCAAAGACGATCAGGGCGTTGAGGGAAAATTTCACCATGTAGTACCTGAGGGCGGCACAGGCGATCTGACGGGCGATGAGCTCCTTCTCCTCTCCGGTAAAATCGGAGTGGCGGCTCTCAACCTCCTTCAAGGCCCGGCGTTCCAGCTCGTCGATTAGGTCGTCCGCCTTGACACCGATTCCTTTACGTCCTGAGACCTCGACGGTGCTCTTCTCCTCGTCCACGGTAAACCCCATGGATTGGGCGGCCTTCTTGGAGAGGGAGACCATCTCGTAGGAGAAGTGAACCAGGTTTTCGGCCGCTTCGGGATGCCCGAGCTGGGCAAGGGCCTTTCGAACGATGTTCTGGAGATAACTCTGCCTCTGGTCGATCACGTTGTAGACCCGGCCGGCGGCCCCAAAAATCGGGTGGACAGGGTCATCCTCCTGCTGGGAAGAGGTGGTGATCCAATGTCGTCCGTCGAGCTTCCGGTAGTAGAACTCCTTGGGGAGAAGCCCGAACTTCCAGAGGTGGTAGGAGATGTCTTTACCCACGTAGGTGATGGCTCCGTTGGATTTGACGATCACCTTCTCCCGGTTCTCACCATCTTCGAAGACCTCCATGACCCAGCAGCCCTGGTTGGCCCCTTCGGTCCGGTAGGAGATAACGCCGCTCTCCTTGAGAAGCTCGAAGGCGCTCTCCCAGAAGCGAAGGCGGATGATGTCGCTCTCCCGGGGAAGGACATCGTAACCGATTCCCAGGCGTGCCATCGTCTCGAGGTGACGACGAAGAACACCGAGGGAAACGGTCTCGGCGTAATCCCTTTCCGGAGAGAGCCCCTCTTCCATGCGCCGGTGGACCTCTCGACGCCTGTTACGGCTCTCCTCGTCATCCCTCTCGTAGACCTTCACGTAGAGATCCCAGAGGTAATAGTCGGTCCTCTCCAGCTTCGCGACCTCTTCCAAGGAGAGGTGTCTCAACTCCAGGAGCCCATAGACGACGTCGGCCACCTGAACCCCCGTATCGTCGATGTAATTCTGAACCTCCACGTTCCTCCCCTGGGCCCGGAGCATCCTCACCAGTGTGTCTCCCAGGACGGCGTTGCGGAGATGACCGATGTGGGCCGCCTTGTTGGGGTTGATGTTGGTATGTTCAACAACAACCTTCACCTCGGTCTGATCGTTGGCCTCCTCCTCGAGGAAACTCTCCTGAAGGAAGAGATCCCTATGGAAGAAAAGGTTGATGTATCCGGGACCGGCGATCTCCACCTTCTTCAGGAAGGAGAGCCCCTGAAGCCGCTCTACGAAGAGGGCCGCAATTTCCCGCGGATTCCGTTTATGCCTCTTCCCCAGCTCAAAGGCTGAGGAGATCGTCAGATCGCCCATCTCCACCTTCGGAGGCGTCAGAAACCGAAGAGGACACTTCTCGGAGAAAGTCTCTTCTATCCACCCTTCCAACCGTTCCTGTATGCGCTTTTCAAAGTTCATAGTCACCCCTTATGGTTCCAGAGTCGAAGATAGTATCGGTGTTCCCCCTTCTGCAGGTGGCAGAAGCCGGCGTTGTCCAGGCGGAAGCTTCTCAGAGTCTCATAGGGGAAGCCGAAGAGGAGAAAGAGGAGCGCCCTGGTCACGACAACGTGGGTTACCAGAAGAATGTCTTTTCCGGCGTAGAGCTCTTCCACCCTCTTCCATCCCTTCTCCACCCGCCGTACGACATCGAGGAAGCTCTCTCCGCCGGGGATAGGATAGGAGGCATCGTGGCTGACCCGTTCGTACTCGTAACGGGGATCCTGCCGAACCGTTAAGAAGTGAACCCCTTCCCAGAGGCCGCACTGAAACTCCCGGAACTCTTCAAAGGCTTCGGGAGGGGAAGTCAACGAAAGGGCTTGGGAGAGGATCTGCGCTGTCTCCGTAGCCCTTTGCAAAGGACTCGTAAGAATTCCATCCACCCGAAGGGAACGCAGGGAGAGGTCTTGAGCCGCTTTTTCAACCTCCCGCCTCCCCCCTTTGTCCAAAGGGAGATCGGCCTGCCCTTGAACGAGATCAAGGCGGTTCCATTCGGTTGTACCGTGACGAACAAGGTAAAGGTTCATGTCTTCTGTCCAGCGAGGGAGTTGAGCTTAAATTATAGCATAACCCTGTTTTGGAGAACCACCGGCAAGGGCGAAACAAAAGTTCTCCTCTTCCGTTTAATTTACCTTAAAAGAGTCCGCGGAGGCGACAATGGATGAAAGAGAGAGAGAACTTCAACGTTCTTACAGCCGCAGAGAGTTTCTCAAACTCACGGGAGGAATCGGTGTAGGCGGCCTTGTCTTGGGAAGCCCTACGGCCTGGGCGCAGGAAGCCTCCAAGACCGACTCCCCTGCATGGACCCCCAAGGTTCAGACCAATATCCAGACCGCACTCGCCGTTCCCCGAACGGAGTTCTCTCTTCCCGGGCTCTTCCCGGGGAGGGTCGTCGAAATACGGGATCCCCGGCTTCAGAGGGAGGGGAAGACCGACCCCGGTCGAATCCGGAAAGACTTTCACGAAGGGATACTCCGGCTTACCGGCAAGAAGCCCTCGGAGGCTTTCAAACTCTTTTTCTCCAAGAACGATACCGTAGGGATCAAGGTGAACCCTGTCGGAGCAGGCCAGATCAGCACCCATACGGAACTGGTCGATTCTGTCATCCAGTGGCTTCGAGAGGGGGGACTGTCAGGCAAACAGATAGTGATTTGGGACCGTTTCGAACCGATGATGAAGGACGCCGGCTTCACGGCGGCGCGTTTCCCTGGGGTCCGGATCGAAGCACTCCAAACCATCGACGAGAGCGCCGCCGAAGGGAAGAGCAACGACAACAGCCGCTGGCTCGGCAAGGACGGCCACCACCTGAGTGAAGATCGTTTCGACAGAGACATCTTTTATTGGGTCGACGTAGAGGCCCCTCAGGATCTTCCCTACCTCAACCAACATGTTTTTAACGGCAAAGAATCCTACTTCGGAAAGCTGATCACCAAAGGGCTGACCAAAATCATCAACCTCCCGGCCTTCAAAAACACAGGGAACGGGATCTCCATGGCCACCAAGAATCTCGGTTACGGATCGATCTGCAATACAGGAAGGCTCCACAAGCCTCTCTTCTTCCACGTCAACACAGAGGTTTTGGCCTTCCCCTGTCTGAGGGACAAAGTGGTTCTCAACATTGTCGACGGAATCAAAGGACAATACGACGGAGGGCCGGATGCGGTCCCCAAGTTTATCTACGACCTCAACACCCTCTTCTTCTCCACCGATCCCTTCGCCGTCGACGCCGTCTGCCACCAGTCCCTCCTCGAAAAGCGATTGGCTATGGGGGTCAAGGTTAACCGCCACCCCATGTTTTCAGAGTACCTCCGCTACGCCCAGCGCCTCGGGTTGGGAATCGGCGAGGTCTCTCAAATCAAGCACGTTCTCCTCGGATAAGGGAGAGAGAGATGAGAAGAAAACCTCTGTTTGCAGCCCTCGCACTGGTTGGGTTCTTGGTTTGCGGACTCTCACTCTTGGCCGCCGAGACGACTCCGGAAGGCTGGAAAGAGACGGAGAGACGTGAGTATACGCGCAACGATCTCTACGGCTACATCGACGGAGGAGCGGAAATTTTTCTTGAGTACGGGTTCCAGAAGTTGACTCTGATCCGCTACGGTCTCGGGAAGGAAGAGCTTGACGTGGAGCTTTATAGGATGGATAACCCCGAAGGAGCCTTAGGCATTTACCTGGCCAAGGCCGGACGAGAGACTCCCCTTACCGATTTTCCGACCAGGAACAGTGGAGACCGCTACCAGATCATGGCGGTCAAGGGGAGCACCTTTGCCCTCTTCAACAACCCCGAAGGGAAGGAACCCCTCTTTCCTGCGCTCATAAGCCTTGCCACGGAGGCTCTCTCCTCCATCCCCGACGAGAAAGGAAGAGACCTCTTCGTTGAACTTCTCCCACCGGGTTTTCTCGCCGGCACGGCCCGCCTCTTCCGAGGGCCTTTGGGTTTCCAGCCGATCATCACTCTCGGAGATGGGGACATTCTCCTTCAGAAGGGAACGATCCTCGGGGTCTTAGCCGACTACGCCGGTCCAGAGAAGGGGGAGATTCAAACTCTCGCCGTCGTCTCCTACCCTTCCGCCCAAGAGGCTAAAAAGGCCTTTGACAACCTCATCGCCAACCTCGATTCCTACCTCAAAAAAGAGATTCAGAGTGAAGACTCCCTGACCTTCAAGGACTTTTCGGGGAAATTCGGCACCTTATCCCTTAGCGGAAGCCGTCTTCTCTTGAGGTTTAACATCTCGAAGATTTAGCCTTTTCCTTGCTGTTGGTGAGAGTCCCTTTTTTTTACTGGGGACACTCCCTTTTAGGTGGGAATCACTTCCCACTCCTCTTCAGGAAGTGGGAGAAGGACATCGCTCTCCTCAGGAAGGGAGAACAGGTCTCCGCTCTCTCCCTCCTCAGGGAGAACCGACGGAACCCTCTCCTGCCAAACCAGTGACCAGAGGATCTTCTTAAAAACCCTTCCCACTTTGTCCATGGTAGCAACCTCCTCTCTTCAAGTCTTTCCCTTCCAGCATACCTCCCCCACCTTCTCAAAAGATGAGAACCTCCCCCTTCTTTTCTTACTGGGGACACTCCCTTTTTCTGGATTTCCTCTCTCTTACGTGCTTCCTCCTCCTACCTTTCTCCTTGAAACCTACTAGAACCTGTTAGGGACACTCCCTAAATCCTCTTCCCTTCCCCTTTCGCCTCTCAACCCTTCTCTCTCGCCCCTCACTCCTTCCAGACGTCCCCTCTGGCTAGCACCGGCTCACCCTTCTCCGGTCTTCGCCAACCTACGCCGACGCTTCCAACATCCTCTTCTCCCGGATGTTCCCTCCAGCTAATGGCGACCCTTTCTCCCCCCGGTCTAACGACCTCGGCCGACGCTTCTCTGCCCCCTTCCTTCTTTCCCTCTCTCCTTCAAGACCATGTTTCCTGGCTCTTTACGCGATTGTTCCTATGCATCCTCTCCCAGGCGGACCTCTCCCCCGCTCTTTGCTCTTCTCTTTCCCCCCTTACGCCTGGGATTTCCCCCTCTTTCCGCCCGCTTTTTCCGAGGGGGTTCTCTCCTCGGTCAGTGTGTAGAGAGCCCCTCCAAGCTGGGGTATCGGGTTCCTCCTGCGGGTGTAGATCCCCTTGGCCCGGTAGAGGTCCACCACCTCTTGGACCGCCTCCCGGGAGCCCAGAACCACCCCTTTGGAGAGAAACCCCAGAC
>Ga0209099_1002004_pt1 | contig 18855 bp, 29 predicted proteins | sample AD_JPNHW2_MetaG_FD_184430 | JGI IMG/M metagenome (GOLD analysis project Ga0209099, IMG submission 184430) | Active sludge microbial communities of municipal wastewater-treating anaerobic digesters from Japan - AD_JPNHW2_MetaG (SPAdes) (version 2) | ecosystem: Engineered > Bioreactor > Anaerobic... | reverse complement strand
GCTACTTCAGCTAAGGTTTTACCAACAAGCAAAGAACTCTTTTTTATTAATTCTATTTCCTCTTCGGACTTTAAATGTATCATCCGTCAAGGTTTTACATGGCCGCTTGTCCATATCCCATGGATGAACGGCCTTTTATCCTTCCTGATTTTGTTAATCCGTCATAATGACGCATTAACAAATAACTTTCTATCTGTTGCAATGTATCCAAAACAACGCCCACCATAATTAGCAGGGATGTGCCGCCATAAAACTGGGCAAACTGAGTGTTGACTCCAAAAAGTCTCACAATAGCCGGCATGATGGCAACAAAAGCCAGAAAAATTGATCCGGGCAGGGTAATTTTAGACATCACATTATCGATAAACTCGGCTGTTTTTTTACCGGGTTTGATGCCGGGAATAAATCCGCCATTTTTCTTCATATCCTCAGCCATCTGATTGGGGTTAATCGTAATAGCCGTATAAAAATAGGTAAATGCTATGATAAAAATGGCAAAAGTGAAATTATACCAGAATCCGTTAAAATCGGAGAATGTGCGGGCAAAACCCGACAACGCTTCCACATTGGCAAAACCAGCTACGGTGAGAGGAATAAACATGATAGCCTGTGCAAAAATGATAGGCATAACACCGGCTGCGTTCACTTTTAAAGGAATATACTGACGTACGCCGCCATACTGTTTGTTTCCAACAATTCTCTTGGCATATTGTACGGGGATTCTTCTGGTTCCCTGAACAAGCAGGATACATACTAAGATAACCAGTACCAAAACTACCAATTCCACAACAAAAATAATGAGTCCACCGCCCTGCTGTTCCATACGGGAAATAAATTCGCCGACTAAAGCGAAAGGCAGGCGGGCGATAATACCGATCATAATGATTAATGAAATACCGTTGCCGATACCCTTATCGGTGATGCGTTCGCCGAGCCACATAACAAACATGGTTCCGGAAACAAGAATGATTACCGAAGATACCCAGAAAAATACCGTAGGAGCCGTTTCGGGCATAAAAGGATAGATGGCTTCGCTGGGCAGTTGACTGACAATGTTGCCGATGTAGGCTGGAGCCTGGGCTGCTGTGATGATAACCGTTAAGAAACGGGTGATTTGGTTAATTTTTTTTCTGCCAGATTCGCCTTCTTTTTGCAGTTTCTGGAAATAGGGTATTGCCATACCCAGCAACTGAATAACGATAGAGGCAGAGATATAGGGCATAATACCAAGCGCAAAAATGGATGCGTTGGCAAATGCGCCTCCGGAGAACATATTAAGAAGTCCGAGCAGGCCATCATCGGTTTGTCTTTGCAATGCGCCCAGCATATTGGGATCAATGCCCGGCAATACCACATAAGAACCCACGCGGTAAATCAGAATAATTCCCAGAGTATAGATAATCCTCTTGCGAAGATCTTCTATCCTGTAAATATTTTTAATAGTTTCTATCAGTCGTTTCATTCATTAAATTTTTGTTGCGGTTCCACCTTGAGCTTCAATAATTTTTACGGCAGTAGCTGAAAATGCGTGCGCTTTCACATCAAGTTTTAATTTCAGTTCGCCCCTGCCTAAAATTTTTATCAGTTCGTTTTTGGATGCGAGTCCGTTTTCAATCAATGTGTTTACATCAATGGCAGTAAGGTTTTTTTCTTCGGCGAGTTTCTGAAGTGTGTCCACATTTATCCCGCTGTATTCCACCCTGCTGATATTAGTGAATCCAAATTTTGGAATTCTTCTGATCAAAGGCATCTGACCGCCTTCAAAAGCTAATTTTTTAGAATAACCGGATCTTGCCTGGGCGCCTTTATTACCTCTGGTGGAAGTTCCTCCCTTGCCAGAGCCTTGTCCTCTTCCGATACGTTTTGAACTTTTTATCGATCCTTTTGCCGGTTTCAGATTACTTAAATCCATGGTATAAAATTATTTTTTCTTAATTAAATTTCTTCTCTTGTTACTAAATGTCTGACTTTTCTAACCATACCTTCCACTTGTGGGGTGGCTTCGAGTTCAACGGACTGCTGCATTTTTTTTATTCCTAATGCCAGCAAGGTTTTTTTCTGTACAGCCGGTCTGTCTATGCCGCTTTTTACTTGTGTTACCCTGATTTTTTTCATATTCATTGTATTTATAGTAGCCTATTAACCATTAAAAACCTGACCTAATGTAACACCTCTTAATTGTGCCACTGTATAAGGGTCTTTCATGTTTACCAATGCGTCCATGGTAGCTTTAACCACACTGTGCGGATTTGATGATCCTTTGGATTTTGCCAGCACATTTTTCACGCCGACGCTTTCCAGTACAGCACGCATAGCTCCACCGGCAATAACGCCAGTACCAGGGGTAGCAGGTTTGAGGAACACGTATGCACCGCTGTATTTTCCGTACTGTTCGTGAGGCACAGTTCCGTTATAAACAGGTACCTTGACGAGGTTTTTCTTGGCATCGTCGATACCTTTGGCGATAGCTGCGGTAACTTCTTTTGCTTTTCCCAGTCCGTAACCTACCACGCCGTTTTCGTTTCCTACGACAACGATAGCAGAAAAACTAAAGGTTCTTCCTCCTTTGGTAACTTTGGTTACTCTCTGGATACTTACCAACCTGTCTTTGAACTCTATTTCGCTCGACTTAACTCTTTTGATATTTGCGTTTGACATATATTATTAAAATTTTAAACCTGCTTCTCTTGCCGAATCAGCTAATGATTTTACTCTACCATGATATAAGTATCCGCCTCTGTCGAATACAACAGCGTTCACGCCAGCTTCGATAGCTTTTTGAGCTATTACTTTACCGACCATTTTAGCTTTTTCTTTTTTGTCAACTTTAGCTGCAACAATTTCGGGATCGAGTGAAGAAGCAGCTACCAAAGTTTTTCCGTTCACGTCATCAATTAGTTGAACGTAAATGTTGGTATTACTTCTGAAGACTGACATTCTTGGGCGTTCAACCGTACCTTCCACGATTTTTCTGATTCGCTGTTTTATTCTGAATCTTCTGTACTCTTTATTACTTTTAATAGCCATTACTCTGTGCGTTTTAACGTTTTACATTATTTTTGGACGGCCGATTTTCCGGCTTTCTTTCTCAAGACTTCGTTCTGGAATCTTATACCCTTACCTTTGTATGGTTCAGGTTTTCTAAGCGATCTGATTTTGGAAGCCACCTGACCAAGAAGCTGTTTATCAATAGATTCGAGGATGATTGTAGGGGGTTTTCCTCTTTCATTAATGGTGGTAACTTTCACTTCCGATGGCATTTCCATAAATATGTTATGGGAGTATCCAAGAGCGAGTTCGAGTAAATTATTTTGTGCATCGGCTTTGTATCCCACGCCAATAATTTCCTGCACTATTTTAAATCCTTCGGATACGCCGTGTACCATATTTGCAACAAGTGCGCGATAAAGTCCGTGGTAGGATCTGACCTCATCATTTTCTCTTTCGAGAATGATGTGATTGTTTTCCACTTTTATTTTAACGGAAGGGTTTATCTTTTGTTTGAGTTCGCCTTTAGGGCCTTTAACGGTTACGATATTATCGTCAGAAACGTTAAGTTGAACATTCTGAGGTAATACAATCGGTAGTTTTCCAATACGTGACATGTTGTTTTCTCCTTTTATTAACTGACGTAACAAATTACTTCACCGCCAACCTTTTGTTGTCTGGCTTCCTTGTCGGTCATAATGCCTTTGGAGGTTGAAATAATAGCTATTCCAAGGCCGTTTAAAACACGCGGAAGCTCATCAGCGTTGACATATTTTCTTAATCCGGGGCTGCTGACTCTTTCCAGGGTAGAGATGGCGGATGTTTTCATCGTAGGATGGTACTTCAGCGCTATTTTTATGGTGCCCGGTTTGGGGTTGTCTTCAAATTTATAATTCAAGATATATCCTTTTTCAAAAAGAATTTTTGTTATATTTTTTTTCAGATTTGAAGCAGGAATTTCCACCATTCTGTGATTCGCCATCACGGCATTTCTAATTCTTGTCAGGTAATCTGAAATAGGATCCGTGTTCATTTTTTAGTTTTTTATTGTTACTAATTATTTTTAATTTTTACCAGCTTGCTTTTTTTACTCCAGGGATAAGACCGGCGAGGGCCATTTCGCGAAAGTTGATACGAGAGATGCCGAACTGACGCATATATCCTTTGGGGCGGCCCGTAATTTTGCAGCGGTTGTGCAAACGGACAGGCGAAGCATTTTTAGGCAATTTTTGCAAAGCAATATAGTCGCCTTCTTTTTTCAGCTGCAATCTTTTTTCCTTGTATTTCTCAACAAGTTTTTCTCTTTTTAACTCTCGGGCTTTGATTGATTCTTTTGCCATGTTATTTCTGATTTTTAAAGGGTAATCCAAATTCTTTTAACAGTGCGAATGCTTCCTGGTCGTTTTTGGCGGAGGTAACCATGGTGATATTCATTCCATTGATTTTGCTCACTTTATCGATGGTGATTTCGGGAAAAATTATTTGTTCGGTAATCCCAAAGGAGAAATTTCCCTTACCGTCGAATCCCTTATCATTGATGCCGCGAAAATCACGAACACGTGGTATGGCCACCGAGATCAGCCTGTCGAGAAATTCGTACATTTTCTCGTTGCGCAATGTAACCCTTACACCAATGGGCATACCTTTTCTGAGTTTGAAGTTTGATATGTCTTTTTTGGATTTGGTTTGCACTGCTTTCTGACCTGATACCAGCGACATTTCGTCGATGCCGGTTTCGATCATTTTTTTATCAGCAATGGCGCCGCCAATGCCCTGGTTCAGGCTTATTTTCAGCAGGCGTGGCACCTGCATGTTGTTCTTATATTGAAATTGTTTGATAAGGGCGGGAACAATTTCTTTATCGTACTTTTCCTTTAATCGTGGTTTGTAGTCCATTATTTAATTGTCTCCTTTTTTTCTGATTTTTTTGAATACCTTACTAATTTTCCTGATTTTTCATCAGTTTTTCTACCGGTCCGTGTTGGTTTTCCCGAAGAGTCGTGAACCATAAGGTTTGATACGTGGATAGAAGCTTCTTTTTTCAATATACCGCCTTTGGTATTTTTTGCGTTAGGTTTGGTATGTTTTGAAATCAGGTTAACTCCCTCCACAAGCGCTTTATTTTTTTCAACGATTACCTTCAGGACTTTGCCTTGTTGACCTTTTGAATCGCCGGCAATAACGGTAACTGTATCGCCTTTTTTAACATGTGTTTTTGGTCGCATAACGTTATTTTTTATAGCACTTCGGGTGCCAGTGAAATAATTTTCATATATTGTTTTTCTCTCAGTTCGCGTGCCACAGGGCCGAATATACGGGTACCCCTGAGTTCATCGCTGGCGGTAAGCAACACCACGGCGTTGTCGTCGAACCGGATATAAGAGCCGTCGCTTCTTCTGACTTCTTTGCTGGTTCTAACAATAACTGCTTTGCTCACGGTGCCTTTTTTGATGTTTCCGGCCGGTATAGCGCTTTTAACAGTTACGATGATTTTGTCTCCCACAGAAGCATACCTTCTTTTTGTGCCACCAAGGACTCTGATGCAGAGGACTTCTTTGGCGCCGCTGTTGTCGGCTACTATTAGTCTTGATTCTTGCTGTATCATTTTATTTAACCTTTTCGATAATTTCTACTAACCTCCAGCATTTATTTTTGCTTAAAGGCCTTGTTTCAGCTATTTTAACGGTGTCGCCAATGCTGCATTCATTTTTTGCGTCTTCAGCCATAAATTTGGTATTTTTCTTCACAAATTTACCGTACTTGGGGTGCATAACTTTTCTTTCAACATTTACAACAATGGTATTCTGCATTTTATTGCTGACAACAACACCTACTTTTTCTTTTCTTAAATTACGTTCCATGGTGGTTTATTACTTTTTGCTGTTTTTCTTTGTAACTACTTCAACCTGTTGAGTGTCGCCTGTCAAATCCCGTTTCCGCAGTTCGGTATGCATACGGGCAATAGTTCTCTTATAATCCTTTATTTTCATGGGATTTTCAAGAGGAGAAATGGCGTGATTCATTTTCAATTTCAGGTATTGCTTTTTCTCTTCTTCTAATCTTTCACGAAGTTCGTTCGTTGAAAGTTCGCTAATGACTTGCTGTTTCATTGATAATTATTTTTGGTCTTCAATGTAATCTTTTCTAATAACAAACCTGGTGTGTACCGGTAATTTTTGCGCGCCCAGCTCGAGAGCTTTTTTAGCAATTTCGAATGGCACACCGTCGATTTCGAACATGATACGGCCCGGGGTAACGCGTGCTACATAATATTCCAATGCGCCTTTACCTTTTCCCATACGAACTTCAGCAGGTTTTTTGGTTACCGGTTTATCAGGGAATATGCGTATCCACAATTGTCCTTCACGTTTCATGTGACGGGTTATGGCCTGACGGGCAGCTTCTATCTGGCGGCCAGTTATCCAATATTCGTCAAGAGTTTTTATAGCAAAAGAGCCGAATGAAATCTGATGCCCGCGATGAGCATTGCCTTTCATGCGTTGCTTTTGCATTTTTCTGTACTTTGTCTTTTTTGGCTGTAACATCACAGTAAGTATTAAAAATTATCCTTTGTTTTACTTAGTATTTCTTCTTCTTCTTCTGCCCTGTTCTTTGCCGCCGGGTACTTCGTGTTTGCTTTCTTTTACGTTAGCCGACGTGGGAACAATTTCTCTTTTTCCATAGATTTCGCCTTTACAAATCCACACCTTTACGCCAATTCTTCCGTAGGTGGTATGAGCTTCGGCCAATGCATAGTCGATATCGGCACGTAAGGTATGCAAAGGAATACGGCCTTCTTTATACTGCTCGGTACGGGCCATTTCAGCGCCACCGATACGGCCTGATGTCTGAATCTTGATTCCTTCGGCACCCATCCGGATTGAGGAGGCGATGCTGGTTTTTATGGCGCGACGGTATGAGATTCTTCCTTCAATTTGTTTGGCAACAGAACTTGCCACCAGAAAAGCATCCAGTTCGGGCCGTTTAATTTCGTTGATATTAATCTGGATTTCCTTATTGGTGATTTTTCTCAACTCTTCTTTCAGTTTGTCAACTTCCTGACCACCTTTACCAATGATGGTTCCCGGACGTGCAGTATTAATGGTAACTGTAATAAGTTTAAGCGTCCGCTCAATGATAATCTTCGATATGCTAGCTTTAGATAAACGGGCATTAAGATAAATTCTGATCTTCTTGTCTTCAATAAGTTTGCTTTCAAAACTTTTGCCGCCAAACCAATTTGAATCCCATCCTTTAATAATTCCTAATCTGTTACCTACTGGATTTGTTTTTTGTCCCATCTGGTATTTATTTATTTTGTTTATTATTCAGTTTTTTCTTTAGGTTTTTTTTCTGATTTTACTTTTTTTTCCGCCTTGACTTCCTTGGCAGGTTTTTCAGCTTTTACCGTTTTTTCTTTTTTAACTTTTTCGGTTTTCACCGGTTTTGTTTCTTTAACGGGAGCTTGTGAGGCAGGTTCTTCCACCATCATTTCCATATTTCTCGAACCGAGTATTAGGGTAACGTGGTTCGAACGTTTTTTCAGGCGGTGGGCTCTACCCTGGGGTGCGGCCTGTATGCGTTTCAATTGTCTTCCACTGTCCACAAAAATTTCTTTTACATACAAATTGCTGTCTTCGAGGCGCTTACCTTCATTTTTGCCTTGCCAGTTTGCGATAGCCGACAGCAAAAGTTTGTGCAGGCGTCCGGATGCTTCCTTGGGCGACAATTTCAATAAGAATAATGCTTTATCGACATTTTTTTCCCTTATCTGATCGGCTACCAGGCGCATTTTTCTGGGCGATGTAGGACAATTGGAAAGGCGTGCAAAATACGTGGTTTTTTTAGCTTCCTTAGCTTTGTTTGCACTTATGCGTTTTCTTTCTCCCATGATATTTTCTATTTTGAAGCTGAGTTATTATTTTTTATCTTTATTACCGGCATGCCCCCTAAAGATACGGGTAGGAGCAAATTCTCCGAGTTTGTGGCCAACCATGTTTTCAGTGATGTACACCGGGATAAATTTATTGCCGTTATGAACCAGGATATTGTGATTGACAAAATCCGGCGAAATAACAGAGTTCCTCGACCATGTTTTTATAGAACTTCTTTTTTTGGCTTCATTCATCTGGAGAACCTTTTTTTCAAGTTTCTCGCTGATATACGGACCTTTTTTTAACGAACGACTCATAATTTTTTATCTAACTGGTTATTGTTATTTCTTACTTTTTTCGATAATATACTTGTTTGACATTTTTTTACGGCTACGTGTCTTATAACCTCTGGCCGGCATACCTTTCCTGGTTCTTGGAAGACCACCGGAAGCTTTACCTTCGCCACCGCCCATGGGGTGATCAACAGGGTTCATGGCTACACCACGGTTTCTGGGACGGCGTCCGAGCCATCTTTTTCTTCCTGCCTTGCCTGATTTTTCGTGGCTGTGGTCAGGATTAGAAACCATACCCACAGTAGCTTTACAAGCTTGTAATATCAACCGGGTTTCTCCGGAAGGTAATTTTATTACGGCAAATTTTCCGTCGCGAGACATCAGCTGAGCAAATGTACCGGCGCCACGGGCCATTTTTCCGCCTTCTCCGGGACGAAGTTCGATATTATGAATGATGGTACCAAAAGGTATCTCGCTCAAATATAAGGAATTACCGATTTCCGGAGAAATACCCTTGCCGGATACGACTTTTTGACCGACTTTTAATCCCTGCGGGGCAATAATATATCTTTTATCGCCATCTGCATAGGATAACAAAGCGATACGGGCGCTTCGGTTGGGGTCATATTCGATAGATTTAACCGTGGCTGGGATATTTTCCTTTTCACGTTTAAAATCTATGATTCGGTATTGTCTTTTGTGACCGCCGCCAATATAGCGCATAGTCATTTTTCCGGTATTGTTCCTGCCCCCGGTTCGTTTAATACTGACCAACAAACTTTTTTCGGGTTTATCGGTGGTTATTTCGTCAAACGCACTAATTACCTTAAAGCGCTGACCGGGTGTTGTTGGATTAAGTTTCTTTAATGCCATTTCTATTAAATATTGCTATAAAAATCTATTTTTTCTCCTTGTGCCAATGTAACGACAGCCTTTTTGGTTGAATTCTGGCGTCCTGAAATATAACCGGCTTTGGTGTACCTTGATTTTGTTTTACCAGCATAAACCATGGTGTTCACCGCTTCCACCTTAACTTCATATAATTCTTCCACGGCTTTTTTTATCTGTAATTTATTTGCCCTTTTATCAACAAGAAAAGCATAGCGGCCCTGAGTTTCGCCCATGGCTGTCATCTTTTCTGTAATTACCGGCTTTATGATCACATTCATTGTTCAGTATTTTAAATTATTTTTTAAACATTTCATTGATTTTCTGAACGGAACTTTCCACGATAAGAAGATTTCCCGCGTTGAGTATGTCGTAAGTATTCAGCGAGGCTGCTGTCAATACTTTTGCTTTTTGGATATTGCGCGACGACATATAAATTTTGGGGTCGGTTTGTGGAAGCACCATCAATGTTTTTTGGTCGGATACTTTCAGGTTTGCCAGCAGTTCCTGATATCTTTTGGTTTTTATTTCGTCAAAAGTAAAATCTTCGAGTATCACGATCTGGTTTTGTTTGGCCTTGTATGTCAGAGCGGAAATACGCGCAAGTTGTTTTACTTTTTTGTTTAATTTAAAGTTATACACTCTGGGTTGCGGGCCAAAAGCTCTGCCACCGCCAACAAAAACAGGCGAATTGATATCTCCTGAACGGGCACCGCCGGTACCTTTCTGACGTTTCAGCTTACGGGTGCTTCCCGACATCATCGAACGCGGTCTGGAACTGTGTGTGCCTTGTCTTTTATTGGCGAGGTGCTGTTTAACATCAAGATAAATAGCATGATCATTAGGTTCGATGCCGAAAATGCTATCGTCTAATGCTACCTTGCGGGTAGTTTCGCTTCCATCAAATTTATGAACTACTAACTCCATCTTTCAATTTTTAAATATGAACCTTTAGGTCCCGGTACAGAACCTTTTACAATAATCAAATTTTTTTCAGGTACTATTTTTACTACCTGGCTGTTGATAACCTTAACTCGGTTGCCACCCATTCTGCCGCCCATCCTTAATCCTTTAAAAACGCGCGAAGGATAGGATGATGCGCCAACAGAACCCGGAGCTCTCAGGCGGTCATGCTGTCCGTGAGTTTTTTCACCAACACCGCTAAAGCCATGACGTTTTACAACGCCCTGAAAACCTTTGCCTTTTGAAGTGCCAACCACATCAATATATTCGCCTTCAATGAATACATCTACCAATAAAACTTCACCAAATTTTTTTCTGTGGCCTTCTTCAAACCTCGAGAATTCAGCGATAACTTTTTTGGGTGTTGTACCTGCTTTGGCAAAATGTCCCTTCATGGGTTTGTTTGTTCGGCTTTCCTTTTTTTCATCAAATGAAAGCTGAAGGGCATCGTAACCGTCTTTTTCCTTTGTCAACACCTGTGTTACTACACAGGGGCCAGCTTCAATTACTGTACAAGGGATGTTTTTCCCTGCCGCATCGAAGACACTGGTCATTCCAATCTTTTTTCCTATTAAGCCTGACATTTCTTTGTCTTTTTTATCTGATAATAAATACTATACTTTTATTTCCACTTCTACGCCATTAGGAAGTTCAAGCTTCATGAGGGCATCGATAGTTTTTGAGGTGGTGCTGTAAATATCAAGTAATCTTTTGTACGTTGACAATTCGAATTGTTCTCTGGCTTTTTTGTTTACAAAAGTCGAACGCAAAACGGTGTAGATTTTCTTATTTGATGGCAAGGGGATGGGACCGCTTACCACAGCACCGGTTGATTTCACTGTCTTCACGATTTTCTCAGCCGATTTGTCAACCAGATTGTGATCGTACGATTTAAGTTTTATTCTAATCCTCTGATTCACTGTGTTAAGATTTAATTTATATTATTAATTGGTAAATATCCTTTGATTTTGTAGATTACTTCGTCAGCAATTTCTTTAGGAGTTTCGCTATAATGCGAAAATTCCAGGGAGGAGGTTGCTCTGCCAGAGGTAATGGTTCGCAGAATGGTAATATATCCAAACATTTCGGACAGGGGGACAATAGCATCCACAACCTGAAAACCTATCCTGGCCGTAAGACTCTTGAGTTGTGCCCTCCGTTTATTCAAATCGCCGGTAACATCACCCACATATTCTTCGGGGGTTACTACTTCCAGTTTCATGATGGGTTCCATCAGGACACACTTTGCTTTTTTACAGGCTTCCTTAAAAGCAAAACGGGCAGCTATTTCAAAAGCCATGGCGTCGGAATCCACACTGTGGGAACTTCCGTCGATCAGCCTGACCTTAACCGATTCAAAAGGAAATCCGGCAATAACACCATTCATCAGCGCGGCTTCAAAACCTTTTTGGGTGGCTTTGATAAATTCTTTCGGGAGGTTTCCGCCTTTTATTTCATCAACAAATTGCAGTCCTCTGACGTTGCTGTCTGCCGGAGAAATTTCAAAATCGATATCCGCAAAGCGGCCTTTACCGCCGGTTTGTTTTTTATACACTTCGCGATGACGCACACAGGTTTTGATAGCTTCCTTGTAGGCCACCTGAGGCACGCCATGGTTTACTTCCACTTTATGTTCTCTTTTCAGGCGGTCGAGGATGATTTCCAGATGCAGTTCGCCCATGCCACTGATAAGTGTTTGGCCGGTTTCTTCGTTGTACCTTACCTGGAATGTAGGATCTTCTTCTGCAATTCTTTTGAGGCAGGTAGCAAGTTTGTCGATATCTGCTGTGGTTTTGGCTTCCACGGCAATATTTATTACAGGTTCAGGAAACGTCATTGATTCCAGTACGATGGGATGTTTTTCATCGCAGAGGGTATCGCCGGTCCTGATTTCTTTAAAACCTACCAGTGCGCCAATATCACCGGCTTCTATCACATTCACCTGATGTTGTTTATTGGCGTGCATTCTCATAATTTTCGACACCCTTTCTTTTTTGCCGGTGTTGGCATTATATATCACAGTGCCAACCGACATGGTGCCGGAATAGACTCTGAAAAATGCGAGTTTCCCCACATAGGTATCGGTGGTAATTTTGAATGCCAGTCCACAGAAAGGGGCCGTACTGTCGGCAGGACGTTCTTCTTCTTTTTCGTTGAAGGGGTTAAAACCTTTTATAGCGGGAATGTCGATCGGGCTCGGTAAATACAGCACGATGGCATCCAGGAGTTGTTGCACAGCTTTATTGCGGAAAGATGAACCGCACAACACCGGGGTGATGCGCATTTCGATGGTAGCTTTACGCAGGGCTGCAATTATTTCTTCGCTGCTGATTGATTCGGGGTCGTTCAAAAATTTTTCGAGCAGTGCTTCATTTTCTTCGGCTGCACCTTCGACAAGTTTTGTGCGGTATTCAGCCACCAGTTCTTTAAGATCTTCGGGTATAGGCACCTCATTAAAGGTCAGTCCCAGGGATTCTTCGTCCCATTCGAAAGCCTTATTGTGAACCAGGTCCACTATGCCCTTGAAATTATCTTCTTCACCGATAGGTATCTGTATTACCACAGGCCGGGCTCTAAGTTTATCCTGAATCTGGGTAATTACCTGAAAAAAATCAGCGCCGGAGCGGTCCATCTTGTTGATGTAGCTAATGCGCGGCACATTATATTTATCTGCCTGATGCCAGACGGTTTCGGATTGCGGTTCGACACCACCCACAGCACAGAACAGGGCTACAGCTCCGTCCAGCACTCTGAGGCTGCGTTCTACTTCGACAGTAAAATCGACATGCCCCGGCGTATCGATGATGTTTATTTTATAAGGTGTATTGTTGGTTTTCCAGTAAACGGTGGTGGCGGCTGAGGTAATGGTGATGCCGCGTTCCTGCTCCTGTTCCATCCAGTCCATGGTGGCATTGCCTTCGTGGACTTCTCCCATACGGTGTGTGATGCCGGTATAATATAATATACGCTCTGTAGTCGTGGTTTTACCCGCGTCTATGTGCGCCATAATGCCAATATTTCTTATATACTCGAGGTTCTCTGACATTAATATTATATTATATCCCGCTACGCACTAAGTTTTTTAAAACTTAAAATGAGAAAATGCTTTGTTAGCTTCGGCCATGCGGTGTGTATCTTCTTTTTTCTTAAAAGCAGCACCTTCTTCTTTATATCCGGCTAAAATTTCGGAAGCTAATTTCTGACACATTGATTTCTCATGACGTAAGCGGGCGTATTTTATCAGGTTTTTCATACCTATAGACATTTTCCTTCCAGGCCTGATTTCCGAAGGAATCTGGAAGGTGGCCCCACCGATCCTGCGGCTGCGTACTTCTACCGAAGGAGTAACATTGGTAAGGGCTTTTTTGAATACTTCAAGTCCGTCTTCGCCACTTTTTTCCGAAACTATATCGATAGCGTCGTAAAAAATATCGTAGGCGATATTCTTCTTTCCCTCCAGCATGATGTTATTAACGAACTTTGTCACCAAAGTATCGTTAAACCTGGGGTCAGGAAGAATAATCCGCTTTTTTGGAGTTGCTTTTCTCATTTTATATAAAAAAGTTCTTTATTTTACTTTTATTTTGCTGCTGCTTTTTTTGCTTTAGGCCGTTTGGTGCCATATTTCGAACGGCGCTGGTTGCGTCCATCGACACCCGAAGTATCCAATGCGCCACGGATGATATGATAACGTACACCCGGAAGGTCTTTGACCCTGCCGCCTCTGATGAGTACGATAGAGTGTTCCTGAAGGTTATGACCTTCTCCCGGAATGTAAGCATTCACTTCTTTACTGTTAGTAAGCTTTACCCTGGCAACTTTACGCATCGCCGAGTTCGGCTTTTTGGGAGTAGTGGTGTACACTCTCGTGCAAACACCACGTCGCTGCGGGCATGAATCCAGTGCTCTGGATTTGCTTTTATCTGTCAATTTTTTGCGTCCTTTACGAACTAATTGCTGTATTGTAGGCATATCAACCGTTTTTAACTATAATTCTCCCCAAGTTTTTTTGGGACTGCAAAGGTAAATATTAATTTCATATTATCAAGCACTTTGAAAAAAAATTATTTTAATTTTATTTTTAGGCAAGCCATTTTTATAACAAAAAGCATATTATTAATTGATTACTTGATACTTAGATTGTGCAAATATTTTTTTTGCTTATTTTTAAAAAGTTTGAGATCATTGCGCAAGTTGGAAATTTTGCTCATCAGTTATTTCTTTTTGTCTTCCAGATGCCTTCTTTTTTTTGCGCTCAAAGGACGCTGCGACTTTGCAGCAGCTTGTGCAGCAAGTTTTACCTTTTCTGCCTTGCGTTTCTTGGCTTCGAGTTTTGCCAGTCGCCTTTTTTCGTCCTGTATTTCTTTGAGGCGTTTTACTTTTTCCTTTCTTATCAAACGTGCTTTTTCCCTTTCTTCGTTTTTTTGGCGAACCGACTCCTGATGTTTTTGTTTTTCCTCGTTTATCCTTTTTTGCAGCCGCTCATAATAATCGGAGGTTTCTTCAAAATGCCGCAAATTAAGGTTAGATATAATGCGTAAAGCCTCTTTACCGGCTTTCTTTTTAGCATACCGGTAACTCTTGCTTGTGGCATAGGTGATTTCAAATCCGTTTTTAAGTTTGACGATGGCTTTATTAAGGCCTTCAGGAGTATGTTCCATGACTATTTGCAGCCGATTCCCAAAAACAGAGCGTGCAAGCATATTGACCTGATTTTGAATATCATTGTTTTTATTACGATATGAAAGAACAGATTCATTCTTATCATTTAAAAATAATCTCATGATTTGCTTGTTGCAGGCCTCATCGCTCTGTTCTGCAATACTGCCCAAAACAGCATATACAAAAATATGTTATGGTTTTTTACATCAAAATTATCGCCAGTTCTGACCCTTTTTTTTGAGGCCCCACTCATCAAACAAGCGGTTCAGCCGTTCGTTGGTAAATAAATTCCCGAGCGTATGCTGCAGTTGAGTGCCGGAGCCGGAATAATATTTATGCAACAACAAAGCCACTTTGCCTTTAAATTACAACATCCCAATAAAGATCAACCGGCTGTTGCCTTTTTCCTGTTCCTTAATTCGAAAAATGATGAATGAGTAAGTGCATATTTAAGTTTTGCCTGACTGTTGTCCAGGCGGAACGCAAGTTTTTTAATGTCATTTGTCGTTCATCTTCAATAATAATAATGTGAGGATGACGGGAATCGAAACCGCTCCATGTGCTGGACACGCCCGAGTCAGGATCTGAAGTCCCGCATGCTATACCATTACATCACACCCGTAAAAAAATCTCAGCACGGACGGCAGGAATCGAACCAGCTCAGGGGGTTGGGACGCCCCTCGTCGGAGCCCGAAAGCCCGTGTGCTGACCTTACACTACATCCGTAAAACATTGTTACATAATCCAATTCAAATAATTGCCGGAGCTTATAACCTCAAATTTACTCCCGGGATATGCCTGTTTCCATGCATTTGGCTCTTTAATCTTCTTCCCGGCATTCCATTTTATTTCATAAGCAAAAAGATTCCCTCCGCGGTCTTCCACCCAGTCAATTTCCTGTTGCTGGTAGGTGCGCCAGAAAAAATTGTTAACCGGCATTTCAGCATATTGCTGAAATTTTATCCGTTCCGATAAAATATAATTCTCCCATAACTCCCCGACATCGTTGCGTAACGAAAGCGGATTGAAATTGGCAATCAGGGCATTTCTGATGCCGTTATCATAAAAAAACCATTTGGCTGTTTTGGTAATTTCGTTGCGCAAATTACGGCTGAAACCCTGAAGTTTGTAAATAACAAAAACTTTGGTCAGGAGGTCAAGATGCCGCTCTACAGTGTTTCTGCTCAGGCCCAGGTTGCGCCCGAGTTCTTCAAGCGAAACTTCCCTGCCAATCTGAAAGGCAATCATACGCAACAATCCCAGCATTTTTGACGACTGCCGCACCCCGTCATATTCCAGTATGTCTTTAAGCAAATAGGAATTTACCAGCTCGTTCAGATAAGAGGATTTTGCAGTGTGGTCGGCACATTCCTGCAATTCGGGATACGAGCCGTAGATAAGACGTTCTTCCAGACGGGAGTTAATCTGAACCGGGTTTTCCATTTTTGAAAACTCCATCTGCGAAAAAGGGTATAAATTAAATGTATATTTTCTCCCCGTCAAGGGCTCGCCTAATTTATTGGAAAGGTCGAACATGGAAGAGCCCGTGGCAATTATTTTAATGCCTTCGATCGTGTCTACAATGAGTTTCAGTATAAGGCCAATATCCGGAATTTTCTGCGCCTCATCAATAATAAGTATTTTGTTGTTACCGATGAGGGTTTTATAATTTTCGACGGTCCGTTTACTCAGCATTTCCGCAGCAGCCATATCTTCACCGTTTATTTCCAGCATTGGCTCTTTGAAATCGTTTTTAATAAGTTGCTGAATAAAAAAAGTTTTTCCAACCCTTCGAGCGCCCAGTAAAACCATAACTTTGTTGGGCTGCATTTTTTGCAGAAATGTTTTTTTTATGGCTCTTTCAATGATCATGGTGTAATTTTTATCCATGACAAAGATAATACTTTTTTTATACTGAAGCAATTATATTAAATTCCTTCAGCATAATGAAGGAATTAATGAAAATCACCTAGCTTACAAATGATGTAACATGGTTCTTGGTCTTTGCCTCAATCCTGACAGGAAGACCATGATTAGGTGGTTTACATCCTTATAGAAAGTGTCGGGTTGAAACGGTTTGGTCAGCCTTCCCTGCCTGCGTGCCGGGGCACTCCGGCAGACAGGGACACGGTTTATAATTTTTGCGATAATTTGATTTTCTCCCAAACAAATTTCATGTAAATTATTGATTAGTTAATTACTTTTGAAGTGTAGCATAATTGAAAAAGTTTTTGAATTTAGATTTATACCTACTTCAAGGACAATGACTTAAATTCAATTATGCTGTTTTTTATATTTACATAATAACTTAGTTATCGGCATATTACCTCCCCCGAAACTTGAGTTAATATGAATAAAGTCAGAATTTACTTGCCTATATCCTGATATCTGTATAAATTTACAGGGTATTTAGTTGCTAAAAAAATAGAAACCAATATAAATCTTCAGTTATGAAAAGGTCATTATTACTTTCGGCTTTTTTGTTAATAAGCGTTTGTTTGAATGCTCAAACAACATTGACTATTAATACTACCACAGGGGGCAGCCTGCAAACTAAATTTCTTATTAATTCTTACGATACTGCTGCTTTAATAAACCTGACCATTACCGGAGTGCTGGATGCACAGGATTTCAGATTTATACGTGATGGTTTAACATCACTGGCAGTTCTCGATATCAGCGGAACAAGCATTGTTTCCTACACGGGTCCAAACGGACCAATGGTAGGTGCACCAAATAGATTTTATCCTGCCAACGAATTGCCTTATTGTGCATTTTTCGATCCGGCGGGAACACATTCGGGGAAGCCTACACTTACCTCGGTGATACTTCCGAACACCTTGAAAAATATCGGAAACTATTCTTTGCAGGATTGTTACTCATTAGCTTCAGTAACCATTCCAACATCCTTAGATACCATAAAACCTTATGCTTTTCATTATGACACGGCTCTGATAAATACCAATATTCCGTCAGGAGTTGATGTCATTATGGAAGGTGCTTTTCAGATGTCGAAAGGAGTAACGGTGGATGCAGGTAACGCGAACTATTCCAGCCTCGATGGGGTTTTGTTCAACAAAAACAAATCGGTTCTTATCACTTGCCCTTATAGCAAATACACATACACCGTCCCGGCTTCTGTGGACACCCTTGGCTTTGAATCCTTTTATGGATGCAGGCACCTGGCTTCGGTAAACATTCCCACAACAGTTTCACAGATATTAAACGGAGCTTTTTCAGGCAGCGGCTTGATTTCTGTTACTATTCCTTCTTCAGTCACAAGAATAGAAGAGTCCGTTTTCTTTTACTGTCAGAAACTAATGTCTGTAAGCCTTCCAAATACCATTACATACCTGGGTTTTGGGGCATTTTATGGCTGCATAGCATTACCATCCATTGACATCCCCGCCAGTGTGGATACCATTCAGGCAATGTGTTTCTATACCGACAGTGCTATGACATCAGTTTCTTTGCATCAGGGCATAAAATACATAGGTTTTGCAACCTTTCAGGGTTGCAGCCACCTGACATCAATAAATATTCCCACAACTTTAACATCCCTATCATCATCCTTATTCTTTTATTGCAAAAGTTTATCCAACATAATTATTCCATCATCTATAACCTCCATAGAAAGTTCTGCATTTGCAAAATGCTATGGGCTATCGTCTATTTATTCAGAATCGGTTATCCCGGTAGATTTATCATCCTCACCAGGTGTTTTTCTGGGAGTTGACACCAATACCTGTATTCTTTATGTTCCCATAGGTTCGGTTAACCTTTATGAATCGGCCAACCAATGGAAAGACTTCAACATTATGCAGGAAAATGATTTTGGGATAAATACAGCATCCGCTGAAGGATTTAAAGTGTTTGTTGAAAATTGCAATCTGAATATTTGGGAGATACCCTACGGTGAAAACGTTACCATTTATACACTTCAGGGAATTCAGATACTGGATCAGAAGATGTTTTCAGACAGGCTCACTTTCCGGCTGCCTAACAAAGGGATGTATATTGTAAAAATAGGGAAAAAAACCGGTAAGGTTATTGCAGAATAACATTACCTTATTCAATCTTATGAAATCAATGCTGTCGGCCAATATACTGGTTCCGACCATTCACTTTGTTAACGCTCAGTCTAAAACCGAAACCATCAATATTATCGGCCAAAAATTAAAAGTAAT
>Ga0209099_1002003_pt1 | contig 18855 bp, 15 predicted proteins | sample AD_JPNHW2_MetaG_FD_184430 | JGI IMG/M metagenome (GOLD analysis project Ga0209099, IMG submission 184430) | Active sludge microbial communities of municipal wastewater-treating anaerobic digesters from Japan - AD_JPNHW2_MetaG (SPAdes) (version 2) | ecosystem: Engineered > Bioreactor > Anaerobic... | reverse complement strand
TATCCATAGGTGCCACCTTCGCCAATTGATGCGACAGCGTCTCATCCTCTTCATCCTCTCCACCATGGGTCCAAGGTTTGAACTGATACCACGTCTTGTTCAATGGACGGATGATCCCGAACGTCTTGAACGTCCTCGTGTAGCTGCTAATGGTCCTGTCATTACAGCCGAAGTTCTCTGCAATGAGCCGCTCGAATACCGCACGGGGGATCTGCCCCTTATTCAATCGCGCTAGCTCATCCAATTCCGGTCCGATTATCCGATACACATTCTCGAATTTCGCCATACTATCCCTCGCGTTCCCTGATTTGTGTGCGTGAGTTCGGGAGCTCGTTGGTGCACGGGAAGGCGGGATGGTTGTGTGTTGTGATGTCGTGTACCGTTTTACGCCCAACCACCATCCCCATTGCAGCCTGGGAGTGGTCGATTGGGCTGACAGAGCCTTCGCTGTTCGGTGGGTCCCGAAGAGTCCGCAACATCATTAAAAGCAGGGGGCGGTTAAGCCATGTTAAGCCAGCGACAGAAATGACTCCGGACAACTATCCATATCTCATCATTCATTCGCCTTGCGCCTGCCTTTTTGCTGCGGAACCTTGTGACCATGTACACGACACAACCACATACACAACCAACACGCACACTCGCACGCCCCTTCACGCCCCTCCCCACCCGCACACGTGTTCCTGGGAAGAGCCCGAGCCATCTAGTCTCCCGGTGTCGGTCTAGTAGAATGAAGAGCGGTCGCTGATCAACAGCCGCGCCGCCCTTTTGTCCTGGTGCATCCCATCCTCGACGGTTCCCTTGTGGAATATCGAGAACGACCAATGAATCAAGGACTGTAAGTAAATGGGCGCTCATGGTCGCTCCCCCATGGATTCGCCGTAGAAGGCCTTGGCTATCAAGACCTCGGCGTCGGCGAGCTGCTGGACACGGTTAATCTTGAACCGTTCTAATTTTCTTTGAAAATCGGCGGTGAGCCAGATAGGGGCGGAGACCGTGTATCCGACCGGGCCCACATCATATCCATTCTGCGTTCTACGATGTTATCAGGGCGATTGTCGAAAAAACCAAATTCGGAAAAGGTTTGGATCGACCGTTGCCTCCCCCGGAGGATCAGTTCTTCGGAGCGGCGTCCTTGGGGACCTTGTCGGCCTTCTTGAGGTTCTTAGCCATGTTGTCACCTCTGGACCATGGACCGGCGCTCGGTCTCTTAGGCAGTTCCGAGCCACCATGTAGGTTTTAGTATCGCAAATCGTAATAATCGAGAGCGCGTTCTTTGCTCTGGCGGAAGGATGCCGCCAAACCTACTCTTTGCTCTTCTTGACCGGAATGACCATGTCCTTGGTGAAAAGCCCGGACCGGTGCGGCATGTTGGCCTTGGGGCAATGGGGCTTCCGACACCCGACGGTATCGGCCAAATTCCCCAGCGGGCAGACGGACCACTTTTCGCATCGGTTCATCAGGACACCTTGAGGACGGTATAGGTATGTCCCCATACAATGATTTCCGAACTTGGAAGACTACCCCACGGTTAAATCCCTGTTAGACCATTGTCCGCCGGTCTTATCGATGAGCGAATGGGAATCGTTCTTACCGAAGTACGTTTGCGAGCGACTGCAGAGCATGATGGACGTGCAGTTCGTGGTCGACCTGGGGATCGAGACCAGATCGATCACCAAGGACGGGGAGGTCCGCTGCGTCATGAACGTCAGCGACAAGCTCAACGCCTATGGCGGGGGGCACGGAGGGGCGGTGTTCGCATTGGCGGACCAGGCCTTCGCCTTGGCCTCAAATATGGGGAAGGAAAAACAGGTGGCGATGGTCGCCAGCATCAATTACATCAAACCTGGAACGGGGGTCCTGGAAGCCGTGGCGCGCCGGACATCCGAGACCAAGAAGACCTCGCTCTACGAGGTCAAGGTGTTCGACGATGGAAAACTGGTGGCTGTTTTCCAGGGCACTGGCTACAAGATCGGGGAGAAGCGCCCTACAGCCTCGCGCTGATGAGAATGCCTGAACGATGAACGGAGCTATCCTTCGGGCGCCCAAAATATTGTTTATAGAAGGGCACGAGAATATTCTCCTTGGGGATCGTCGTGAAGGTCGAGATCTATCATGCGTCGAAGTACGGCAACGGGGAGAAGGTGGTAGCTTACCTGCAAGGACTTCTGGTGGCCAAGGGTCATCAGGCCGACTATCGTCATATTAGGGACGCCAGACCGAAGGATATGCCTGCCGCGGACCTGTACGTGTTCTGCGCCCCTACCCGTATAGGCAAACCGATCGGCAAGATGAGAAGGTTCCTGAAGAAGGCCAGGTTACCGGAGGGAGCGAAGTATGCGCTCATAGCAACGCACGGGGAGCCGGTGCCGGACAAGAAGACGGGAGAGATGCCCGCGCCTGAGGTTATCGAGAAGTACCAGCAGAACCTGCCGGCCATGGAGGCCATCCTGAAGGATAAGGGAGCGGTCAAGGTGGCCGAGGTCAAGGTGTACGTCCAGAACACCATGAAAGGACCGTTGTCGGACGGCTGGGAGAAGGTCGTCGAGGGGTTCGCCTCCAAGTTGCTTTAAAAAAGAGAGATGGGAAAGGGGTTTGGGGTTACTTCTTCCTCAGGAACAGCACTGCCGCACCGGCTATCGCCGCCACGATGACGATGGCGATGATGATGTATAGCATGGTGTTGTCACCGCTGTCCCCAGCATCGGCGGATGGCGTGGCGTCAACCGCGTCGGTGGTGGTCCCCTGGCCGATGGAGTTGACGGCACTGATCTTGTACCAGTAGGTCTGGCCGTTGACCACGTCATCATCCGTGTAGGTGTTCACATTTCCCAGGGTGACGAGCACGGTCGACACGGCGCCCTCACTGGTGCCGCGATAGATCACATAGCCGGTTATCGGAGAACCTCCATCATCCGTCGGCGCGTCCCATGAAAGGGTGACCTTGGCATCGCCAGCTTCCGCCTCCAGGTTGTTCGGTGCGGACGGAACGGAACTGGTCGACATCATTATCGCGTTGGACCTGGCGCCCTCGCCCTTGGCGTTGAGTGCGCTGACCGCGTAGTAGTACTCCGTACCTGCCACGACCTCGTAGTCTGTGTAGTTCACCACGTTCCCGAGGGCCGCCAGTAAGGTCAGGTTGGTGGCGGATGTTCCGCGGTACACCTTGTACCCGCTGACGTTCCAACCCCCGTCATTCTCTGGCGGGTCCCAGCTCAGAACGATGCTCGTGCCATCAGCAGACGCCCCCAGGTTCATCGGGACCGACGGTACGGAACCCAGCAGTACCGACACCGTGTTGGACCTGGGGCCTTCGCCTACGCCGTTCACCGCGCTGATGGCATAATAGTACATGATGCCGTTCTCTGCGGAATAGTCCTGGTAGGTCAGGACGTTGCCCAGGGTGGACCACAGCACCAGCGCTCCGGACGCCTCGCCCCGATACACCTTGTAGTTGGTGATCGGCGAACCGCCATCGCTCAGCGGGGCCTGCCAGACCAGCTCTATCCTGCTGTCGTGGGCATAGGTGACCACGTTGGTGGGCGCCTCGGGTACGGATAAAGACAGAGTAGGTGTGGCGCTGACCTCGGTCGACAGAGGACCTTCGCCATATCCGTTGAAGGCGCTCACCTTGTAGTAGTAGGTCACCCCGTTGGTCACGGTCAAGTCCAGATAGTTCATCGACGAGTTCACGAAGGTCAGGAGCGTCTCTGTTCCCGAGGACGTGCCGCGATAGACCTTGAACCCTTGTATTGGTGAGCCGCCGCTGTCGACGGGAGAGTTCCATATCAAGCTGACGCTCCCGCTGCCAGGAGTGGCCGAGAGGCCCGTGGGCGCGGTTGGCGGGGTCTGCGGAACGATGGTCACCTGCTGCTCTGCGCAGAACGGCCCTGTGCCCAGAACGTTGTAGGCAGCGATGGCGTAACGGTGAACACCCAAAGCTAGATTGGTATCGGTTCGGCTCAGGTCGCTGAGGCCGATGATCCTTTCCACCTCTCCGCTCGGATAGGAATGAAGGACAATGTAGCCTAGCACCGGAGGCCCGTTACTGCTGACCGGCGCTGACCAACTGGCCTGTACGTCCAGTCCATCGGCGACCAACGTTAGGCCGCGAGGAGCGGTTGGCGCGGCCTTCTGATTGGCCAGCATGATGCGGTTGTTCGTCCAGTCGATGTAACAAACGCTCAGTACGCCCTGGTCGTTGATGTCCAAGGCGTTGATCTCGCCGACCAGGCCGTTGCGGTCCACCGTGGTCGTCCACCAAGATCCGCCGATGTCTACCGCGTATCTCAGGTCACCGTTCAGCTGGTCGTGATAGGTTATGTGCGCCTTGCCAGCTTTATCAACGTCTATCGAGGAGCGGCTTCCAGCGTTCCCGGATATGTCCACATCGCGTTTGGTGACCGAGGCCCCCTTGACCATCGCGTATTTCAGGTAGTGGCTGCTGGTGTCGTAATAACTGATATGCGCCGCACCGTCGCCTCCCAACGCCAGGGAGGGGTTTTGGCCTTTGAAGACGGCTCCGGTGTCCACGTTGGTGATGGCCCAAGATCCAGCGGTGTTGTTGGCCAGCTTCAGCCCCACCAACCCGGTATAGTAGCTTATGAACGCCTTTCCGTTAGCGTCCACCGCGATATCGGTCTGAGTTCCGGAGAAGGCCGTGGTGTCCACGGTTACGGTCGCCCATGAACCGCCAGCGTTGGTGGCGTACTTCAAGCGGGGATCGCCGCTCGAGTTCCGGTAGCTTATGTGCGCTTTGCCGTTAACGTCCAGGGCGATGGACGTGAACATTCCGACGTCCCCCGTGGAATCCACGACGGTCTTCGCCCACCCGCTCCCGGTGTCGACCGCGTACTTGAGATCGCCACCGGTCGCGTTGTAATAGCTTATGTGGGCCTTTCCGTTGGCGTCCACCGCTATGCTGCAATACTGACCGACGTCATCGGCGTTATCCACGAGGGTGACTGACGCGACCCCACCTCTGTTGGTAGCGTAACGCAGCGCTGTATCGTGCGTGTCGTAGAAAGCGATGTGATACGCGCCAATGTCATCCCTCACCATGGAAAGATAGTTCTCCGGTGCCGCCTCGCCCGTCATTCTGTAAATGGTACTGAAGTCCCACGGGGAGTTCGTGGCATATCCGACCTGGGAGTTGCTGGCGTCATCATAGCTGATGTGCACCTTGCCGTCGGTCCCGATAGCCAGTCCAGATTCGGATCCGACCATACCATCGTGATCCAATACCGATACGGCCCAGGATCCGCCAGCGTTGGTCGCGTACTTTAGGTCCTGGTTAGTGTTGTCATAATAGCTGATGTGCGCTTTTCCGTCCAGGTCCAGCCCGATGGAGCTGTACTCGCCGACCCAGCCGATGGAGTCGACGACCGTCGGGACCCATACTCCTCCAGATTCGAACGCGTACTTCAGGTCCTTGTTCGCCGAGTCCATGTAGCTTACATGGGGACGGCCATTTCGGTCAACGGCTATCGAAGTATGCTCACCCACGTTCGCAGAGGAGTCGATCGGGGACAGCACCCAGCTCCCGCCGGCGTTGGTGGCGTAGCGGAGGACCTTGTTGGTCTGGTCACGGTAGCTGATGTGCACCTTGTTCGAAGCGTCCAATGCCAGGGATGGATAGCGTCCAATGTCAGCGGAGGAAGAATCCACCGTCTCGTTGACCCAGGTTCCGCCGACGTTATTGGCGTACTTCAGGGTGGCGGTGAACCCGGAATCTTCGAAGTATGAGTAGGCGATGTGCACCTTGCCGTCGCTGTCCACCTGCATCGACAGGTCGTTGGTGCTCCAGTTCGGTTTGGTGTCCGCGACCTTCTCCTTGACCCAGGGATTGCCGGTGGCCTTTGTGGCGTATCTTATCTCCCCGCTGTCCGCAGCGTAGTAGGCGATGTGCACCTGGTTGTTAGAGCCGAGATCGATGGACGTCGTCCCTCCGTAATCGCCGGTGGTGTTGTCCACCATGGTGTAGGTCCAGCTTCCCCAGAAGTTGTTCGCGAGCCATAACTCGTATCCTGCGTTCGCCGTGTAGCTGATGTACGCGTTGTTGTCATCGCTCAACGCGATGTCGGTGTTCCCGAAGCACATGTTGCCGGTGGTCCCCGCCAGCTCCTCGAACGTCCAAACGTTCTGGCTGGTATACAGAAGATCATCTGAACCGCCGAAATAATTGGAAACACCGATCTTACCATTTGGCCCGATGGCGATAGAACAATATTCCCCTACCGTACTGGCACCCGCGTCGTCCACGGTGGTGCAGTTCCAACCTCCGTCCAGGAACCTGGCGACCTTGAGGTTCGAGTTCGTGCTATCGTAATATGCGATGGACGGCGCTCCATCCCGGTCCACACAGATGCTGGAATGCTCGCCAACAATAGCCGTGGAATCCACCGTGGTTATGGACAGGTCCCATTGGACACCGTCGAAGTGTTGATATTTGAGATGGCCCGCACCATCAAAATAGCTGACATGCAGATCGGTACCACCTGAGATGTCCATTGACGTGAAGTAACCGCATTCGCCGCTATCATCAAGATAGGAGCGGGACCAGCCACTGGGATATTTTTGCGCCCATTTGAGGGCGACATTGAACTGATCGAAATACACTATGTGTATAATCCCATAATCATCGACCACGATGGATGGGTACATGCCCACCTCTACACCGCTATCGGCCGTCTCGTTCACCCATGCGCCCGCGGTATTGTTGGCGTACTTCAGGTCGGTGTCTGACAGCGCGTTCTCCACGCTGTACGCTATGTGAACGCGATCGGACCCGTCCACGAATATGTCATTGTAGCAACCCGCTCGATAATGCTTGTCTACTACCGTTTTGCTCCATGAACCGCCAGCGTTGGTGGCGTATATCAGGAACTCGTCCTCCGAGTTGTAGTAGCTCATGTAGCTGATGTGGACCTCATTCTTCGAGTCCAGGGTCAGGCTGATCTCCGAGTAGAGGTCCGTGCTCACCTCGGTGTCCACCGTGGTGATGTTCCAGAACCCCTCGGCGTTAGTTGCGTACTTTAGGGTGCCATCTTCATCGTTGCGGTAGGCGATGTGGGCATAACCGAAGTCATCGATGGCGAGAGAGGATTGTATTCCAACAATACCTTTTGCATCCACCACCTCAACTCCCCAACCCCCTTCGGTCTGGAAAACGCCAGCAGGCGCCGCCTCCACCCCCTGCGGCACCGCCACGATGACCGTCGTGGACATGACCATCAATACCGCAAGCAATATGGCGCTAGCCCTCCGGCTCAGAAAAGAGACCCCCCCGCGAACTATCATGCGGAATACATTTTTCGGAGGATTATATAATGACTCGACATCGATTATAACGATAGAGAACATCCAGTGCTTGTCAGGACCGATTTCTTAGCTGGCATCATCGCGGATGATTAAAGAAAGGGTATGGAAGAGGTTTGGCCAGGTGGTCATTTTCTTTTTCGTAGGATGAAGAAGGCCACACCGGCTACGGCCGCCACGGCGACGATGGCGATGATGATGTAGAGCATGGTGTTCTCACCGCCCTCGTCGTCATCATCGTCTATCCCTCCCTCCACGGTCGGCGTGGCGTGCACTGAACCGGTCAGGTTCCCTTCGCCCGCGCCGTTCACCGCGCTGACCTTGTAGTAGTAGGTCACCCCGTTCACCACCGAGTCGTCCAGGAAGTGTGTCGCGTTCCCCCTTTCCAACAACAGGACGATGTTGCTCTCGGACGTGCCCCGATAGATGATGTAACCTGTGATCGGGGACCCTCCGTTATCATTGGGTTGGTCCCAGGTCGGGTTGACCGTGCCATTGCCCGCGTCAGCGTCCAGGTTCCTAGGCACCCCGGGGACATACGCCACCGCCTCCACCGTGACCTCCACCGGTTGGCTCTTCATTCCCACGCCAACTGCGTTCACCGCCGCCACCCGGTAGACGTACGTTCCACCGAGAGCGCTCTGATCTGTCGCCTCGTGCACGTCGCTCACCGAGAACAACAGGACCTCCTCACCCACGGCGTCGCTGCGATTGATGTTGTAGCCAGTGATGTCGTAACTATGGTCCTGATACGGGAACTTCCAGCTAAGGGTGACATTTCCTTCCCCGGCGACCGCTCACGCTCACATGACAATAATCCAATCATCCTTCGTCCAGACGTTCATTCTGCTCACCCGAAGCTTGACCTGTTAGATTTAATACGGTAATACTGTTAACCCGGAAGCCACGGAAGCGGACAGATGGCAGAGGAGATACCACCGACCGGCACCGGCAACCTGAGGGATTACGAGGAAGCGTACCGTTCCTTCAACTGGGCATCCCTTCACGATGAGTTCGACTGGTCTCGAGGCGGCCCTTACAATGTGGCCGCGGAAGCGGTGGACCGCCACGCCCGGGAACGCCCGGAAAAGGTGGCCATCCATTCCGTCCGGGCCAACGGGGAGGTGCAATCCCTGACCTTCCGCGATATCTCCAGATCGTCCAGTCGCTTCGCGGATGGCCTGAGACATTTAGGAGTCAAGAGAGGGGACCGGGTCTTCGTCTACCTGGACCGCCGCTCCGAACTTTTCATATCGATCATCGGAATAACGAAACTGGGCGCCATAGCCTGCCCTCTGTTCTCGGCGCTCGGTCCGGAGGCGGTCAAGGACCGTCTTATGGACGGGACACCGTCGGCCGTGGTCACCTCACCCTATCTCTTTGATAGGATCTCCAAGGTGCTCAAGGACGTCTCGCCGATGCCATTGGTGGTCTGCGTCGGGGATAACAGTCCGCCGAACACCATCTCATATTCCCAGCTCCTGGCCTCTGGTTCGCCTGATTTTAAAACGGTGGACATGCGGCCGGACGAACCGTACATCATCCACTACACGTCCGGTTCCACCGGCAAGCCCAAGGGAGTGGTGCTTCCGCACCGGGCCATGGTCCAGCAGCTTTCCGGAGCTAGGTACGTCTCCGACCTGCGGGATGATGACGTCTTCTGGTGCACCGCCGATCCCGGCTGGGTCACTGGCACCTCCATGGGCATATTCGGGCCATGGTATCTCGGGACCACCATCATCTCCTTCGAAGGGCGCTTCGACGCCCGCTCCTGGTATTCGCTCGTGGATCGCTTCAAGGTCACCGTATGGTTCACCGCGCCGACGGCGCTGCGCATGCTGATGAAGGCCGGGGACGAGGTGGTCAGGGAGTTCGATCTTTCCTCTTTGAGGCACATGTGCTCCGCCGGTGAACCCCTCAACCCCCATGTGGTCCGCTGGGGAATGGAGGTGCTGAAGCGCCGCATACATGATAACTGGTGGCAAACGGAGACCGGAGCACCGTGCATTTCCAACTTCCGGTGCATGACCGTGCGGCCGGGCTCGATGGGCAAGGCGGTGCCGGGCATGGTCGCCGCCATCGTCGATGAGAACGGCATGGAGCTTCCCCACGGCAAGGAGGGGTTCCTGGCCCTGCGCCCCGGCTGGCCGTCCATGATGACCGGGATCTGGGGGAACGTCACCAAATACCGCGAGTACTTCTACGTCCCAGGCTGGTACGCGTCGGGAGATCAGGCCTTCAAGGACGAGGAGGGGTACATCTGGTTCCTGGGCCGGGCGGACGACGTCATCAAAACCTCCGGAGAAAGACTAGGACCTTTCGAGGTGGAATCGGCCCTCATAGAACACCCTTCCGTGGCCGAATCGGCCGTCGTCGGCAAGCCGGACGAGCTGCGCGGAGAGATAGTCAAGGCGTTCATAGTTTTACGTCCAGGCAACGATCCGTCGGAAGGCTTGAGACAGGATATAACGAACTTCGTTCGCGTGCGGTTGGCCTATTATGCTTACCCCAGGGAGATAGAGTTCGTGGATTCCCTGCCGAAAACTCGCTCAGGTAAGATCATGCGCCGGGTGCTCAAGGCCAAGGAGGGCGGGCATGAGACCGGCGACCTGTCCATGTTGGACGATTGAGACCCGTTCCCGTATCAACTAGGCGATGTGGGACCGCAACCTGCTAATAACGAGGTCGAGAATCCCTTCGATGATGGGATTGTTAGACAAGGACCCCTGTTGGTCTCGCCGGACCGCCGGCGCGCTGATCATGGTCGCCGCCTTCATCGTGCTGATGGGCATCATCACCGGGGAGGCGATGTATCCTGGATATCATACCGGGGATAACGACATAAGCGACCTGGCCTTGGAAGAGCCGTCCGCGACCATCTTCAACTCCACCATGATAGTGGGCGGCATAATGTTCTCCTTGACCGCCATCCTCTTGCGCCATGCCGGGCTTCCCCGGTCGGTCACCGTCCCCGCCTTCCTCATGGGACTCGGAGGAGCGGGGGTGGGCCTGTTCCCGGTCTATACCGGATCACCGCATTACGTCGCCGCCCTGATGACCTTCAGCATGGGCGCGGTGACCGCCCTGATGGCCGGCCGTACCGCCGACGCCCCGTTCAAGTACATCTCCCTGGCGCTGGGAACCATCGGCCTGATCTCCCTGGTGGTGTTCGCCATGATGTGGGGAGGAGAGCCGATCGGACCGCTTGGCGAGGGCGGGATGGAAAGATGGGTGGCCTATGCCAACATGGTCTGGGCCATCGGCTTCGGCGGATACCTGATGAACAGCGGACCAGACCGTTCCAGGTCCAAAATGTCCTGCAATCGCCCCTAGGCGTCAAGCAGCGAAAGTTAGAATATCCGCCACCCGCTAGTTTCAAGCGAAGGTGGATCCGGTGGACCTCGACCAAGCCATACAGATGTGCAGGTCGGTTAAAAGGGACCTGCGGAGATTGATGGCCGCCCTGGACATGAAGAGCTTCAACGATATTGGGCATGAGATAGGCCACGCCGCGTCCGAGGGCGAGGAGTTCCGCAAGATGGACCAGGAACTGGTCTGGCTGGAACAGCTCATGGTGGTGGGAAACCTCGAAGCGATAAGGGGCCAGAGCTGGATGGTCTGCGATCTGGTGAACTACTACGATAGGCTCATCGATATGATCAGATCGAAGGCCATACCGGTCGGGAAGGCACCCCCGGTGGCCGACTCCATCTACCTCTGGAGGGCGAACGCCGGAAAATTGGCCCAGGTCGTGAGCCAATTGGAGGATGACGAAACCCCCTGACCGGGTAATGCTGAATAGGTGCGGTCCGATAGGTGATGGGATAACGTGAAAGAGCTTCGTATTCGACATCATCATCTGCTGTGCACCAGCACCTTCGTCGGCCATGGATACGACGGGCGTTTCGTTACCAATATGGAGAAGGTGGTGTCCATCCTGCGGTCCCCGGAAGAACTGGTCATACATCTGGACATCAGATGCGATGACCTCTGTTCGTCATGCCCTCATGCCGTTCGGGGCGTGTGCAAGGACCACACGTCGGTGGTGGGAAAGGACCGTTCGGCAGCGCGGTTCCTGAGCCTTCCGGAAGAAGGATCGTTCCCGGCCGGCCCCTTGCTAGACATGGTGAAGAAAAGGTTGCGAGCTCTTGACGACATCCACCTGGTGTGCGGAGAATGCGAGTGGGCGGACCTGTGCAACGCCCGGCTGAGCACGTTGCGCGCCACGGCAAGCGCCCAGGACCGGCCCGTAAAAAAGCTTTAGTAACATGGCCTTTTTGTAGCTAGCATGGACGCCGAGCTGAGGATAGTGATGGACATGACCTTGCTGATGGTCATTTCCGGCCTCTGCTCCCTGTTGTTCGCCAGGATCAAAATGCCTCCGATCCTGGGCTACCTGACCGCGGGCATCATACTCGGTCCGACCATGTTCCCCGACCTGTGGGTGGAACAGACCACGGTGATGGTGTTATCGAACATCGGTATCGTCATGCTCATGTTCTGGATAGGGCTGGAGCAGAGCGCCTCCAAGCTCAAGCGGGTCGGTTCCCGGCTCATCATGATCGTGACCTTGGAGATGACCCTGGTGGTCATCATCGGCTACCTGGGCGGCATGGCCCTGGGGCTGGGCAGCACCGCCTCGATATTCCTGGGAGCCATAATCTCCGGCACCAGCACGGCGGTGGTGGTCGGGGTCCTGCAATCCGTCAAGACCATAGACGGGGAGCAGGCCACGGCCATCATGAGCATCACCGTATTCGAGGACGTGGGACAGGTCATAATCCTGTCCTTGGCCGCCCCGCTGCTGGCCGGCGATTCCCCGGCCTTGGGATCGACCATCAACATGGTCATCGGCCTGATCGTGTTCTTCGGACTTTCAATAATGATCGGGTTGGCGCTTATCCCCCGCATCATGGACCGCATCGGGGACCGCTATCCGTCCGAGATGGTGTTCATCGTGGCGGTGGGAATGGTATTCGCCATGGCCCTTCTCTCGTCGTCGGTCGGCCTGTCCATAGCCATCGGCCCGTTCCTCATGGGGCTGATAGTGTCCATGTCCCTTTACAGCGAGCGGATCAAGGCCAAGGTCATCCCGGTGAAGGAACTGTTCATGGCGGTCTTCTTCATCTCCATCGGGCTTCAGATGGACCCTCGTATGGTCATCGACAATCTGCCTCTGGTGGTGTCCATCGCCGCCCTGTTCATCTTCGGCAAGATGTTCGTCCTGATCATCTCCACCTACATCTTCGGCTACAAGGCCAAGGACAGCTTCGTGATCTCCATATCACTGCTGGCCATGGGGGAGTTCGCCTTCATCATCTCCAAGATCGCCCTGGACGCCGGACTGCTGTCCCAGGAGCTGTACTCCTCGGTCATCGGGGCGGCGCTCATCACCATGGTCACCCTGCCGCTCACCTCCAAGTTCCAAGGGCCGATTTATTCGGCGATCGTACGTATCACGCCCGTTAAGTTGCGTTCCGCCTTCGGGAGGATGGACTCGGTCAAGGAGGCGGCCACGTCCCGGAACGTGATGATGTCCGATGACCGCAGGAAGTTGAGCGGCCACCTTACCCGCATCTTCATCGATTACCTATACATCGTCCTCGTAATGCTGGTGTTCAACCTGGTGAGCGAAGTGAACACCGTGATCGCGGACGCGGCGGGCGACCTGGGTGTGCTGCCTGGGGCCGCCCTGCTCTTCATCATGCTGCTGGTCATATCCCCGGCGGTGGTGAGCGTCTACCGGAACCTGAAGAAGGTCTCCGCGGCGCTCACGGAGATGGCCATGCGTTCCCAACGCATCGCCGAGGGCAATAGAAGGAACGTTTATCGCATGTTCTTCGACCTCAGCGAGATCGTCATGTTCCTGCTGGTGCTGGCACTGATCATTCCCTTCGTTCCTTCCGGGCTGGTCACCACGCCCCTGTTGTTCGGGTTCATCGCCATCGTGGTGGCGGTGGTGGTCATACTGGCCTGGGATGCCCTGAGGAACTCCTATGTGCGGTTCCTAGGAATGGTCACTGGTAACGGTGCTAAGGACGGCCCGGAAGAGTGAGGTCGCTCGAACCGTCCGCGCTCCCCTCTTCACTCCTCTTTGATGGCCTTTAAGAGATCGTCCACCGGGATGGCCGCCATGGTCACCGTTTCCAGTGTCCCCCGGGAACCTAGCGCCACCATGATCTTGACCACCGTCTCGTTGTTCGGCGCCTCCAGGATGTTGATGAAATCATACTTTCCTAGGAGGGCGTACTGCTGGATGACCTTGGCCCCCATCTTGGTGATCTCCTTGTTGACCTCCTTCAAACGCTCCGGCCTGCTCTTCAGGGTCTTACGACCTTCCTGGGTCAGTTTCGACATTACTACGTATACGCCCATTGTTTCCACCGTGGTAATCTTGGCCTTGGCAGGAAATATAACTTTGCCGAGCTCAGGCCGAAGGCTCCTCGTGCACCTTCACGTTGCGGAAGTTGAACCAGAAGGCGGTGACCGCGGCGATGTAGATCAGAGCGGCCAATACGAAAGGGAGAGCGAAATAACCGGCGGCCAGCATGGCCCCGCCGATCACGGTGGTCACGCTGTTCGGCACCCTCCACACTATGGAGTTAATGGCGCTGGCCAGTCCACGGTCCTCCTTGTCCACGATGCCCATGAGATAGGAGTCCATTATCGGCCCGGCCATGTTCATCGTGGCCGAGCGGACCAGGTAGATGGCGCCGGCCCAGATGGCCCCCGGCATGAAGGGGATGGCCAGCATGAATATGGTGGAGAATCCCTGGGTCATCACGATGGCTGGGACCTGACCGTAGCGATGGGCAATGCGGGGACTGAATATGGCCGCCGCGGCTATGGAGAGCGATGAAAGCGCTAGCAAAGGCCCCGAGTACGAGTCCGGGATGCCGTAACGGAGGTAGAACCAGGTGGGTATGAGAGGTATTATCAGACCCGCCCCCAGCCCGATCAGTGTGTTGTTCACGGAGAAGCGCACCAGGGTCTTCTTGCTCCTCTCCTTGAGGAAGGACCCCCGGCGCAATTTGGCCGAAGGCGTGGTGTCGTGATAGTTCTTCAGCAGGAAGTGGACGGTGACCGGCGATATCAGGGTGACCAGGCCGATGAACACGAAGGCCCAGGAGTGCACCTGCTGAGAGGTCCATCCGCCAAGGTCCATGATAGCGGGGAAGGCGAAAGGCAGGGCGAAACCCAGTCCGACGAACGCCCCGTTGACGATGAAGGACATGGAGAACGCCATCTCCCGGTTGTCCACGTTGGTCTGGTCGGCGATCATGGCGTTCCAGGTGGACAATATGGCCCCTTCGGCCACTCCGGATATGATGGCCGCCGCCAGGTACAGTCGGGGATCGGCGGAGAAGGAGCATATGAACATGGAGAAAGGAAGCAGGGCCAGCCCGGCCAACAGCAATCTCTTTCTGCCCAGCCGATCGGACATAAGACCGAATGGGATGGCGCTTATGATCATGGCCAACCCCGAGAGGCCGATTATCAGCCCGACCTGCCCCGAATCCACGCCCTGCTCCGGCAGGTAGGCGGCGATGGCGGTGGTCAGGTAACCATAGCCTATGGAGCTGAAGGACGTGAGCAGTATCAACCATTTGACCTGGGCCGGGACCTTGGTCCCCTTCCGGTCACTGAACTTCGACCTGACGCTCATTCGCTCACCTCCAACTTCCCCTGGACCATTTAACGGCCTGAACATCGAATAATGTTCAGGTATCAGATACTTGCGGTCCCCTCACCGACACATTATTAATTCTTAGCAGCGTATTTTCTCCGAACCCACATGCTGCCCATCGCCCCACTGATGATCGAACATCGCCTGATTGAGAGCATGGCCGCCGTGATGAACGAGCAGGCGGAAGGATTGCAGGCCGGCCAGGAGCTGGACCCCCGCTTCATCCCCGAGGCGGTGGATTTCATGCGGACCTACGCAGACCGCACCCACCACGGCAAGGAGGAGGACATACTCTTCAAGGTCCTGAGGGGAAAGAAGCTGAGCGGGGAGCACCGCCAGGTGCTGGAGAGATTGGAGGCGGACCACGTCAAGGCCCGGGAGATGGTGGCCAGGCTATCCGCCCTGGGGGATGAGTACCTGAAGGGAAGCCCCAGCGCGGCGTATCAGGCGGCCCTGCTGATGAAGGACCTGGTGGGGTTCTACCGCGCCCACATCGAGCTGGAGGACCAGGGGTTCTTCGTTCCGGTGATGGAGTATCTTTCAGCGGACGAACGCCAGGCGATGCTCGAGGAGTTCAGGGACTTCGATTCACGGATGGTCCACGAGCGCTATGCCAAGACCGTGCAGCGCCTGGGCGGGGGAAGTTCGGTTCATCTGGCTCGCGATGACGGGGACCGCTGGCGTTGCCGGGTCTGCGGTTACGTCTACGACCCCCGGGACGGCGACCCGGAGAACGGCGTGCCCGCGGGCACCTCCTTTGCCGACCTTCCCGACGACTGGGTCTGCCCGGTCTGCGGCGCGGGAAAGGACGCCTTCGAGCATCTCTGAGGGAAATGATTATCTTGAGCGGCCTGCCATCCCCATAGCATGAGCGAGGAGCCGGGACAGGATTTCCAGAGGGAGACCAAGCATCGCCGGGACCGCCTGGTCGGCCGCTACATGGATTTCGATAGGAGACCGGAGACCTACAAGGAGTACCCGGAAAGGCCAAGGACCATCTTGCCGGAGCCCCAGCGACCCGCCTCCTCCTTGGACAATCTTCTGAGGACACGGCGCAGCGTGCGGCGCTTCTCCAAAGACCCCGTTTCGCTGGATGAGCTTTCCTACCTGCTCTGGGCCAGCGATGGCATCAGTAAAAAGGCTGGCGTACACGAGCTCCGCACCGCGCCGTCCGCCGGAGCCCTGTACCCGGTGGAGACCTATGTCGCCGTCAACGACATCCCCGGCCTGGCGCCGGGAATTTACCATTACTCAGTAAAGCACCACGCTCTGGAGCTGGTCCGGAAGGGCCGCCTGGGAGAGGAGCTTGCCCGCGCCGCCTTGGACCAAGGTATGTGCGCCTCGGCCCCGGCGGTGCTCATGTGGACCGCGGTGTTCGAACGTTGCCGCTGGAAGTACGGGGAAAGGGCGTACCGTTACGTTTACCTGGACGCCGGGCACATCGCCCAGAACCTGGCCTTGGCCGCGGTCTCCTTGGGATTGGGAAGCTGTCAGATAGCCGCCACCTTCGACGACGAGGTCAACGAGCTTCTGGGCGTCGACGGAGAGGAGGAGAGCGTGCTGTACATGAGCGTGATCGGGAGACCGGCGAACAGCGCAAACGATTAATCATCATCCCCCATTTACATCCTGATGCTCTGTCCCAACTGCGGAAACCATCCCTCCCCCAACGACAAATTCTGCATGGAATGCGGATCGCCCAAGGCGAATTTTATTGACGATAGCGTTCCCCCGGCCCAGACCGCCGCCCCTGCACAGCCGGAGCCTCGACCTGTAAGCCAGGTGCAACCCCCGGTCGCTCCGCCCCGACCGGAGGAACCTCCGGCGCAACGACCGCCGCAGCCGCCTCCGGCACCTCAAGCGCCGCCTCAGCCTCAATACGTACCGCCGCAGCCGCCTCCGGCTCTGCAACCTCAGCAGGCGCCACCGGGACCGCGAGCACCGGCCCAGCCACAGTACGCACCGCCTCAACCACCCCCCGCACCTCCGGTCGAGCAAGGACCGGTGAACCGCCCGGCGCAGCCGCAAGGCCCCCCCGCTTACGCGCCGCAACCTAGGCCGCAATACCAGCAACCTTATCAACAACCCTACCAGCAGGCGCCGCCGACGGCACCCCCCCAATACCAGCAAGCGTACCCTGCGCAGCCCCAACCGCTGCCGCAGATGATACCTTATCAGCCCTCCAGCAACGAGATGACCCCTTATGGGAGAGGCCAGATCGGACAGTACCAGGTCTACGTCCCGCCCAAGGCGCCCAAGGCCGACATCCAACTTCCCCCCACCCCGATGATACAGGCGCAAGGACCGATAATGCCGGCACCCCAGCCGCCAGCGCCACCCGCGCCCGCATCGCCTCAACCGCAACCGGCGCAACAGCCGTACCAGCCGGCCCCTCAGGCGCCGCCGACCCCGCCTCAGCCTGGCCCTTGGGCGAGCCAGCAGCCCCCGGCGCAACAGCCGGTTCAGCCGTACCAGTCGGCGCCTCAGCCGCCAACGGTACCTAACAGCTATCGACCCTATCCGCCGGCCGCTCAACAATCATCCAACGCTCCGCCGGCGCCCTATCCCGGACCGGCGCCCCAGCCACAGTATCAGCAACCTTACCAACAGCCGTACCAGCCGGCCCCTCAGGCGCCGCCACAGGCTTACGGGCCGCAGCCGATGGGACCTCCCCCGGGCGGAATGATGCTCATGCCCCAGGTAGCCGCGGCCGCCATGCTGCGCCCCAACGAAAGAACGGCGCAGGTCTGGAGGGCTGGTTTGGAGCAGGACTACGTCGCCGGAGACGATGATGAGAGCGGCACCTTCAACGTCAGCGGGGTGCTGATCGCCACCGATCAGCGCCTGATATTCGTGCAGGAGAAGGGGGTGTTCGGAAAGAACTACAAGCCCCTGGAGAGCATGGAGTACCGGGAGATTGTCAACTGGAAGATCGGGCAGACCATGCGGATAAAGTCGTTGCAGGTCGACGTGTCCCAGGGCCGCCACCGGCGTAAGGTGTTCAACAACCTCAGCGAGGTGGACCCCATGACCCTCAGCGTCATCGCGCCTTGGACCCTGGACCAGGTGAAACAGCTGCTGGGCAATCTGAAGAGCGCCGCTCCCTGAGCTTCTTCAGGGACCGACGTCCTTCAACAGCCTCTTCCGGACCTCGGCCTGCTTGGCCATGGTCCTGGCGAACACCAGATCGAAGATCGCCGGAAGCACGTCCTCCAGCACCAGCAGCCCCTGCTCGGTTATCCCGCCTTTGGTGGCCACCTTCTCCTTGAGCGAGGCCACTGACTCCCCGGAACCCAACGCCAGCGCCGTCCCCTGCATGGTCTCCAGGACCATATCCCAGGCCTCCTTTCGGTCCATACCCTGGCGAACGCCCGCTTCCGCGAACTGATGCATCATCTCCGCCAGCAGGGCGGGACCACAACTGGTCAGGTCCGTGGCCACATCCAACCCGTCCTCCTGGACCACCCGGACCTTCGAGGCGCGTGCCAGGACCTTCTCCAGCGACGAGGCTTGCGACCTCGTTACCGACGGTCCGTGAGATACGAGCGATACGCCGCGTCCGCGCTCCATGGTCACCGAGGGTATCAGCTTGCTCATCGGGGTCTTGCAGACGCCCTCCAGAACGGCGAGGGGCAACGAACCGTTGACCACCACCACGTGGGCGTATGGCCCGGCGGACGATACCTCCCTCAGCACGCCCAACAGCTGATCGCTGCGCACGGCCACGAACAGCACGTCGCTGCCTTTGGCGGCCTTGACGTTGCTCTCGGCCACGCTAACTCCGGGAAATCTCCCGGCGAAGGATACGGCCTTGGACGGGCCGCGGTTGGCGACCACGGTGTTCTCTGGAG
>Ga0209099_1001998_pt1 | contig 18875 bp, 22 predicted proteins | sample AD_JPNHW2_MetaG_FD_184430 | JGI IMG/M metagenome (GOLD analysis project Ga0209099, IMG submission 184430) | Active sludge microbial communities of municipal wastewater-treating anaerobic digesters from Japan - AD_JPNHW2_MetaG (SPAdes) (version 2) | ecosystem: Engineered > Bioreactor > Anaerobic... | reverse complement strand
ACTGGTGAAATTAGAATCTTGCGGTTGTAGCAAGAGCACCTCAACACGTCCTCCAGTTAGCGCTTTTTTCCCTATTAATCTTGCCGGAATAACCTTAGTGTTGTTGAGAACCAATATGTCTCCAGCCTTTAAAATATTGGGTAGGTCAGAAAAATGATGATGTTCTACTAAACCTGTATTCCTATTGAGGACCATTAATCTAGCTGAAGGCCTCGGGTTAAGAGGGTTTTGGGCTATCAATTCTTCTGGTAGTTCATAATTAAATTCTTCAATGAGCATAAGTAGTGTTAGATAGTTTCTTTGAGAAAAGCATTTAAATCATCATAAACATCAGGCGGTATTTCTAGGGGTTTATTAACCGGACTTTCTCCTGGATAACGCCAAGCGCTAATGATAAAAATTTGGCCATTTCTTTTTTGATACATGGTCCAAATCTCTTCCTTATGGTGTTTATAAACCCTTCCCCAATTGTTGAAAACTGATGGTTTTTTGCTTGTATTTGTCTCGCGAGGAGATACCAATTTATTGGGTATCATAGCGGCAATAGTATTGGCAGCTATACCTTCTTCCACCCTAAAAGGGCTACGTAAAACATTTTTAATCTTATTTTGAGTAAGCCGATAGTGCTGCATTTTAGCCAGGGCATGGTTAGTCCAGACCAAGGGCTCTTTTTGAGGAAGGGCCACAAACATATGACTAATTTATTTTTAATAACTCTATTTCAAAAATAAGGGTTGAGTTAGGAGGAATGTTGCCCACTTGTTGATTACCATAGGCCATATCCGGAGTAAGGGTAATTTTTTTCTTATCACCCACTTTCATGCCAATCATGGCGTCATCAAAACCTTTTATAATTTGTCCAGAGCCTACGGTAAATTCGAGGGGCTCATTATTATGTTTAGCTGATTCGTCAAACACAGTTCCATCTGCCAAAGAGCCTTTATAAAGGACACTTACTTTATCTCCGCTTTTTACCTCTTCCCCACTACCTGTTTTTATTAATTGGGCTTGCATATCCTTGTTACTTAAAGGTCGACTATTTAAATAAATAATAATTCCGCTAGAAGCGGCGCTTAAAACCATAATGGTAATTAAAATAATATAGACCAGTTTTTTCCCCGCTTCTGTGTGAGTTTTCTGCATAGCAAAAATTAAATTAATTTTTTATACATATAAGTTTGCTTTAAATGGTAGTCCTTGGCGCGATAGTAATTCCTGACCCCGATTCCAGCAATGACCGCAATAGCGTTACAGTGGTTGAGTGTAGCAATTTTTTCGGCCTCTTTCAACAGCTGCGTGCCCAAGCCTTGATGTTGCACTAAGCCTTTTAGTTTTAGTTGGGTAGCCTCTCCATAGACATGGACTTCTCTAATGAGCGCTATATTTTTATCAGCAAAACTATAATCCTTAAGATTATGCGAGTCTATTCTGAGGCGCAAGAGGCCATACAACCTATTTTGGTCATCAATATATTCAAGAAAATATTCTTGTCCCCCCGCTGCTTCATATTGAGTGACTTTGAGTTTTAATTCTTTCGCCGGTTTAGCTCCCGCTATTTCCCTGCTTCTAATTTCTAAGAGTAGCTTATGTTGTTTTAAAAATATCTTATTAAGATCCTCATGTAAATTAGAAATAATGGAACCGGAAGTAATTTCTCCCGCTGGTATATCCCTAATTAGCCTTTGTACCCTGACGTAATTGGGCAGACTCTCATAAATAGAACACAATGTCTTGAGGAGTATTTTATCTGAATAAGATTTATATAGATGTTCTGTTTGCCAAGCTTCCAAATCTGACCCCCTGACTACCATGGTGGGATAAATCTTAAGATAATCGGGACGATAAGCAGAGTCGGCAAAAAGTTTTTTGAACATAGCAATGTCTTTTGCCGGAGTAGCTCCAGGCAAATTAGGCATCATATGAAAATTTACTTTAAAACCGAAATTTCTTAAACATTCATTAGCCCTCTTTACAGCTGTTAGGTCATGACCCCTTCTGATAGTTTTTAAGACGCCTTCATCTAAACTTTGAACCCCCACCTCAATTCTAGTTATACCCAGTTCTCTTAAAAACTTTAATTCTTTTTCATTAATGAAATCAGGGCGCGTCTCAATAGTGATGCCAATAATTCTATTTGTGGCTGTTTCATTAATTTTTTGAATCTTGGATAAATCTAATTTTTCTGGAATGTCTAAATATCCTTTTTTAAGCACAGCCTGCATATTCGCGTTAGCTGCTAGAAATATTTTAGCCATAAAGTCTTTCCGATAGGCCTGGTCGTAATAAGAAAAAGTGCCTCCCTGAATAATGATATCAATTTTTGAAACAGAGTGGCCCAATAATTTCAATTGCAAGAGACGAGAGAGCGTTTGTTTCAGTGGGTCGTAATTATTCCTAATTGCGCGCATAATAGCTGGTTCATCTGGCAAATAACTTTTAGGAGTGTTATTTGTCTTTGGGCAATAGAGGCAATTAAAGGGGCAACCGCCAGGCGCAGTGAACAAAGACACCGGAGCCACTCCCGATTGAGTGCGTCTTTCATGAGTTTTAAGGAGAGCGGCAATTTGTTCCAAGTGTTTAGCGCTTATTTTTTTAAACGAGGAGCTTTCGGTTAGAAGCAGATAATTGAGGTACCAATGCGGCAATTGGTTCTTGAGATTGTAATTTTTAGCTATTTGATTTAAAAACTTGACTAGTTCCTTTTTACTAAATATTCTTTTTGAGATATTCTTTTCCAAACTAAAAATGGCCTCCATGCCAGCTTTTTTGTAAAGTGAGGCGGGTTGAGGTAAATTATCAGTAAGTTGGAGATAAATTCTTTTTTTGTTAACTATTTTAGTCATTTAGACCCTGTTATGCCAGAAAATATAGACATAGCCGTAAACAAACTAATAGCCCTTTTAAAGGGCAATTTTGAGCGTTTGAGCGCTATTTTAGATGGTACAAGGGTGGGAATTGTGGTTTCCGGAGGCCTTGACAGCTCGATTATAGCACATTTTGCCAGGCTTTCCTTTAAAGACCCTATTTTCCTCTCTTTGGCCGGTAAGGAGAGTCAGGATAAGCCTTATTTAGACATTTTGGAGAATTATCTGGAGACCAATATTGAAATTGTTGATTCCGCTAACTTCAACGAGCAAGATATAAAAAATACTAAAGATATTTTAATAAAAGCCGGAGTGGAAGAAAACCTGATGCAGCTTAGCTTAGGTTTAGGTTTTTATTTGTTGGGTCAAAGAGCCCAGACATTGAAGGTAACCCATATTTTAACTGGTCAAGGCTCTGATGAAATTTTCGGAGGTTACACTAGGTATAAGCATTACGCTGGTGATTTAAAAAATTATTTGAAAAACGATTACGAAATTGTAGGCGGAGCAGATTATAAAAGAGATAACGCTATTTTTAACAGTTTTAATATGCAAATAATCAATCCCTACGAAGAAAAAGATTTTTTAAATTACGCTTTAGATATATCACCTAGCCTTAAACTTTATAGTCAAAATGGAAAAATCATTGAAAAATATATTTTAAGATTGGTAGCGCAAAAATTAAAATTACCGTCCGAAATAGTATGGCGTCCCAAGAAGGCTTTTCAATATTCTTCTCGTATGCAAAAAAACTTAGCCGCCTATTTAGGGATTAAAATTTAATTTCCACACAATAATAAAAGGGGGTCGGTATGCGACCCCCAATACAATTGACAACTGCTCCGGCTAAATTATAAGCCGTCTTGGGGCGAATTGCAGGTTTCCTTGTCAGGAGCGGAAGGGTTACTGCCTAATTCTGCCGATTGGATCAGCCCCACAATGAATACTGCCAAAGTCTCTAGACTTTGGTTCACTGTTTCGGCAATGTGCGACCCTACCATGTTATGAATCATGGGGTCATCTGTGATATAGCCCAGCTCCTTAGATTCTCGCGATTCAATGGGCCAATACCACTTATACCACACAAGCGCCCTGAGGGATTCAAACATCACTGATTCGATGCCCTGTCTTGCGGCAAGAATGATATCCAGGGTCTCAGTGCTACCTGACAACGTCTTATGCACCGCTACCAGTGTCCCCTCATCGGTAAGACTCTCTAGCACCATTACCCTTTCCTTTTGGCTCAGCCTCTGGTAATGAGAGAGAACTTTATCGCCATCATCTAGATCGTAAAATAAGATGTTGATGCTGGCGTCAATGAAAAACTGTTTGGCCCGCCTTTGGACCTCATTAAACAAGGCGGTGTTGATTGGGTCTAACCCCTCATCGTTCTCTGCCTTTTTGCTAGCCATACCCCACCTCCTTTTTCAATTTGTGTTTATTTGTTAAGAGCTAGACCTATAGTGGCATTAGAAGCTATTCTTGTCAATGGAAATCAGAAATTGATTGACAAAAAAACACTCTGCAACAGAGTGTTTTTTGTATTGATCTTTTTATGTCCAATACTCTTTTTCTGCCTTCTAAACTTGAAAAGATTTCAACTTATTAGTAATTTTCTGCTTTCACTTCAAAATACGCTTGAGGGAAATGGCAATTAGGACATTCCTTTGGCGGAGTAGTCCCTCGGTGCACATAACCACAGTTACGGCAGACCCAAATAACCTCTTCTTTCTTTTCAAACACTTCATTGCTCTTTAAATTATCTAATAATTTTTGATAACGTTTTTCATGCTCTTCCTCTATCTCTCCCACTTCTTTGAAGAAAGTAGCAGCGTCTTTAAAACCTTCTTCTTGTGCCTTAGCCTCAAACTCTTTGTACATAGTAGTCCATTCATAATGTTCGCCGGCAATAGCTTTTTCTAAGTTAGCGGCAGTATCAGTCCATTCTCCCAATAATTTGTAGATAATTTTGGCATGTTCTCTCTCATTATTAGCTGTTTCTAGAAAAATACCAGCAATTTGTTCCATACCTGCATCTTCTGCTATTTGGGCAAAGTAAGTATACTTATTTCTCGCTTGAGATTCTCCGGCGAAGGCAGTAAGCAAATTTTTTTCTGTTTCTGAGCCTTTGGCAACCGGTTCAAAGCCCGAAACAGTATTTTTATCTTGGACCATATATAAAAATAATTAAAGAAATAACAATATTATTGTAGCATACTGAGTCAAAATTAGACAATCAAAAAATCCAATCAATTAAGATTGGATTTTTGTCTCATGCAGTTCCTAATTATTCACGAGGAGCTCTGGGTTCTAGAGGTCTGGCTTCACTAACGGTCAAAACTCTGCCGCCGAATTCCTTGCCATTGAACATAGCAACAGCCTTTTGAGCTTCTTCGTCAGTAGACATTTCAACAAAACCAAAACCTTTAGAACGATGGGAAAACTTATCAGTAATGATGGTAGCCATTTCTACGGAACCAGCGGCGGAGAAGTATTCAGTCAATTCTTCTTGCTTGGTGCTGTAGGGCAATCCTCCTACATATAATCTTTTAGCCATTCTTCTAAAGTAAATATTATTTTATAACTCATGTAGAAAGACCCGTTCTCGCCAGATTTGGCTCGAACCCCTACACTTTAAACCTAACCATTATAGCTCAGGTCGAACTAAATGTAAAGAGTTAATTGCAGCTGCCAGAGGCAGTAGCAGAGTTTTCCGCTAGAGTTTGGGCGCAAACCGCCGGTTTTTTAGCTTCGGTAAAAGCAGAACAAATACTATTCTTATAACCATTCGGAGTTCTGTCGTTGGAGGTCACATCATCGTTAATAATCAAGGTTGGAGACCCAGAGATGTTGTACTGTTGGTCGGCCGCATACTCCTTTTCTAAAAGACTATTGCCTTCGTCTTTTTGACATTGAGAGATTTGGTTGGTATTTAAACCAATCTTTTCAGCTACTGCCGTCCAACATTTATCCGCATCTTGAGCAGTGCAATCTTTATTGATTGCTTCTACAAATGTCCAAAGCTTATCGGGGTCGTATTTAGCCACGCAAAGTTCTCTTACGTCTTGATGTAATTCTTGGTCGCCATGGAGAGAGGTGAAGGCCGTTTTAGTATTGTCCGTATAACTAACAATATACCTTAGTTTAATATCAGCAAAATCCTTCAAAAGATTATAGGCTGGAAACATTCCATCCTCGGCCTGATTGCCGAAGGGACAAAAAGCCATGACAAACAATTGTACTACCGGTCTATCAGACTTGGTTAAGGGCTTTGTGGTGGTGGTAGTAGTCACTAGAGGAATACTATAGGGGAAAAGCATGGTACCGCTAGCATTAACATAGCTAGTAGATTCTTGATTGCCGACTTTCCAAGTTACCACATAAAGGCCGTCCTTTAATTCGTATTTGACAAAAGTGGCTGTTTGCCCTTGATTAGCCAGTTCTCTGGTAATTAAATCCATAGCTGATTTAACAGCTGGAGGCTGAGTAGTTCCCATTTTGTCTTTTAACAAACCAAAACCCTGGGTGAGGGCAAAAGCTACGAGAATAACAGCTAAAGCACCACCGATAATAAATTTTTTATTCGCCATGATTGATTTATTATTTTAATAAATTTAATTAACCGTTAAATTTTATCACGAAGACATATTCAAAGCAAACCTTATGATTTTATGATGGAGTTTTATCAGCTAATTTCTTAAATGTTTTAATTTCTTTTTCATCTAAATAACGCCAAGCACCGCTTTTTAACCCTTGTAGCGTAATTTTTCCTATGCGGATTCTTTCTAATTTAACTACATTATATTTAAAAAATTCGCACATTCTTCTAATTTGGCGATTTTTCCCTTCTAAAATAATTAAACTAAAACTCTTGGAGCCAAGCTGAGAGGCTTTAGCTGGCAAGGTTCTATAACCATCCAGTATTACCCCCTCGCTTAATTTCTTAAGAAATTGCCCATTCACTGTTTTATCTACTGTAACCACATATTCTTTTTCGCATTTTCCCTCTCCCTTAGACAAAGAATTGCCAAGTTCTCCGTCATTAGTTAATAGCATCAAACCAGATGATTCTACGTCCAGTCTGCCTATGGGGAAAACCCTTTCTTTGATATGAATATACTCCATTATATTATTGGCATAGTCTTGATTTGTAGTAGTAATCACTCCGACGGGCTTGTTAAAGGCTATATATATTTTCTCCGCCTTAGGCTCAATTAATTTACCCTTCACTTTTACTATGTCCCCTGTCTTAACCTGAGCGCCTAGCTTTGCGATTGCGCCATTGATAGTTACGACGCCGGCTCGAATATAATTTTCCGCAGCGCGTCTAGAGCTTAAACCGCTCTCGGCTATATATTTGTTTATTCTCGTAGCCATTTTGTTCAGTTAAAGCGATAGCTCTTTAATAAAAGAGCGTGTGAGGCGAGCAGCAGGCAACGTTGGTTGGTTTATAAGCGTTTTGGGAGCTAAATAACTAAAATTCAAATCATAAGTGGGGCGCTTGGTTTCATAAAGGATGCCAGTATTAATATGCTCGGCATCATGAACATATTTTAATGCCGTTTCTAATTCATGGTTGCCCTTGGTAATGGTTTTTATCTTTTCTCCATAATAGGCAGCATTCTCCGTATGATTAAAAGTAATACAAACTTGTTGGATATCGATTAAAGAAAAACCCTTGTGCTTGAGAGCTTCTCTAAAAATATTGGTAAGCTCTGGTAAGTTGCCAGAATACCCTTGAGCAATAAAGGTAGCCCCAGAATCCAAAGAAAGAGCCAAGGGATTTAAAGGTTCTTTTACCTCCCCCTCCGGAGTAGTTTTACTTTTATAACCGAGAGAAGAAGTAGGTGAAGCCTGTCCAGTAGTGAGTGAGTATGAATGATTATTAGAAACGATTTGAATAACATCAACATTAGCCCTGCAGGCATTAAGCAGATGGTTTAACCCTTCCCCATAGACATCACCATCGCCAGCAATGGCAATCACTTTTAATTTAGGATTAGTTAATTTTATCCCCGTAGCTACCGGCAAGCTTCTTCCGTGCAGAGAATGAAAAACATACCCCTTAAGACTATTGGCCATATTGCCAAAACAACCAATACCATAAACTAAAGCCAAATCTTTGGTATTGATATGACTTTCGGCCAGGGCTTGTTTTAATGCGCCCCAAATAGTCCAGCCGCCACAGCCCGGGCATAAAACAGGGCGGACTAGAGTATTGTATGAATCTGCTTTATATGCCATAGAATGAATTAGGTTTTAATTTTTCCTGAGTGAGAAAGTCCAATATTTCTTGTCTAAAAAATGGCCGACCATCATATTTTAAGAACTTATTTTCTATTTGAATGCCAGTTTCTTCTGCCAATAATTTACCAAATTGACCGGTATAATTCTGCTCAACTAAAATCAAATAGTTGTATTGTTTTAATAAGTTTTTTATTTTTTCTACCGGTAGGGGGTATAAATAACTGAAGTGAATATAATTGACCAACACTTGTCCCAATTGTTTATTGGCAATTTTAAATTGGTTATCTTTTAAAACATCTAAGAGAGTACCCCAATTTGACCCCCAACTAACTATGCCTACTTTAGCTTTAGCGGGTCCATAGATTTTGGGCAAGGGAATATTTTTCCTTAAAGTTTCGTCTTTCAACATTCTTTTTTTCATCTGTTGGCTTCTATCATTAGTGTAACCTTCAACAGAATATCCCAGTTCATTATGTTCGTCGCTATTGGCAATAAATTCTCCGTTAGCTACTCCGGGAACGGTGCGAGCCGATATGCCGCTGGCGGTTAGCTCATAGCGCTTATAATTTTTAGGCGCCTTTTTTAAAAGCAGTTTTCCCCTATTAATTTTTTTAGTCAAAGTAAAATCGGTACTATCAGCACTGACCTGGCTTTCTCCTAGATATTTATCGTCCAAACAAAAAACTGGACATTGATATATATCGGCTAGATTAAAAGCGTCTTGGATTAACTGAAAGGCCTCAGAAGGACTGCCGGGAGCCAGAATAACTCTAGGAAAATCTCCATGTCCGCTATGAGCAATAAATTTCAAATCGTCTTGTCCTGTCCATGTAGGCAGTCCAGTGGCTGGCGAGGAGCGCATGGCTTCCACAATGACCACTGGGGTTTCTGTCATGCCCGATAGCGAGACCGCCTCGTTCATAAGAGCAAATCCTCCTCCCGAAGTCCCTGTCATGGCTCTTACCCCCGCTGCGCTGGCGCCTAAGGCATTATGAACAGCCGCTATCTCATCTTCTGCTTGATGAACTATTATTTTAGCCTCTTTCTCTTTCGATTTTAAATATTCCAAAATAGAAGTAGCGGGCGTCATGGGATAGGCTGCATAAAATTTACATCCTGATTGGATAGCTCCGATGGCTATAGCTTCATTACCGCTAATAAGGGCTTTGGGAGTTTTGGAAACAGTCTTAATCTCCGCCATAGCACCATATTTGGAAGCTACATATTGATATCCTTCTTCAACTGCTTTTATATTATCTTTAAGAACTTGGGTAATCTTAGCTTTGTTTTTACTCTCGTTATCTCCTAATTTTTTATTCAAAACTTGAAATAATTCTTGTGAGCTGAATTTTAGCCCTAAAAGAGCCAAACTGGCTCCGATAGCCAAACTATTTTTCAATAAGAAATCAAGATGCGCCTTATCAAGAATTTCTTTAAACGCTAAAGGAATAACTGTAATATCGCCGCGTTTTGGTAAAATGCAGGCGCTATCACAAATAACCACTCCACCCCTTTTCAGAGAAGCTAAATCCATGTCTATGGTTAACTGGTCAAAGGCAATCAGAAAATCTATATTTTTATCAATTGAACATATGGGGTCATAACTAAATTCGACCTGATAAGTATTGTGTCCACCCCGAATTAGCGATGGATATTCGGGATAAAGAAAAACATAATAACCCTTAGACAGAAGAGCATAAGCAAACAGCTGACCCACAGTTTTTATGCCATAGCCAGCAGGTCCTCCAACTTTCCAACTTTTAGTCATAACTATTTAGATAATAATTTTTTAATTTGTCTAGCCATTTCTAACTCCTCGTTAGTGGGAATAACTAGAACCTTTGTCCCCTTAGGAAGTTTTAAATCTTTAAGAACAGTTTCTCTGGTTATCGGTTTGCCGCTACCGACAGTACCGCTAAAAACCAAGGCATCAATATTACCTAGGATAGCCAAATAAGCTCCGATTTGTTTTTTTAATCCGCGCGCAAAAACATTAAAGGCTAACTCTGACTGTGGGTCGTGCCTCTCTACCCCCTCTAAAAGCTGTAAAAATCCCTTTTGTTCGCTAATACCTTTAAGGCCAGAATCACGATTGAGCATTTCACTCAAGTTCTTGATGCTTAGATGGTAATTTTCGCATAAATATATAAGCACCCCTGGGTCAATATCACCGCTACGAGTAAACATGGGAACTCCGCCCATAGGAGTGAATCCCAGGGTAGTGTCAATAGGTTTCCCATTTTTAATAGCCGCTACCGAAGCGCCCCCACCTAAATGCAGGGTAATTAAATTACATTGATTAATAGATTTGCCTAATTCATGAGCGGCTTCTTCGCTAATATATTGGTGAGAAAGACCGTGAAAGCCAAAACGTCTTATCCCTTTTTCAAAATACTTGTAAGGCAAAGGAAATACCTGCGCTTCTAAGGGCAAATCATGGAAAAAGGCAGTATCGAAAATAGCAATATTTTTTGCAGTCGAAAAATATTTTAGAGCCAATTTGATGTATCCTAAATTATAAGGATTATGCAGGGGCGCCAATTTATTGTACTGGGCTAATTTTGTTAAAATGGCTGACGTCACAACCGTTGGTTTATAAAATTCGTTGCCACCATGCACCACTCTGTGACCCACAGCTTTAACCTTGCCTAAACCGTGAGCCGTTTGTTGCAATTCAAGAAAAATCTTTTTTTCTTCCTTTATTCTTTCTTTACCAGTGGATTCAATAGAGAAACCGCCTTCTTTAAGAAGACTAAGGTCAACATTATTAAAAATTTTATACTTTAGGGAAGTAGAGCCAGCATTAATGACTAGAATAATATCCATAGAATATATCAAGAAGTTATGATTTTAATATTTGCCCCCTCGCTTTTTCAATCACCCCGGCCGCATTGCCTTCATCGGTGTCTAAGTGCAAAGCTAAGACAGCCTCATCGTCAATTCTTACAATAATATTTTTAAAAATTAATTTTCGGCATCCCTTAATCTCGCAGGCTACTGGCTGGCTATCTTTTAAACCGTATTTTTGGGCAAGGCTCTTAGGTATATGTAAGTGCCTCTGCGGAACAATGGCCGCTACAGAAATCGCTCCCAGAGGAGTAGCAACTTTAATTTTAGGCGCGTCATCAATATTTCCCGAGAGCCTGATGGGAATTTTATAGCCAAGCATATAGGCGTCGCTCGAGGAGAGTTCTATTTGAGAAAAAGCGCGGAATGGGCCTAAAACCCTAAGTTTAATCTGTTTTGTCTTGTCTTTGGAAAGAAGGGTCACAAAAGAGTCGGAAGCAAATTGCCCTTTCTGTGAAAGAGCGGCTACTGGCTTAAGCACCGCTTCTTTTCCAAACAATTTGATGAAATTTTTTTGATTTAGATGGATATGGCGAGCGCTAATTTCAATTGGCGCTTTGAATAATATTTTGTTTTCCATTAATTTTCAAAATTACATTGCCAACCAACCCCCATCGCCCGAATATACGGCTCCGGTAACATAGCTAGCTTCGTCACTAGCCAAAAAACAAAAGATATTAGCCATTTCTTCTGGTGTCCCGAAGCGACCAAGCGGTGTATGTCTTAAAAGCGCCTTAGAACTATCGGGATTATTTAAAATATCATTAGTCATATTCGTTTTAATAAAAGCCGGAGCCACAGCATTAACCCTAATTTTATAGGGAGCCAAATCAAGTGCTGCCGCTTTAGTCATCTGGACGATGCCACCCTTTGAAGCGCAATAAGCATAGGCTCCCTGGAAACCAACTTGCCCAAGAATTGAGGCAGTACTCAAAATAACACCGCCATGTTCTTTCATAGCTAAAGCGGCATATTTGGTGCCCAGAAAAACACTTTTTAAATTAATGGCAATTACCCTATCAAAATTTTCCTCGGAAGTTTCTTGTACAGAATAGGCCTCGCCAATACCGGCATTGTTCACCATAATATCAAGGCGGCCGTATTTAGCCACAGTAGCATTGATAACATTTTGAATGTCTGCCGACTGACTTACGTCCGTCTTTATAAAATCTAAATTTAACTCCGTAGCCAGTTTGGCGCCATCTATATCGTTGCGGTCAGCCATTACCACTATCGCTCCTTCTTCTTTGAACTTTTTAGCAATTGCCAGACCAATACCGCTGCTGGCACCGGTGATAATAGCTACTTTATTGTTCAATTTCATATCCAATATTAATGTTTTATATTTTTATTATAGCACACTAACATTGCGCGCTAGCAGACTCTTTATTCTCGCCAGGCTTTTTCTATATCCTGAAGCCATATTTTTCCCATTGCCTTGCTCGCAGAACTCACCACGGCTAAATTTAATTGAGTTGGTTGAAATATTTCCTTGGCTAAACGAGAAACATCCTGTAAAGTTATTTTATCTATTTTACTTAAATATTCCTCGGGTGATTCATAAGGTTGGTTGATGATCGCATCTTTCGTTATCCAGGTGGCATAATTATAAACGCTATCCAGGCTTAAAGCCAATTTACCATGAATATTAGTTTTGGCATTTTTAAATTCTTCTTCAGTAATTTTGCCCTGAGCCATTTCTTTCAGTTGGGAAATAATACCCCGAAGGCCTAGACTAACTTTTTTAAGATTTAGCCCGGTATTAATACAGAAAAAACCATAATCTAAATAAGAAGGGTTCTCGGCATTAATATAGTAAGCAGCCCCCAATTCTTCTCTAATAACCTTAAACAAGCGAGCTGACATTCCCCCATTGAGAATAGTTAAAAGCACTTGCAGGGCATATTTTTTCTGACTAAAACAATTGATGGAAGGGAAACCTAAAACTAGATGGCACTGATTAGAGTCTTTTGTTTCTAACTGCGCTTGCGGTTTTGTTTGCGCAATTTTCTTTACTTTGTTTTTGGCTTTAGTCGTTTTGGTCGGAGCACTGCCAAAATACTTATTGAGGCTAATTAAAGTTTGCTTTTCGTCAAAATTGCCACTAATGACAAGCAAGGAATTAGGGGCAGTGTATTGCCTCGTAGCATAGGCTACTAGTTTGTCTCGCGTTACTGCCGAGACTGATACCACTGTGCCAGCAATAGACCAACCCCCAGGATTGTTTTTTCCATACATTAGTCCCGTGAAGACCTCATTGACATGCTCCATGGGATTATCTTCATACATATGTATTTCTTCAATGATAACCCCCTTCTCTTTGGCTAATTCAGCTTCGGGAAAGAGAGGGTGCAAATACATGTCGGAAATTATATCCAAAGCAGTATGCAAATATTTTTTATCAACCTTAACCCAATAGCCAGTCACTTCGTTGTCAGTATAGGCATTATAGATACCCCCAAGAGTATCTATCTCTCGGCTGATCGCTTGAGGAGTAGGTCTTTTTGTCGTGCCCTTAAAGCACATATGCTCCAGAACATGGGAGATGCCTTGGGTAGCCAAGGTTTCATATTCTGCCCCTGTTTTCACTATCATCTCCACCTTTACGGACATTACCTCCCGAGAAGGAACCATTAAAACCTTTAAGCCATTCTTTAAAACAGAAATCTTATGAATTTGCATAAAAAATAACTTTTCTAAAATTTGTTTATTTATTAGAGGGCGTATCGCAGGCAGATAAGGCCTATATCTAACGGGCTACAACGCCATTTCTCGTTTTTTGAGATAGCTTAAAATGACAAAAACAATCGGAATTCTATGCAAACAGCCTTCCGAGGGATTCAAATATAATACCGTTAGAATTCTTCTTCCGAGAGTTAGAATTCTAATTAAATTATTTCGTGAGCTAACAAGGATTTTAGAATACCATCCTGAATAAGCATGTTCTTGATGCTGGGGAAAGGGAAAAATGCTTTTTGTACCCCTGCCACACCGGGAGCTACTGTATAATAATCAAATACAAAGACGATAGCTTGGTCGGTAATGTAAAAATTAGCATAATTTTTGGCTTCAGGTCCAGCTCCTGCGTTAATCATTTCGTCATTAGAAATATTTAAACCTTTCAAATATTTAATAGTATTATTAGACAAGAAGGTTAAATAGCCGCTTCCCTCAGCAAACAAATCGGTCAAAACGATGTTTTTGTTATCCTCCAGATTATAATTAACTGTAGTAGTTTTATGGCCAGGATGAGCGTCGCCAGCCAACATGGCTTCCTCATTAAATAGAATACTGGCAATTTGATTGGATAAATATTCTACTTTGTAATCGATAGTTAAATAACTTTTAAAGTCTTGAGGAATAGCGGTATTAGTTTTCCGCGCTGCTACTTCTTTTTTAAAGGCAACTATTTCCTCGTTAACCTTGTCGGCCAATAACTGATTTAATTTAGCTTCTGCCGCAGAGTTATTAATATTCTTGAAAAGTGGGTAAGTGACCTTAATAGTATAAGGAGTGGTGCTGTCCCCTTCCGAAATAGTTTTGGGATTAAAGAGAGGCTCTTGCGTCTGCGCAGCCTTGGTGGTAGTAGTCACGCTCTCAATTTTTGAGGCTTTATGTGCCCGGATAATCACAAATACAAGCACAATAGCCAAAATGGCTACCAACGCTATGACGACAACTTTCCAATTTTTCTTAAGAAAGCTAGTAAGTTTTTTTACCATAGATAAAAATATTATTTATAGATCTCTGCCACTATAGCATGGATAGCAAAAAAATTCTAATAGCGCACCATGGCGAAAAGCTATTTTCCGGCAAACTGTTTAGGCCTCTTCTTTCAAAAAAACTTGAAAAAAACAAGTGAATGTATTAAGATGAGTCTGCGAGTAGTTATTCCGCGGTAGCTCTCCGCCAGCTAGCGGAGGTAGAGCGGATACAGCTTTTATACATATGTATGTATACAGTTTATGCAATTTATAATGTAAAACATAATAAGTTTTATATTGGTCAAACTAAAGATTTGGCCGAAAGAATAAAATTACATAACGCAAGGGTATTTAAAGGTTGCTACACTTCTAGGTTTGATGGAGAATGGCAAATAGTTTACAATGAGACAGTAGCTACCAGGCAAGATGCCTTGATAAGAGAAAACAACTCAAAAGTTTTAGGGGAAGAGGGTTTATAAAATCATATATTCCGCGGTAGCTCAGTGGTAGAGCGGCTGCCTGTTAAGCAGTTGGTCGTAGGTCCGAATCCTACCCGCGGAGCAAACTAAAAAACCATCTTTTAATTAATGTGGTTTTTTGTTAGAATAAATTCAATTATAATTTAATTATTTGCTACGTGCCAATAGAGCAACAAGAATTTAAAAAAGAGGGCTGGAGTGTTGAGACAGAAGAAAGAAGTGAAGTTATTAAACAATTCTTATTAGATCGGGATGTTTCAAAATACGATCCCCTTTCAGATCTTCATTTTTCTGGTGCTAATCAAAACGTATTTGAAAATATTAAAACAGGTATAGCAATTATTAGTGAAATTAATGTTTTCTATATAAAAGATGTTCCTCAAAAAATACACGTAGTGTTTGATGCTGAAGGTAATGGGCAAAATGTTGATTGTTATTTTGAAGGACAGGCTCTTGATGACTTATTGGCATTTAAAACTAGCTAAGCAATTCCTAACATCGTCCAGTCCGCGGAGCTTTTAAAAAAACGCTAGCAGAGATGCTGGTGTTTTCTTGTTTGTACAATTACAAAAAGACATATTAATAAACCACCCGTCCTTCATGTTCTAGCTATTATTAAAGGTAATAATGACAAAACTTTAGTAGAGTTTCTGCTTACGGTAGGAATAGTGGGTATCGCCCTTTTTCCAATGTGAGTGGACATTGTTGCCCTTGTAACCCTGGTAACGAAGTATCCCATTCTAGTTGAAAAGAAAGTGGATTAATAGTAACATTATCATTATGACTAAGGTTACAAAAGATGCCAAACAAAAATTATGGAAAGAGAAACTCAAAGAATTAGATAAAATTGTAGATAATGAAGGCACCCCCATAGATGAGAATATAAAAGAAACAGTAGCAGCATTCAATCTCAATGGTTTTCCCACCATCAAATCATGCGGTGGGCATACTTGGAACGATCATTTAAGCTTTCCGTTTGTGCTGGGAAGGGCTTTTGGAATGCCAGAAAATAGATTTACTAGCGATAAAAAAATCCGAGAACGTATTGCTTTGGCACATCATACGATCCCCGAAGAGATTGAAATCAACCCCTCTGCAGCTGATGAATACGACCAATTAATAGAAAAACTGGGATTACATGAAACAAGGGAGTATCAGGAATGGGATGGCAGGAACGAAGTCTTAAGGCGGTCCCTTGAACTTCTTTTAAAAGAATTTTACCAAAATAGGAAAGTTGCCCGTGATGCCAAGCTCTATTCAGCTCAACCTATGCTGGGATTTTTGATTACGGCCGGTAGGAGGGAAACAAAGGATAAAATTAAAGAACACAAAATTAAAACTAAAGAAATAGCTGAATTTCAGAAAACAATTATTGCTGCCCAGGGGGAGATGAACGCCTTTGCCGAATTTCTTAAAGATAAGTTTTTCAACTCTGGAAAATGATATGTTTAACTAAAATTCGCTTTATAACAAGTATTAACATTAATTTATGGATTACTAGCATCTGATAAAAATACCAGCATTTCTGCTGGTATTTTGTGTTTAAGTTGTGTTACAATAAAAATGTTATTAAAATACAAAAGCATTTATATATGGATAATGAATTAAGTTGGGAAATAAACCCATTAGACAGAAGAAAACAGATTCAAAAAGGAATACTTATTATTGTTCCCTTGTTCTTCCCGGTTGTTATTTGGGCTTTGATAAAAAGCGGAGGGCTCAATTTTCGTCAAATTATTTATACTATACTTGGTCTAATAATATTTTCCTTGTTTGTCTTATTGGTAAATAAATTTATACCTTATCCAAAAAGGAGTTATTTTTTAAATAATGACGGCATCACCATTTCCAAAGGTAATAAAACAAAAAAATACGTATGGAACGATTTTGAGTGTTTTTATCCATATTCCGAAAGATACAATGCGGCTCAATCAGAAATGGTTCAAGCAAGGAAAAATATAGAAGGTGACATATTCTATCTTAAAGTAAAACCCAAAACTGCCACGTCTAAATTAACTAAAGTTTTTACTGTCGTTTATTCTGGAGCCAATAATTCGCAATTAGTAAAAGCATTCTTGTTGAATCACTTACCTATAGAGCCTATGACAGGCACTACTGATTTGGGATTTGTTTTTTACGAATTTCAATAAAGCTAGGCTCACATGTCGTCCAATCTGCGAAGTATTAGTTTTTTGAGGACGGACTATTAATTATTAATACATCATGTTATTACTGTATACATGTCTAAAAAAATTATTTTAGTTATCGTTTTGATAGTTGTTATCGCTGGAGCTGGCTATGGAATTTTTAGGTTACAGGAAAGAACGGAGCAACCGCAGGGAGCGCAAACATTTACCCTAGACCCCAAAAACTGTACTTATACTATTGATGGGAAAAATATCACATTAGTAAATGGATATTCAGAACAAGAAATAGTCCCCGGTTCAGCTTCAAAAATCATTACGCAATATTTTGGCAATGAAGTTACCGGCGATTTTAATGACGACGGAATCTCTGACAAAGCCTTTTTAATAACTCAGGATGCTGGAGGCAGCGGAACTTTTTATTATGTAGCAGTCGCTTTAGGAGACGAAGGTAAATGCGCTGGCACCAATGCTATTTTGCTTGGAGACCGTATTGCGCCGCAGACAACTGAATATCGAGACGGGAAAATAATTGTCAATTACGCAGAACGAAAACCCAACGAGCCTATGACAGCTAGACCATCAGTCGGAGTTTCAAAATATTTAGAAATAAGCGGAGACCAATTAGTTGAAGCTCAAAAGTAAAATCACAACCAGGGTGTCTGGACGAGAAAATAAGTAAAAACTATCGGTTTTGTCCGATAGTTTTTTGGTTGCTTGATTTAACCCTCTCTATAAAAAACCGGCGTAGGAGAGGTCTTTACTTCTTTTTTAAGATTGACAATATAAGAACGTTGTATGGTATAATGAAGGATGTTATTAAAAATTAATAAGAAAATAGAATTTATGCACAAAAATATTAATAAATTAGCACTTGCTGGCATTCTGATAGCTGGTGCTACCTTGTTTTTATCGGTAGCATTGGCAAAAAGCCCAAATGCTAGGGCTATAAACGGCTTAGAGCATAAAGCAATTGTTAACAATGTGACGCAAACATTGCTTAAGGTTTCCTCAAAGGAACCTGGTGTCATTGGTAAGCAGGTCCAGGAAATAGTTCAAGAACAGGATAGCGCCAAAGATGCGACCGCCAGTGCTATTGATGCTATTCAAAATAGAAATCCAATTAAAACCTTTTTAATTGGCACGGATTATAAAAATGTTGGTCAGGTACGCAGTGAAATGGTGCGTACTAGAAATCAAATTAATAAAATTGAACAGCTGATTGACAAAACAACTAATCCTACCACCAAAACAACTTTGCAGGAGCAATTGAACACATTAGGAGCTGAGCAGCAAAAAATAGAAACTTTCCTTAAGACCAATGAGAGTAAATTTAGTCTATTCGGTTGGTTTTTTAGATTATTTAATCTGCCTACTCCAACGACTACCACAACTGTTTCCTCCTCCACCGTCAGCTCCACTACTTCAACTGCTACAACTGTCAGTACTACAACCACTGCATCTAGCGCTACTACGTCTACCACTGTCACTCCTACTTCTATTACAACAACCGTCCCAACTACTACTGCGCCAACGCCAACGACAACTACTACCCTATAATCCGATCTTCATGAAGTCTCCATTAAAAAA
>Ga0209099_1001996_pt1 | contig 18921 bp, 19 predicted proteins | sample AD_JPNHW2_MetaG_FD_184430 | JGI IMG/M metagenome (GOLD analysis project Ga0209099, IMG submission 184430) | Active sludge microbial communities of municipal wastewater-treating anaerobic digesters from Japan - AD_JPNHW2_MetaG (SPAdes) (version 2) | ecosystem: Engineered > Bioreactor > Anaerobic... | reverse complement strand
CGGGTACGGCCTTGCCACTCTTATTATCTGCGGTGTGGGGGGTCTCCCGGGTGTGCTGGTGCTGGTACTGCTCGATATTCTCGGGATCACGATCTAGGGAACGGAATATTTTTGGTTTTTCTTTTCTTGTAGGAATCCGTGAGCGGATTGTATTGTCGCTCTTTTAGGTCTCCCCGGCAATTCCCGCATCAGTCCCCGCACGCTTGTTGCATCCCCCGGCTAGCGATAGTGCTGTATTACCTGTATGCAGATCCGCTCACGTGGTCGCTTCCCGGTAACTACTTGTGTCGTCGCATACTCACCCGCCCCCTCCGGGGGCAGGGCTGGCGTGAGAGGGGCGTTTGTAATTTTTAAAAGAACTAAAAAAAAGCCAGGGTTTCACGGGGTGCGAACGTATATCCGTTGACGGGGCCGCACCTCAAAAACAGGATATCTTAAAAAAACCTTTTTTGTTTCCTAAAAAAAAATACGGATAAGGGAGAAGGGGCCTTCACCCGTTTCCGGTGACAGGATGAAACATGAGTGCAGCGGCAGGGGAGGGGGATGTCCCCGCCGTTTTTTATTTTTACCACTCCATGTGGTCGAGCACCCGGTCCCAGATGACCATGAGACCGGGGATGATGACGAAGGCGAGCAGCCCTGCGCCGAGGAATGCCCCGACAATGATGAGTTCGTTGTCCATCGGCATCACCTTTAGGCCAGTGCCGCGACACTGTCGGCCCAGGTCTCGACCTTTGTCTTGATCGCGTCGTCCTCGTATGACGTGATGCTGATCCGCTCCCGGCCAAACGTGATCATGTAGATCTCGCCGTTCGGGTCGGAGCACTTCAGGGTTGCCGAGTAGGTCTCGGTGTCGGTGTCCCGGGCGGCCGTGCCCCCGTGGGCTGCCGTGAGTACGGTGTCGGCAAGCAGGGCTGCGGCCCCGGCATTGAAGCCGGCGACCGTGCTGAACTTGCCGGACTCGTTACCGACGACTTTTGCATCGGTGTCCTGATAGACGATCTTTGCGGTGTAGGACTCTTTTGTCTTCTCGACCGGCGCGTGGGTTGTGCCGGCGGTCATGTATGACACACAGCCAAACGGGTTGGTGCTGATCACGGACTCAACGAGGGTGTTGAATGTCGCGACATCCACGATCGGGTTCGCAAGCGTGCGGACTGCGGTTTTTACTGCGGTGTTCTGGATGAAATCTCCCATACTGAATCACTCCTTATGTTGTGATGTGTTCGGAATTGCCAGGCAAGTGGTCCGCCCCGGTGCAGCCCGGGTTTTTGGTGTGCCGCTTTTTTGCCCGGGTGCCGTGATCCACCAGACCACAGGCATAGTGTTCGGGCATTTTAGCGGGCACGTTCCCGGCCGCACGCAAAGCAGGCGGATCGTGCCGGTATTTCCGGCGGGAGCCAGCGGGTGTTTGCCGCTCCCTTCTTTATTCTGTTTTCGGTTCTGTCTCGGGGGCCCCTTTGACATATCTATATGGGACGTATGGGGGGATGTGCTTTGATTATGAAATTATTTTTTTTGAAAACCGGGGGGTTTTTATTAGCGGTTGGGATATCCGGGCGCTGCGGGGGATTTTTTTGGAGGAACAAAAATGTTCCTTGATCCGGGATCGGCGAAAATAAAAACCGGATCACGTGAACCGGTGGATAATGGTGTACTCCCGTCGGGGGAGACGTTTGGCTCAAGAGAGATTTGACACTTTTACCCCCCGTGCGACAGGTTAAAAAGGAGATATCGAAGAGAGATGATCCGGTTTGCAGAACTCTATCCTGATGTCAGGATTGTCCAGACACTGTCTGGAAAATTGAGTTGGTCGCACTTTGCAGAAATGATGAAAATCGACGATCCTTTGCAAACGGATTTTTTTGGAGGAACAAAAATGTTCCTTGTGACGGGAATTTAGATACCTCCGCAGGCACTTCATAAAAAAATCGGAACTTTCCCTGAAAAACCCGGGTACTGGTGGCTGTTTGTGCTGGGGAAGTACCGGCTTAATTCAATTTCACACCATGCGGTTTAGGATTTATAATAAACTGTTTAAACACTCATATGGATACATTTCACTAGAAATCATCGAATAGTTTCGTGATGGTAAAATAATGCAGCAAAGGAATGCAACGGATACGAGGTCACGGGCACTGGAATATCTCATCCTGTTACTGCTAGGTGCCCGAGACCAGAAAATTTCCATCCTCCATCTGGAAAAGGAAGCATTTTTTATATGGAATTTCCATCCCGATGTAAAAAAATTCATGCGATTTATTTCCCATTACCGTGGGCCATATTCTGAGGAGATTGAGCAGATTATAAGGAATCCGTTCTACCTGATCAATTGCTGGATGTATATTCCTCCAGCCCGATATGATACGCTCACTGGAGGATACGTAGAGCTGACTCCCCATGGCCGGAGTGAATACGAACGAGCCTTTACTGCAAGTTCGGCAAATCCGCAGATGGGGCCAATCCTTGCAGCCATGAAGATGGTCCGGGAACTCTATGACAAACTTACCCCAGAAGAGTTACTTCTTTTGATCTATGACACGTATCCCGAATATCAGAAGAAGTCCAACGTTTTTGACGGTATTCAGAAGTCAAAAAAGAGATTGGCAGACAACCTTGTAAAAAAGGGATATATCGACGAAGAAAGGTACGAAGACCTCATGGCGAGCAACTAACATGAGAGATTCTGTCGTAGCTGATTCAACCTTTTACATTTGTTGTACGTGCGACATTAAACGCAAGGACATTCTTTTCAGGTTTCTGTCGGCGTATTCGTATTTCCTGGGGGACAGGATATTGGGTGAACTTCCAAAACCACTTACGAGTACCACTGATTTTTCCCGGCTTGTTACGGTCTACAATTTTGATTATTATCAACTGCTTAAACCGTATTTTGGCAGGAACCCGCACCATATTCATGACGGGGAATATGAAGCGATCGGGATTGGATATATGCTGGATGCACAGGATAAACTCCGTTTTCTCATCCTTGATGATCGTCGTCCTAACAAATTTGCAAAGAAGCATTTCAGCAGCCTTGCACCCCGGGTCAAAGGGACCCTCGGATTTGTCAAGGAAGCATGTTGTGAAGACCAAAGAATTTCCCGGGAACACGCACTCGAATTTCTCCGTGAGATCGAAAATACTTTGACACGTGGTAAAAAGCAACGCCCCTGCAGCATCGATCCCGAGATTTACACGGCAATCCTTATGCCTGTGATCGAATATATTAAGAACTATCATGCCAGCGCGTGAGTTTGATCCGCATATTTCCATCGATCCGATCTCCCACGCAAAAGACGGCGACTATTGCATTAAAGAGATTGAGATTGAGCATATCCGACGGAAGATCGAAACGCCGTTCAAGGTGCTCGCCGGGAACGGGATTAACCAGGAGGACGCTGGTCCGGTTGCGGGTATGTTATCGCAACCGTTCCTTGAATACCAGAAATTTATCTCAGATATCCGCAGTTGGAATTCCCTGTATCATCTGCTCAACGAGGCCGGGCCGGAAAGGGTTCACGGGCTCGATTCTTTTTTCAATATCAAAAAAAGCATGTGGAGTTCCTCGTTGACAACCGTATCTCTCGTCTTCCCGCGAAATCCGTTTAAGGAATTTTCAGTGGGTTCCGGCGAGACACGAAAAACATTTCCGGGTCTTGATGAGAACAGTTACATCTGCCTGCTCGATTATGTGCATTCGGCATCGAAAGCATTTGTGTTATCCCCGGATGTCCGGCTTGAGAAACGAGACGATATCAATACAACCCAGTATCTTTCCTTTGTCGATCAGAGCATTAAGATCCTGATGGACCGCAATAACCGGCCGATTTTTGCACCCCTACATATCGAATTGTCCAAGAAAAATATTGAAGCGATCCTTTCGCACTATAAAACCCGTGGGTACACCAACATCTGGATAAACTTCGATGCCAAGTCCTGTCACGGGACGTATTCCTCCCGGCTGAAAACGATCATTCACCTTATTGACAGGATTCTGGGGAGTTCGAATGTTACGTTGTATTTCTCGCATATTAAAAAGGAGATCCTGCCCAATATCCAGGAAGATAAAGCGGCTGCCTCTGACATTCTAACCCAGTTCTATGGAGCGGATTTTATCGGAACCGACCGTGAACCCTGGCGGCGGCCCCTGGGTGACTGGAACAACGATGATGCCCTTCGGGAACGGGCGAGCAAACATAATTTTGCAACAAAAGAAGACTACCTTGAGGCCCAGGTTCTCCATAAACACCGTATCTTTGATCCCGACTCCTATTATTACCGGAATCTCGATCACTACCCTCAAACATTGCCGGTTTCTGTCTCTACGCTAAAAAAGGACAACGCAATCAACCAGTTCCTCAACAGCACCATCATGCATCTCGAAGTGGAACGGACAAAGAAAACTATCAGCGAAACAGGATCGGTAAAGAAATACCTCGACACGAAAGCAGCAGTTCAGGAAAACCCGGATATCATGGACAATATCATCGTTCCCCCGAAGCAGCCGGACCTGATGGATTTCCTGGGGAATTTGTAAACGTTATTTCGGTAAAAACTTCAGGATATTCTCACCTTCAGGAGAAATTTTAATGTGGCGTGCGTACCGCACTCTTGACATTTGCACTCTGTACGAAATCTGCCATTCTTCATTCCCGCCCTCGGGCCCTTGGGCTGAATAGTACTCTGTGGGACGGGGAGGTTAGGTTTTACTGAAGGGAAAGGGAGTTACGGTCGATTGGTGCGGGAGTAACGACAATAGTTTCAAATCATTTTAATCGGGAGTTCATGGTAATTGCTTTTTCAATTATGAAGGAATAAATAGAGTTAATCGATAATCTTTCATCAGAATCTGGTGTTTTCAATGATACCGACTTCAGACAACCCGTATCGAAATAATAATCTTTTTTCAAATTACTATCTTGAGAAGTATATCCCAGAAAGCACGGAGTGGAAGAAGAAGGATCATATTGCAGCATTTGAACAAATAAAAAAAATCTATGCTCGTGAATCTGCCTCCATTAAAACCCTGAATGAAAAACAGCTTGAAAATCATTTTTTTAATGAGATATTTTCAATTCTGGGTTTTGTTTACGAAGTGACAGAACCAACCCATGCAAGAAATTTTCCTGATTATGCATTTTTCTTTGACCGCATCGGTCTTGATGATGCTCACAAGAATAAGGAGACAATCCCTTTTTTTACGAATGCGATTGCCATCGGAGAAGTCAAACAATGGAAAGTGGATCTGGATAAGGTCAGTAAGAACGAATATAATATTTCGGAAAACCCGAGTCTCCAGATCTGGACATATCTTGAAGATACTGATCAGAAATGGGGGATTCTCACTAATGGCAGAATCTGGCGACTCTACTGCAAAGAGCGGCGCCGGGATAATTATCTTGAAATTGATCTGTCCCGGCTGCTTGAATCGAATGATAACGACACGTTCAGGTTTTTCTACTATTTCTTCCGGAAAGACGCATTTGTTACATCAAAAGAAGGGCACGCTTTTGTTGATCGTGTCCTTAGTGAATCCAAAGAATACGCAGAAAAGATCGGGGACGACCTGAAAGACAATGTGTATTGGGCGATGAAACGGATCGCCGAGGGATTCATTAACCAAAAATCGAACCACCTTGACAATTCCGATCCGGTAACTCTTGCCCGAGTTCAGAAGAATACGATGATCCTGTTATACCGGTTTCTTTTCCTGCTTTATGCGGAAGGGAAAGGTTTGCTAGATCTCCGTGATGAACGGTACCGGGAATACTACAGTTTCCATCACATCAAGCATTATATTGCAGAAACACAGGATGGCCCGGCGAACCAGCGGTTTGATACCGTAAAGTCTTCCATTCAGGGTGATCTTAAAGTCCTGTTCAAACTTGTTGATCAGGGAAGCGAATCATTCGGCATTCCGAAAACGGAGTATTATATTCCTGCTTACAACGGCGGTTTGTTTGATCCGGAGAAACACCCCGATCTTGAACATTGGGAAATTGGTGACAAGTACCTTGCTGATGCGATCGATCTCCTTTCCCGGAGTAAGATAAAAGAGGGTCATCGCGATTTTGTAGATTATTCGACACTTGAAATCCGGAATCTCGGCAGTATCTATGAGGGACTGCTGGAGTACAAACTCAAAACAGCAGAATCGGATCTTGTCGTGAGCGATGGCGGATGGGTAAGCCTTGATGGATATAACGCAAGCCGGAAGCAGAAGAAAGCATTCACAGATTTCGATGAAAATAATCGGGTAAGCACTGGCCACCTCTATCTTGCGACAGATAAAGGTGAGCGAAAATCCACCGGCTCGTACTATACGCCGGACTATATTGTGAATTACATCGTGAAGAATACGATTGGACCGGTTGTTGAACAGAAATGGAAGGATGCGCTGGAGAAGGGCGAGAGTTGCATTGACGCGACTCTCTCGATTAATGTCCTTGATCCCGCGATGGGAAGCGGTCATTTCCTTGTCGGTGCAGTGGATTTCCTCTCACTGAAACTGCTTGAAGCCGTTCAGAAAGATTTTGAAGCGGGGAAGATCGCGGATACTGCACCGTACACAAATGATTGGGGAAGGCGGGATATTGTATCACACTGTATTTATGGTGTAGATCTGAACGACCTTGCAGTAGAGCTGGCGAAAGTTGGGTTGTGGCTTACCACGATCAGCAGGGATAAGCCGCTTTCATTCCTTGACCATCGGCTGAAACAGGGAAACAGTCTTATTGGGGCAAGGCTTACGAACCTTCGATATTATCCGGGTATGGAGCCAAAAAAGAAAACGCAGATGGAATTACCAACTTCCATTTCTCCCAGGTTCATCGGGCATATTCTATCCAAGATTGCAGAACTCGATGCTATCGAAGACAATCATCTCAAAGATATCAAAAGAAAAGAAAAAGCGTTTGAGGAATTCAAGCAGTTGCCGGAATACCAAAAGGCAAAAGGGCTCGCCAATGTTTACACGGCAACGTATTTTGGAAATGTGATCACTCCGACAGAAAAGAAATCATCTGAAGCATTATATCAGGATCTTGTCTGGGCTATTGCTGGCGATGATAAGGAATGGCAATCCAAAACCTGGTATCCTTGGTTTAAGCGAGCCGGTTCAATTGCACAAGAAAAATCCTTCTTCCACTGGGAATTAGAGTTCCCGGAAATATTCTTCGACGCCGGGAAACTCCAAGAAAACCCTGGCTGGGATGCGGTTATTGGGAATCCACCGTATTCAAATGCTTGGGCAATGACAGATCTCGACGATGTGGGTCGAAACGCCATTGCTGTGTTAAATCCGCACAAGGAGTATTTAACTGGTCACTGGGATCTTTACATTCCCTTTGTTGGAATTGCGTTCCAATTAATGAAGAAAGGGGGATACCATTCGTTCATTCTACCAGATGCAGTAGCCAAAGAAAAATATGCAGCATCATTGAGAGTGTCAATCATCCATGACTTCTTACTCACAAGATGGGTTCATTTCGAAGACGAGAATGTATTCGAAGATGTTTCCAGACACTGTTCAATTTACGTTATCCAAAAGGAAGTCCCCCCAGAAAACTGGGAAGTAGTTTTTGATAATGCTCCTCATCGGAATGAACCCGATCGGGGCTTTTCCAAAATTCCATTAAGTAAATGGTTGGTGGGTCCAACAAATCAGCTCCGCCCTAATAATGTTGAAAGTGGTTCTTCAAAGATAGTTGAAAAGATTGATGCGAGATCAATTCGTATTGGCCAATTTTGTTATGTTATGGTTGGAGCGACCGTTCATAGTAAAGATAAAGTGTCCTTCAAGAAAGCGGATATTGTCACAAAGCAACCCATTGGAAATGCAAAACGGTTCATTGATGGGAAAACACTTCATCGATATGAAATCGATTATGATGGTAGATTCCTTGATTATAAACCTGACATGATGTATGGTCCTCGTGTTCCTGAACTGTTTGAAAATCATAAAATTATAATAAGAAAAGTATCGGAAGAAAATGAAGGACTTGTTGTCGCGTATGATTCTGATAGGTATTATTGTGATGATCGAATCATTTGTGTAACCCCTTATGACCATGTCAAAGATGCTGGGGTTCAACTTGAGTATGAGGGGTATCTTCATTTGGATAAAGACATACCAAGTCTGCTTTACACGACGGGAATCGTGGCAAGTAAGATCACATCTTGGTATTTCAAAAAAGTTTTTGCCACTGGAACCTTACAAGGATCGTATACTGATACATATCCAAAACAAGTTCGTGCTTTTCCCATCTGTCGGATCTCATTCACTACACCCGCTAATCGTCGGGAAGCGTTAGTGAATGAAGCAATGGACATGTATAAGGTATTCGTGGATACAAAAAATCTACAACCGCTATTGACTTTTACAAACACACGGCTCATCGCTGAACCCGAAGAGTCAGATGTTATCCATGACGTTTTAGAATATCTTACTGAGAAAATGGTTGATATGAATAAACTGAAGAACACCGAAATTGCCGCATTCCTAAAATTTGTTGAGGACGAAATCGGTGTTCCCGTTGATACATTGTCAAATAAGACCGCAATCCAAGACTATTATGCCCACGATTTTACCAAATTCGTTGATATACTCGTTAAAAATAAGAGTAAAATCAAGGAAGGTTATAATCCCAAGAGCCGGGCACATCATGATACCTTGAAAGACTGGTACGATAGTTCGGTTGCCAAATTGAAACCGCTTATAACGACCATTGATGTGACGGATGCCTTAATCGATCAGATTGTGTACAAACTGTACGGACTTACAGATGAGGAAATTGCGATTGTGGAAGGCACAGAGAAATGACCGAAAATTCGGTCAAAATTGAATATGAAAAAAATATACCAAACATTCGATTATTTCTTGATTTTTTACAAGTAATTGAACCACCAATTCCGGACTCTGTCCGATGGTCGATGTCAATCAAAGACAAAACATTCAAAATGCATATTGCATTTGAGGATGTTTTACGACAGATTCCAATCTGGCAAGCCGATAATGAGGAAATGAAGAAAAAGGGATACGGAAGTACAAAAGAAGGAGTAATACTCGCATTGAGATATGAAACCTTTTTGAATTCAATCTATTCCTTGTGTGAAAGTCTTGCCTGCCTTGTTGCAGCCATTTACTTAAAAGAAAATTTCTCCCCTCATTTTAGTAAACAAAAAAAAGCATTTCTCTCACAAAAAAGGCATGTCGATACTGAATATGCTACAATTCTTGATTCTTTAATATGGTATGATGAAGTAAATGCCATTCGAGGTGAAGCCACCCATTTTTTATCCGGATTTACAACAATTTCAAAAGATGGAGAGCCAGGATATTTTAACGAACCCAAAGGAGATAGACAAAGGACCCCGCAAGAAATTTCATTGGACAGTGTTGAAAAACATATTCAGGAAATTTATCGACAGGTAGACATTTTTTTATTACGATTTGGTGATCATTTCATTCAAAAAATTGATCCCAATAAACGAATGCCGAATATGTGTATGCTCGATGGGAAAGGATATGTGGGATTTCGGGAATTATCGATTAACGAGATCATTTATCAAAAACCCGGGATTTGTCATACTCCATTATACCAATGCCCGGTGCGACATTCTTGTGAAGCGTTTAAAAATTCTCCTCAAAACAAAGAAATTGGTTAAGCAGATTACTCCTCGATGAAATAATCCTCATCGAGCCGGTTCACGACATACCGGGATTCCTCGGCAACACCAACACTATTATCGATCATCAGCTGCGTTAATTGTTCGCCATCAATAAGGACAATTTTCTTCTCAATCCTTTTCACATAGTCTTGGGCATCGCTCGTGAATTTCGATGTTGTGATAAAAACTCCTTTCCGGGATCGGTTCCCTTCCAGACTTCCAACGAAAGCCTGAATTTCAGGCCGTCCCACGGGATTCTGCCACCGTTTCGCTTGGATATGAACTACATCGAGACCAAGTTTATCCTCTTTTATTACACCATCAATGCCATCATCACCAGTCCTGCCGATGGCCTGACCTGCGTCAATCCTTGAACCACCATATCCTAATTTCAAAAGCAAATCGACGACAAGTGTTTCAAAAAATGCCGGGGAACTCTGTTTAACCCGTTCAAGAAGATCATGCGATAATTGCCGTCTTAACTCCTGATAACTTGATTCCAGTGATTCCTGGGGTGTCGATATCCTGTCGCATTCTGACGATAGACTTTTATCCTCAATCGTTTCATTCTTGAAATCCCTGAAATCAAGATACTCCTGGAATTTTTCCAGATACTTCATGTTGATTCTTTCCGGTTTCTCTTTCAGGACATCAAGACCTCGTGAAGTGATGATATATTTACCTCGTGAAGGTCTGTTCAGCAACCCGGATTTCTTCAAATAGATTATTGCCCAGCCAACGCGATTATTGAATCTGAATTGTCTGCCACTTGGGAGAAGCTCGTTGATTTCTTCATCGGTAAGTTTTAATTTTGTTTTCAAATGGCCGAGAGCGTCCTGCGATCCATGTTCGAGTTTGTCGCCGTAAAACTCCAGAACTGGTAACATCAGACTTTGAAAATCCGGTATTGGCATACTATCACTGATTCTGCTTTATTCTGAACAACGATAAAAGGGTTAGTTTGATTAATGTCGTGATACCGTCACAACAATTCCCCAGATATGGTCTGGATAATTGAGCGGGATCTCCAATTATCACGGATATCTTTATTATCGTATCACCAAAATGCGATAATGCGTGAGTCAAATATTACGAATATAAATCAATTGGCCGGGGTACTCAAAACCATTTTCCGTGGTGAAAAATGGTTATCTTGGCCCTTTTCCGGCTTTTTTGATATGTGATAATACATATGATGTAATTGTGGTGAATTAGTGGCGAAAAGATGATAATATTGTGAATAAAACCGGGAAAAACAAATTATAAATCGGATCCAAAGGGGCAAAACCCAAACCATACCTTCTTCTTTGAAACCTCCCAGAATTTACACTAGTAACACATAAGTGAAAAATTATTTTAGTTGTTTGCCATAATTTTCAACAACAGATTTCATATCAAGTTCATACTGCTCCTTAAGAACCGTGTAACAAATATCCGGAACAAGGGATCCGACCACTCGTCCATGATAAATAAAATTTTGAATTTCACGACATTGGTCAATAGAGATTGAATCTGGGTTAGCAATGCCATTTTCGATAATTCTGCTTACAACCGTTTCCTTTTGTTCTTTTTCATTTGCGAGTGTGATTTGATTTCGAGAGATGTCGATACCAAGATGTATTACTGCTAATTGTGGAATAAAAACACCCATTACATAGTCAAAAAGACTGAGGTGTAAAAATATTCCGAATACAATGCCACCAATAAGCACAGTAACAGTACAGAACAAAATAAAATACCCATATGCACGTCTCAAACGCCAATCCCAAACGATGTTGGATCTCTGGCAGACAAGTATATTCAATGGGTAAGGAAATGAACCGGTATCCGCATACCAATTTTTCAGAGATTCGCGATTGGCCTTATACTTCCGATTTGCCGATTCAATTAATTCCGAGGTTACTTTTTTACCGACTAATATTTCGTTCCAGGGCAAGATGAATAAACCAACATCGAATTGTTCCTGAACCGTTGCGGCCTTTTTTATTGCATCCCCTTCAAACCCTCTTAGGAAAATCTCTGATAACAAGGCCCATGCGGCCCCGATAATGATTATGGTCGGTCTGCAATCGGCAATAAAGTAAAAAAAAATCGGGCCGAGAATTGCCAAAACAACTGAAAAGAGGGTACGTACTTGGCGGTAGATTTTTGCCTGAGAATACAGCGATCTTTGAGCGGCGAGTAACCTTAAATTTTCGTCACTGTTTTGTTCAATATAGATATTTTTCATGATTCTGGCTTATCAGTATGCAGGGAATTGGTTATTGAACAGGAGATCCCACCAGTAAAAGGCCTCTGAAATTTTATCAGTTTTTTCAGCTTCAACTGCCTTCTCCGCTCTTCCCAGAGCTGTCGCAAGTTTCGACACTGCCTCTTCCTTCTTTGCATCCGTGGAACAGGGTTTAATATACCCCGAAATTCCCATTGGATCCTGAAGTGCGGCTAACTCAGAATCATATAATCTTTTTAACATCGTCTTGAAATCCAAGGAATAAATAATTCTGTCTTCAGTTGATGCATATTGAGCAGTCCGCATCTCTAGATAAAATGAAGATATGGGAACATTTTGATAATACTTCCAGGCCTTCAAAAAGCGGACAAGAGGTTTGACCTTTAGGCCCTTTTGATTGTTCACAGAGGCTACGTATGCATTATGTGCATCCGGGCTGGCATTCATCCATGATCCTGCACTATCAGGGATATGGTAAACAGGAAATTTTAATCTGTTAATGGTCGTTTCCCCTAAATAATCTGCAGGAACAATCTCTGTCGATTCTGAAGAGTCCGTTCCGAAAGGAACTAATATAGCCGGACTATTCACTTTAACCCCGGTATCTGGGAAACGGTTATCTAATGCCTCTTTAACGATCCTTAAAGAGACTGAGGAATCATTTTTCAGGTTTTCCCGAGGGATAGATGCAAAATAATCAACATCGCTGAATCCCCGGATACTTGTTCCATTTCCGAATGATCCCGTTCTGAAAAATCTAGAGATTTTAAAATTTGTAATTAAACAAGCCTCGATTGAAGATCGGTGTCGTTTCGCTGCGTCCGACTCTCCTTGAGTGGGTGTCAGCCAGGTATGAAATTTCGCAAAACCCTGTTCAATAGTTGATGGCATATGTTAGAACCTCCACACGTTGGTAATGAAATTATCAGATTACATTGTTTTTCAACCAGTCTTTTCTTTATTATAATTTATTAATCAGACACCCTGTGTAGTGAAAGTGATGGTTTTCATGTTTTCAATAGCAAGAGGTATGTTGATCCAATAATTATCCTCGTGGTGCTCCCCACACTTCCCAGATCCCGGCAAATGTCCTGTCGAACCAGCCGCAAATTGCAATCTCCTCAATGTCAAAATGAAATGGTTATTAATGTGATGTTACAAATAGTAGTGTAGTTAGTCCATTTGTAAACTAACCGTTTTTGGTGAGGGAAGTGAGCCTGGGAGAGAGTATCAAGCTGCGGAGACAGATTCTCAGGATAACATTGAGAGGACTTGCGGAACAGATCGGCGTTTCGCATACTACGGTCGACCGATATGAAAAGGACAAACTGGTTCCGGATTCCCAGACCCTCATCCGGTTAAGCAAAACATTACAGATCCCCATCGCATCCCTGCTCAGGCCGGAGAACCAGCAGATCCAGCTCAGCCATATCGCGTTTCGTTCCCGGAAGATGTTAAAGCGGGACGAAAAGCAGATCAATGCCGAGACAAAGGAATGGCTGGAGCGGTATCTCCAGGTAGAGAGACTGACCGGGCGGCCCCGGACGTTTGAGATGCCCGAAGGTTTCCCTCAGACCATCGCCTCATTTGAAGAGGCCGAAGAAGCAGCACGGGATCTCCGGGCCGTATGGGATCTCGGGACCGATCCGATTGAAAACCTGATCTACCTGCTCGAAGACAAAGGCATCAAGATCGGGATAATCAGCGGGATTACAAAGTTCGACGCCTTATTCACAGAATATGCCGGCCACCGGGTTATCGTTGTGAAAGAAAATCTCCCGCGTGCACGGCAGCGGTTCTCCATCGCCCACGAACTCGGGCACTGCCTTCTTGAAGTTGGGGGCGGGCTCGATGAGGAGAAGGCGATGCACCGGTTTGCCGGTGCGTTCCTTGTGCCCCGGGAGAAGGCTATCTTTGAACTGGACGAGACCCGGCATAAATTTTCCCTCAGGGAGCTCCTCATCCTCAAAGAGAAATACGGGCTCTCGATGGGTGCATGGCTGCACAGGGCCATGGACCTTGGAATAATTACACCGGAAAATTATCTTGGGACCCTGAAGTTTTTTACAAAAAAGGGCTGGAACCGGAAAGAGCCTGGCGACGATAGCGCACAAGGAGAGAGGCCGGCACTGATTGAGGCCATGGTCCTCCGTGCCCATGCCGAAGGGATCATTTCCACATCGAAGGCTGCTGAATTATTAAACCAGAGCATCAGTACCTTTTGTTCGGTAGACGGGGAACCGGAAATTGAGTGCTCATCCCTCCTATGTACTTGATACAAATACAATAATTGACCTGCATTTTGGGAAGCTGCTCAATAAAATATTCCAATTACCCTGTACATTCCTGATAACCGATCTGTTGCGGGTAGAACTCCTCAATCCTCCTTTTGACGAGCTGGCAGAACGGGGTCTGGTCGCTCTATCTCTCACCTCAGAAGAGGTCGGTGAGATCCCGGTGATGATGGGGAAGTATCCCGAGCCATCGTTCTATGATATTTCTGTGCTGATTCTCGCGAGATCGAAAAATACCGTTCTTATCACGGGAGATCAGGCCCTGCGGAATGCAGCGGCCGATAACAGCGTTGATTGTCATGGCACCTGCTGGCTGATCGATTATCTTGCAAACCAGGGACTCATCACATATTCTGAAGCAATTGCCGCCTATACGGTGATGGTGAATAAACCACGATATCCCCCGAAGGATGAATGCAGGGCTCTTCTTTTGATATGGAAACAACGGCAAAAACTGGAATGATGTTTTTTGCCCGCCGATAGAATTTCAGGTTCTAACATCTATTAAGAAACAACAGGCAACGGCAGATCTCAACGCTCTTGAACAACGCCGGATAATTTCACGCGTTGGGACAACCGGCAAAGGTACTCATTACATTCTCAAAGGGGCACCAAAGGGGCGTCATTGGGGCACAACCCAAGGATCCGGCCCGGATCCCCTGTCCGCATTCTACCATTCCAACGTCCACCAGCCCATCCGGCAAAAGATCCGCCTCGCAATTGATGCTATTTCGCTATCTCATTTTACGACGTGAAAACTGCTCAAAAACCATCATTTCCTGTCGGTTTTTCACGAATTCCTGTCACCGGGCCGGAAAACAAGCGTGATCGGGGCAAAAATCGGGCTTCGTTTCCCGGAAATGCCTGGCCGGACACCGTGAGTCAAGTGTGATCCCGGAGACCGGGTGAGACCGGGTTCTGCCAGGATCGCACGAGGAACTCTCCGGCGTGAGGTCTCCACAATGGCCTTCCGAGCCTCATATATTCATTCTGTCAGACCCACATCCACCAACCCATCCGGCCAAATATCCGCCTCGCAATTAGTGCTATTTCGCTATCTCATTTTACGACGTGAAAACTGCTCAAAAAATCACAATTTCCTGTCGGTTTTCCGGGAATTCCTGTTGCCGGGACGAAAAAATGAGACAATCGGAGCCCGAAACGGGCCTGAAATACCCGGTGTCTGCTCAGGCACTTTGGGGGTGATCGTACCCGTCACCCCTGCCACACCTCTCCCGGAAAAAAAGGGATCTGTGAGGAGAACCCTCCCCCCGTGCCGACATTCCTGTCCGCTCAAACCGGTTCCCCCGCGTCATGTCCCGGCCCCGGGGAGGGGCGACCCGTCCCTGCCCAGCTCAATGACTGCGGAATTTTCGATCCGGAAGAACCGCAGGTTCTCGTACCGTGAATAGAGCCAGAGCTCCCGGCAGACCGGGCCGCCATCCGGGATCTCCCGGATCCGGTGGATCGGTTCACGAAACAATTCTTCCACTTTTTGGATCGGTTCCCCGAGCCGTTCTGATCTCTGAACGGTCACCAGGATCACGTGGCCGCTTGTCGTGATCAGGATGTCAAGCATCCGGTCTTTTCCCTGATCGATCAAGTGAACCGTGCCCCGCTGGCACGCTGCCATCTCTGCGATCTTACGCCCCAGTTCGGGATGCCGGCCCCGGGTCATCTAGCGCTCACCGCCGCGTTTCCTTGCCACCCGCTCCGACTGGTACTCGCGGTTTACCGGCCGGGTCCGGACACTGACCGTGTAGAAATGCCGCTGTGTTCTTCTTACCGCGACCCCTTCAAGATCCTCCCCACAGTTCCTGATCTTCTGCATGATCACGTGCGGGATAAGATAGAGCGGGATCTCTTCCATGACTTCAGCTGGTCTCCGGGGCATCAGGACCGCCCCTTTTCTTCGATCTGTTCCAGCCTCTTTTCCAGCCGGGAAATTTTTCTCTCCAGCCGTTCTGCGATCCGCTCGTCGCGCTCGTACAGCGCAAAGATGAGATCGGTGCTCCCCACTTCCCCTGCCGGCGTCTCTGGTGAAGGTGCCGGGATTTCCGGCAGGGATGTCCCCTCTTCTCTCCCGGGCGAAAGGATGCCCAGGCCGATTACGATACAATCCCGGCGCTTCGAAGTCTTCCCACTGCCGCATGTCGCCGGCCCTGCGCAGTTCCTGTGTTCCTGTCCGGTTCCTGCCACACCGGACGCCATCGCATCCGGCTCGGCCACATCCTCATGATTCGTTCCTGAAATGACCATGTCCATCACCTTTTTTTCTTTTTTATTCCGCCACCTCTCCGTGCTATATACCCGGCACCTGCTGCCCGGTACCGCGATTGTCCCGTTTAACGCCAGTCCGGGGAGAGATGTATCTCGTGCAACAAATTTCCCATCCTGTCACGAAGCGGACGGCAGGCTAGGCACCATCCCTTCATGCAGGATCGATACAAGTCAAGCGCCCGGACCGGCGGTCACCGACGTATGATAAAAACAGCGGGCAGAAGAGTACCATACCGGGTGTCCGCGTGCATCTTCCCGGCAATGGCGATCGGCTCGAACAATTCCTGCGGGATAACAAAAAACAGCCCGAAGAGTCCGCACATAGTGATCATGGAAACATAGAAAAACTTCGCGATCCGGGCTGCCGCTTTTCGTGCGTACCCGAGCCTGCGAAGTTTCCGTGCCACCCTCGTGCAGAAATCCTGTAACATGCTTTCCCTTACCCATGGAGAACGGCAGGTTCGCATTTAAATTACTCTGATGGTTCTGGTTAGCTTATCGGGGTGCCTGGAGGATCTGACCTCCTCATCAGCCCGGATTTTCCGGGCCGGGAGATTTCCGGTGGGGCGCGGGAGATTTTTTGGCCATTTTTTCAGGAATGGTACCGTTGCGCTCCCGTAGAGGTAATTGCGTGCTGCCGCACCCGAACGGATGCCCCACGGTGGAACAGTCACCAAAAAAAATACCCTGAAGGGCGGGGAGTCCTCACACATTTTTAATAAACACTCGTGATATGGGGTATTAAAAAAACGGGCCGATGCGTAAATTCCCGGACCAAAAATAAAAAAGCAAACTTTCCCTCAAAACACGTTTGCTTCCGAGTAGACCGTCACCTGGGTCTGCTCAATCTCGTAGGGTTTAATCTCCCGGGAATGAGATGACATCCGCATCTTCACCACTTCAAGGGCAAGGTGAACATCGGTCAGGTCACTCGAACGCACATACCGGAGCAGGATGACGGTATCGCCAAGGTACTCGATCAGGCCGTGACGGCTTGAAAATGCATTGTCCTGATCGGTCTCCGATGTCATCATGATGGTACAGTCCTTATCCCGCAGCCCCTCGATGAACCGGTACATCTCGCGGCGGCGTTCCGCATCGGTTGTGAAGAGGTCCTCAAAGAGCGAGATTGGATCGATCACAACCCGGGTTGCCTGGATTTCGCTGATCAGGTTCGGAAGTTCATTCTTGATACGATTGTTGGCCAGGTTGAAATCCGTCGGATCGAGTTTGATAATAAACAGTGATTTGTTCAGATACGGATCCACATCCCAGCCTTTCATTTTCATGTACCCGATCAGCCGGTCCTCGCGTTCCTCAAGACTGATGTAGATGACCTTCTCCTTCCTCTTGAGCCCGTCCCAGACAAATTCGAGGGAGATAGTAGTCTTGCCGGTACCATATGTACCGATAATAGCGCAGATACTCCCGGCAAGCAGTCCCCCGCCCAGCATATCGTCAAGACCGATGATCCCGACTTTCACTCGCTGCCGGCTCATATGACCATCCTGATATTGCTCACTTCAAATCCCCCGGTTGTCGATATCCTGACTGCAAACTTTACAAGATCCTGCTCTTCCAGGTGGGGCATGACGGTCCGGAATTTTTCAAAGTACATCACCCGCTGGCGCCGCGAGCCGGTGCTCTCCTCCCACCGGAACAAAAAAACCGCATCGGAAATATCGGAAAGTTCGCTCTCTTTTCCCGGCTCGATAATCCCCTTACTGAGCAGCAGGTAGACAGTGAGATTCTTTGTCTTTGAGAGCCGCTGGAGTCCCCGGAGAAATCCGGTTAAGTCTGCCCAGAGATTGGGAAAGGCAGTCTGGGTGGCGATATCTGTTATCGAATCAAGAATAATCATGCTGTTTGGTTCAGCCGCGTCAAAAATCTCAGTTAACCTGACGAAAATATTAGCATGCTCGGAGCGTTTCTGGAGCCGTGTCAGTGTATTACTACGGCTGTACCATGCGTCGGGAACGATACTGCGGTCAAAATAGAGATCCGAGAGATCCTCGAACCGGATGCCGGCCATGTCCTCGTTCACTCCTTCGGCATGGAATGAATGCAGGATCTCGTGGCGGACGTCAGCCTCAATACGGGTAAAAGTGATGTACAAGATTTTTGACGGGCCCGCCGTGCCGGCGTCTTGTGGCCGGCTCATGGCTTCAAGCGTGTTTACCGTGGAACTGTAGGCAAATTCGTAGTGCCCGGCGCCGATCTCCCCTAAAAGGAGGATCATGGAGCCCGGCGGTATGCCACCGTCAAGAATCGGATCGAGCGAAGTGATCCCGGTTGGCATTCTGGTTGTGTGTATGTCCTGCATCTGGCACTCCACGCATATCGCAAAATATTTTTTAGGAGTCTCTTTTTGGCGCTATAATAAATATATCTCAACCGGTAAGGCCCGCCGTTGTGTTCACGGGTGCCCGACCGGACCCTGCATGT
>Ga0209099_1001995_pt1 | contig 18924 bp, 19 predicted proteins | sample AD_JPNHW2_MetaG_FD_184430 | JGI IMG/M metagenome (GOLD analysis project Ga0209099, IMG submission 184430) | Active sludge microbial communities of municipal wastewater-treating anaerobic digesters from Japan - AD_JPNHW2_MetaG (SPAdes) (version 2) | ecosystem: Engineered > Bioreactor > Anaerobic... | reverse complement strand
CGAGCGCTTCACGAAATGCGATCTCGTAGAGCGCCGGGAGCGTCGCGGCGCACTCTGCGGCAAACCGCCACCGGATATCGTCAGGAATATCTTTTAAGTCCGGCATGTTCTTTCCCAATCTGGTGATGGGAAACGGGGTAATATCAATGTGATGATGGAGGCAGGGTGAGCCGGATGCGGATTTCGCAGATTTGATAGAGGGCACCTATGGATATTCCCGGATGGGCCGGGGCATGGGGAATGAAAAACGGGGCTTGTTTTGGCGGGATTGGATCAAATATTTTCTCGCTCATTTTCCCCTCCTTGAAGAGATCCGGGAAAAAGACCTGCTGAACCGGTATCCGTTTTACTCTGCGAGCCGGTATCCTGTTTTGCTCTTCCGGATAAAACCCTCCTTTTCAAGGGCCACAAGGATCCGGCGCATCCGGGCTGGCTCTTCCTGCACATAATCCAGGATCGCTTTTTCCCGGGATGGAGATTTCTCTATCAAAAATTTCAGGATCATCCCCCGGATCCGCCGGTCCGATCCTTCGAAGGGCGCCTGTTTCGTGTACGCGGTACTCTTCCGGTTCGGGTTAGGCATGTGTTTTTTAAGTTCCGTCCCGATGTCCATCAACGCCCAGTACCAGACCCGGGGCTGTTCCCGGTCGAGCGCCCTTTCTACGAGCGGCAGGATCTCCCTGTCGGTCACGGACTCCTTATCCGGGAAAAAGGAATGGATAAAGACCCGGCGGATGTTTGTCTCGATAAAGACCACCGGCTGGTTGAAGGCGAATGCACAGATGGACGACGCGGTTGCCGGGCCGATACCGGGAAAGGTGGCAAGCACCTCCGGGTCGCGTGGCACGGTACCGCCGAACTCATCCACTATTTTTTCCGCACATTTTTTCAGCGCAATGGCCCGGCGGTTGTAGCCCATGCCCTGCCAGGCGGCGATAACAGTACTCTGCGGGGCCCGGGCGAGCGCAGCAGCGTCCGGGAACGCAGCGATAAATGCAGGATATTTTACCGCGACCCGTTCCACCTGCGTCTGCTGGAGCATGATCTCGGAGACAAGGATCCGGTACGGGTCCTCCGTGTGGCGCCAGAGCATGTCGTGCCGGCCGTGGTGCTTGTAGAAGGAAAGCACCTGCTTCTGGAATGCCGCGATGGCTTCATCAGTCAGCGGTGCGGGGGGACCGGATGGGCCGGGGAGATCTAGATGTGTCTGCGTGGAGGATTTCATGGGTGCAGGAGGGTTTGTACGGTGTCGTCCGGTATGGGTGATAAAAATTGAGATCGCTGCATATTCTTGTCGGGCAGTATTTATGAGGATACCCGGCTGTTTTTTTGGTTCGGGGGAAAATGCGTGTTTCCATAAAGTGTGCGGGCCCGTACAACGACAATTCATGCGAAAGGATTGTATCCCTGAAAATCCATAGAAAAGTGAGTATTATGTCATCGTCTTCCAGTTTTAGTCGAAGAAAAAATCCAGACACTGCCACCGGATCTCCGTGCGGAAGCGGTTCATTATATCGATGAACTCGTGAAGCGTTCAAAAATGAGATCCTCCAAACCGTTCCGGTGCGCTGCTGAAGGGACTCTTGCAGAGCTCGGTTCAAAGTACTCATCCGTGGATCTCCAGCATAAGGCCCTGGAATGGCGGGGAGCCTGATGTATCTTATCGATACAAATATTTTTTAAAGATTATTCATGGATTGATGAAGTTTCATCCACTCGATACTATTTTTGGTTTTACTTCCATTCGTGTGATACGAACCCAATCTGGAATGAGCAAAAGAGATAAAGCGGGAGGGTGGTTCTTGTAAAGCTGGTCCCGGAGGAAAGGGGGGGATTCTCAATATTCGTCCCTGAGTTCCCCGGCTGCATGTCCCAGGGTGAGACTGAGGAGGAGGCGATCCAGAACATCAAAGAAGTGATCCCCGTCTTTGTCGAACTGAGGAACAAACGGCAGGAAAAACCCCGACACAAACTGGTGCCTTATACCCGGGAGATTGAGATCGAGGCATGAAACTCCCGGTAATCTCCGGACGGGAGATGGTAAAGGTACTGCACCGCAAGGGTTGGAATCCCTACCGATAGACCGGGAGCCACGTCATCATGCAGAACGCCGACGAAACGCAGGAACTCAAGCATCCCCCAACATCGTGAGTTATCGGCGGGAATCGTTCATGAATGTATGAAGGTCGCTGGTTGACTGAAGATGATTTCTGATCTCCACTCCCGGACTTCCACGACCGTATCTCCCTGCCGGACAAATTTCCGGTGTCACCGTGCGACTGGCATGCCTGGGAACGCAAGGATTGATCTGAAAAAAAAAGACACTTGCGATGATTGAGAAAATTTCAGATCATGTGTGGACATGGGGAGAATTTTTGTCACATCATATTCAGTAGTAGGATAGGTCACTACCAAAATACGGATTGGACCGGCTCGCCCCCATTCCCCCTGTGGGTGCAGGTAATATGAAGGACCGTCACCCGGCCGGAACCCCATCCGCGTCGGGCCACGACTCCCGGAAGGCATTTCTCCCTCAAATTCTCGGGAAAAACCGGCCGGTTTTAAGCCCCAGAAAACCCCCTTTATTTTTCGCCCATAGCAGGGCTCCGGGCCCGGCCGGGTTTCCGGAAGGGTTGTAACCTGCCGGTTTTTCGCGACCATAGGAAGGCCGCTAAATTGCACGGTTTTTTCCTGATTAAAACGGCCCGTTTCCCAAAATACCGATTTATAACAATATTCTCGGAAAGTGTTGGCACCATTTCCACTGGAGATTTCCTAAGTCGGTACCGACCCGGGAGGTCTCCGTCGGAGAAACGATCGTGGGAGAGGGACGATTTGATGAGGCAGTTTCACGGGTAAGGTAGTATACCGGGCGATCAGGATAATAGGGGCTGATGCATCCATACCCCCCACGAGCGAGGAGTACCGGCGCCCCCGAAGGGATGCCCCGCGGTGGATCAGGGGGGTTTAACCGGACCCGCCCGGTAATCGGGGGGAAAATTATTTTGTCATTTACCGGTCCGCGAGGCCACCATTACCGGAAAACACCTTTTCCGAAATAAAAAAAATATCCGGCTTCCCCGGCCTGGAAAACCATTACATCGAAAACGGTACGTATGTGTAGCGTGCCAAGAGTTTCTGTCCTAAAACTGATCACCCGTCAATTTCAATAAACTGCGAACCGGCAAACAGTTCCTCTAATGACGTTCCGTTCTTTTTCTGCGGCCCGCCAAACCGGGTGGTAATGAAGTCATTCATTTTTTTAAGGAACAGTTCTGCCGTCTCTCTTTTGACCGGTGTAATCCCGTGGGCGTAGATGGAGGCATTGCGCTTGTCGAGCAGGCTCTGCATCTCATTTAACCATTTCATCGCGTCGGTTTCACCGAGATCCTGGAGGAGCTGGTATTTCCTCCGGCACCCGACGAGAACATTGCTGCCGTTCCGGTAATCATTGTAACGGTTGAGACGATCGCGGTCGGGTATTCTGCGCTCAAGTTCGGTGAAGGGAATCTTCTTTTCGATGTCATCGAGCCCGATCTCAAGGAACATGACCTGTGCGCACAGCTCGAAAGCCCGGTACATCCGTGCGACCGCATCGTCGTACCTGCCCTCGTCAAATCTGCGTTGGGCATTGCTGATGAGATCGACCAGTACGCAGATGTACCGCTCTTCTTTTACGGGCGAATTGAGCAGTTTGTTGAGGAACGCCCGGTTCTTTTCGAAACGGATTGAACGTCCCTCCGGGACCGGGAGAGTTTTAAAGAGTTCGTATGCTTCGCGGTGGTTGAACCGGTCCCAGAGATCGTATGCGGAAAAGAGTTCCCGGAGCGGTTCTTTTCGGGGATGCCGGCAGACGCCGGAAAGTTCGTGGATCGCGTAGCTGTACTGCCGGTGGTTGAAGTACTGGATCGCATGCTGGAGAATCATCTCGTCATACACCGGGTAGAGTGTCTGCTGGAGGATCCGTTCGGTGCCGATGATGATGGCACCCGACGGATCGCGTTCCCCCTCCACAAAAAAGATCGTACGCCGGGTCAGAAGCGAGAGGAACGTCATGGCGCTGGTCATGCTCTTTGTGCCGGAGTTGTTGTTGATGATGATATCCGCCGCCGGGGTATCTTTCACAATCTTATTGTATTCCGCAAGGATTTCGGTAAACGAGTGGTGGATATCATCGATCCGGCTGAGCTCAAGAAACCGGTATTCCGGGATCTTCCGGTGCGCCTGCTCCGCATACGATGCTTCGATAGAAGGTAGCATCTCCCGGCTTCTTTCGGAGCCGAAGATGACAACATTTTCCGCCCGGCTCTCCTTAATGCAGAAGGCAAGGCCGTGGGCCAGGTTCTCCGGTGCGGGACGCCCGATACCGAGCGTCATGAAGAGCACGATCATGGGAACTGCTCCAGGAAAGCAGGTTGAAGTTCACGTACGAATGCCCACAGGCCCCGGGATCTGTATCCCGACGTGTAAAAAATTCCCGGTATACCATAAATCATAATGCCTCGTACTTTTTTCCACCCGATAAATCTGTTGATCTAGCTCGGGCCGGGTTCCGGTTCCCGCCCGGAATAAAATGAGGATTTTCACTCCAGTACTGTGAATGGCGGCATGGCCGGGAGAACCCAGAGACAACCCGCCAGTTTTGCAAATGATGGCACCCGGCAAAGGGTACACGAATACAGACTCCGAAAAACGCGGATATCGTATACCCTTTTGATAACGGGTGCTGAGTCAACTCAAAAACTGACGCGTACAGTGTAGCTAATGGTGTTTTCATACCCTTCTGATAACGGGTGCTGAGTCAACAGAAGTTATCACTGGGAAGATTATCCATATGTGGACGTTTTCATACCCTTCTGATAACGGGTGCTGAGTCAACATTGTGGAACAAGATACCATCTCACAAATCACGTTGTTTTCATACCCTTCTGATAACGGGTGCTGAGTCAACATGTTGCGGAGTCGACCTCAAAGACCTCGGAAGATGGTTTTCATACCCTTCTGATAACGGGTGCTGAGTCAACCTGGACCAGACCCAGCGAATCCTCCGTCATAAAACTCGTTTTCATACCCTTCTGATAACGGGTGCTGAGTCAACTTGAATACAACATCTATTTCGTTGTATTTCAAAAAAGTTTTCATACCCTTCTGATAACGGGTGCTGAGTCAACCTTACAGTATGGCTTATGACCCCGCCGATCGGCATAGGTTTTCATACCCTTCTGATAACGGGTGCTGAGTCAACCGTGACGATGGGGGTTAACACCTTCACCCTGGCAATTGGTTTTCATACCCTTCTGATAACGGGTGCTGAGTCAACAGGAAGTAGTGAGGTTGATCACCTTCGACGAGATTGTTTTCATACCCTTCTGATAACGGGTGCTGAGTCAACACTACCCGGCGGCAGGACACATCCGGGAAAGGCGGGACGTTTTCATACCCTTCTGATAACGGGTGCTGAGTCAACAAAAAGGGGAGGAATGTGAAATGAAGGTGATTGATAGTTTTCATACCCTTCTGATAACGGGTGCTGAGTCAACCAAAAATGCCAGGTATGACGGTTGGCGAGAAGAGGTTTTCATACCCTTCTGATAACGGGTGCTGAGTCAACGGACCTTCCGGACCACATCCGGAAGGAAGTACAGCAGTTTTCATACCCTTCTGATAACGGGTGCTGAGTCAACATAAGGCTGTGAGTGGGCAGCTCCAAGTTCGGGAAAGTTTTCATACCCTTCTGATAACGGGTGCTGAGTCAACTAAAAGAGTGGAGCTACATGGCACCATTTGGGCTTTGTTTTCATACCCTTCTGATAACGGGTGCTGAGTCAACAGAAGATGCCTGCTCCTATCCTTTCTGAAAAAGATGTTTTCATACCCTTCTGATAACGGGTGCTGAGTCAACCGTTCGCATTTTTGCCCTAAATACCTTTTGCTTTGTAATACAGTCCCGGATTTTTGGGGTATCTGTGCTGGTCTCAAAAGTTCCCGGGGTTTATAAAGACCAGCACACTCCGGGGTGAAATTTTTGATTCTAATATATATCCCTTTTGAAACCGTTCCCGGCAAACGCCAATTTTTTCCCTGCCCTCTTACGACGAAAATGGCAAATCCGTGATTATATGGGGATCAAGAATTTTTTCATGTTACCCATTCTCCGTAATACTTCTCCGCAATACTATTCGGGAGAATTGCGAAAAAGGTGTTTAGGTAGTCATCTCATAATCCCCGAATAGATCGGATTTGGGGACTATTTTCTTCGGCAGCACTATGTAATGGTAACTGGTCTTGGAGACAAGCTGGGAAAGATCAGCGGACTTATCGAGTGGGAGCGGCAGTTCTCTCATCGTGACTGAAAATCGGGAAGATTTGTGAACAGATACTTGCGATCTGTACACCATCCTGCCGGGTAATCTGGATTTTTCTTATCTTGTTCTGTTTTTCGGAAATTTTTTTATGTGTTATTCGATATCATTGTCAGTGATAAAATAGTTGATTACAGACGGCCGTATCGCTTATGGGCCTCTTCTATTGACATGAAAAGGTCGATGAAAACGATATCCCCCTCCATGTGGAAAAACGCCGTGTATGTGTGGGAAATATGCATCCTCCAATCATTTTCCAAAATACACTCTATATCTCTGGCGGTCTGCAGGTCTTCCAACTGCATGAGATGTTCAGCGATAATCCTCTGGGACTTCTCCGGAAGGCTTTCTATAAACTTTCGGGCCTTCGGTTTAATCTTGACCTGCAAGTTTCCGCTCCTTAATGATAGCCTGAACTGCGGTGAGGGATTCAAGCGGGATATAATCATCTTCGGCACGGGCTGCCAGCATATCCGCACGTAACAGCTTCTTCTTCCGTTCCTCAAGGATTCGGGTTACTGCATCATCGAAGGTTTCTCCGGCCTGTCTCAATCCATTGATCTCCCTCCAGTTTTCGGAGGACATATACGGTCTTACTTTTGTTACTTGCATGTGGGATAGATAGGATATGTATCCTAAAAAGACTTTTCCGCAGGGGCACGCAGGAAATTAAAAAAAATGAAGAGTCGGCCTGTCCCTCAGGATCAGATGAACGCATCAAGGAACCGCTGACCGTAGTCCGAAATGTAATAATGGCTTTTGCCTTTTTCAAGGATCCCGTGCCGCTCCAGGATCACTTTTTCGCTGCGTGACAGTGCCCCGGGATCCTCCCTGAGTGCAATGAGCAGGCCGCTGACATAATCCTGGTCGACCGGGAAGGTCGGGAGCTTCACGATATCGTATTCACTCTTCGGCGGGAAGAGCAGGTGATTGAACTCTTTTTCTTTTTCCCGGTAGATTCCCTGCTTCTCGTCAAAAGATTTCGCTGCATGGATACGCCCGATGTCGGCCCGCAGGCGTTCAAGGTTCTGGTTGAAGAGCGATATGGACCGGTTGCCGATGTGGAAGATCCCGTCTGCATTCATGAGCTGGCCGATGAGTGCAAGCGTGATGCACATGTTCTTCCTTCCCCCGGCAACATTGAGCAGGATCCGGTCGCACCCGGCATCCACGCGCTCTTCACGGATGATCTTCACGACCCGTTCCATGAACGTAAGATTATCTTCCGTGGTTGTGACATCGTCAAACGGAAGGATCTCTTCACGGATCTGAACCTTGGGTGCCCGGATACTCATCCCTACCTTGATAAGATCGAGCCCCCCCAGCACAGCGGGATCCTTTGTTGCGATGATGACCAGGTCGGAAACCCGGAACCCGGCGGAATCTGTCCCGGCTGTAATGACCGGCGGGCTGAGCCCGAGTGGTGCGATGATCGCGGTTTTCTGTTTCTTTGGCATTATATTCCCGGATTGAGTATCGGACACGGGAGTAGTTAAGGAATACGATATTTTCGTAACACAAAGAGGGGGCAAACAAAACAACACAAAACTTTTAAAGTCCGGAAGTGGATTACAAAATATCAGGAGCCTTAGCTCTTGTACGCTGATTTTTCCGGATTTGTTTTTATTATCCCGTTTTTATATTGCTCGTGAAAAAAGTCCGTTTTCCATGGGAGTATAGACCAATCTGTTCTTCCGGGAGCGTATACTTCCCGGGGGGTTACAAACATTATCCACCCCGGGCCGGTACTAACCGGATTTTTATTTTTTTTTTTTGGTTCGGAAACGATTTGAATCGATCAGCGTTTCTGTCTTCAATTTATTTCGGAGTGAAAATAGTAACCCGTATAAACAAACCCGGAGTATAATCGCGTATTTATCTTAAAACATGAGGTGAATTATACCATGAAGTGCTCGTTAATTTCTCTGGATATAACGATCCCGGATTCCCGAAAACCGGAGTTTCCCGGATCGGTTTTCCGGGGATGGCTGGGTACATGCCTTAAATGCGATCCCGCTGTTCCCTGCACGGGAGAATGTGCGGATCGCGCCAAGTGCCCGTATTACATGGTCTTCAAAGAGCAGACCGATGTGAAACCATTCTCTGTCCTTTCAATCCCGATCAAAGGAGGCATCCGAAATTTTATTAAAATTTATGGCGATCGCCGTAAATTTGCGCCGCGCATTCTTACGCTCATCCACGAGCACGAAGCAAGCCGGCATTTCGGCGGCATGCCGTATACGGTTGATAATATCGAAGCCCGCACGGTCGAGATGCCGCCGATGCAGCTTGCTGAGACCACAGAGGTGGTCTTTGTCTCGCCGACAAATATCCAGGAAGACAGCCGGCAGGAAATTCTTCCCGGGCTTTCCACGCTCATGAAATCCTGCGTCCGCACGTATAACCGGGTCACGAAGTATTACGATGAGAAGAACTATCCCTGCCGGGTTCCCGATTCGATGTTCGATGTCCCGGCCGAGATCCTGGACTACGATATCCGGACTGTGAAGATCGTACACGGGAACATGTTCGACAAGAGGATTGTTCTCGAAGGGATCGTGGGTTCGATCTCGTACGACACATCGGGTGTCCACCCGGATGTCGGCAGCGTCCTGAAGATGGGGGAATTTCTCCAGATTGGCAAGCACAGCACGTACGGGTTCGGCGGAATGGTCGTGAAACACGGGGGGGTTGTATGAGTGTGAATGTGGGGGTTGTAGACGGGTTTACACGAAAGCGAGAAAATGTCCCTATTAATGAAAGTGAAAGGGTTTATTCAGATTTTATAAAGAGCGTCAAGGAAAAAGAAGCAAAAAAGTCTTCCCGTGTGAAAACACTTTCAGATCAGGTATCCAATATCTACGAAGCTTTTCATACTTCGGGTTTCAGCGATCAGGTGTGTTGCGATCCAGCCAAACCGGATTGCTCTCTGTTCTACCATGCCAAAAATATCTCCGCTATCAGTGTATGTCTTGCCCTGGATCACGGACTCGAAGATCCAGAAGGAATTAACACAGCCCTTACGGGATTTTCATTAAGCGGGGCTGAAATTGGCAAATATGATGTCAAGGAATTCATTGCCCTGTTGAGATTATCGGCAATCATATATGATCTCCAGAAGATCCGGCTATGTTGTATTCCGGGATTGGGCTCCGAAGATTTAGGGGAACAATCTGCCAATATCTCTCTCAAGCTGCTGGAAGATCTCAATTGCCGGTCGTTTTTCGAAACGCATGGTATCAACAAAATCATCCCGAAAATCTGCACGAATCTCACCAACAAAGCTCCTGCCGGAATGATTGGGTCACTTATCCAAATCGGTGATGTAATCTCTTCAAATCAGGACTACAAAGGCAATGAAACGATCGGGTATCTCGCATTGGATATTAAGCGGATACAGGAATACATTGGTGAAGCCGATAAGTTGCCGATGCTGCATGGAGGCAGTACCATTGTCAATTCGGTTCTTGAAAAATCCCGGGAAATAATTGCCGGAAAAACCTGTGACGAATGTATTCTTTTTGCCGGCGGAGGCAACCTTCTCGCCTTTCTCCCATCAAAGGAAAATATCCGGAGTTTCCTGAAATCCGACATTGAGGATTGTGTAAAAACACAATCCAGCAAAGGACTGCAAGCAGCAGTTGTTACCGGAACGGCCAACATCAGCGAAATCGGAACAAAGTTTGGGGAAGTCCTCAGGACGATCCAGCATCGGCTGGAAGAGGAGAAACAAACGTCCCATCCGGAAGAAATTCTCATCCCCTCAAGTGTGCATCATGTCTGTCCTTTCTGTAATAAACGGCTCCGTACAAAGACCGGTGAACTGGATCGGTGTCCTGTTTGTGAAGCAAAGACCAAGGCATATCATGCGAATAAAGATCCGTCAGATGATCCGACCGGGCTTATCAGCGGATTGCTCAAAGAAGAAAAAATGGGTCTTACAAAGCCCGCTGACATCACAGATTTAGGGGACTCCATCGCAGTCATAACTATTGATGGGAATATGATGGGAAGCCTGTTCTTCTCTTCAAAAACTCCCGCCGAATATACCTACAAGAGCGAGACATTCGATCGCCGTTTCCGGGAAACGGTGAGAAAGACGATTGAAACCTTCGTCAAGTCCGATTGCAGAGACTATCCTGTAGCAGATCCGAAACAATTTGCGAAATCACGGATACGAGTAAAAGGAAAACTAGGTGAAATTTTCATTGCACTCCGGCCGATCTATGTCGGGGGCGATGACCTGCTCCTGATTACCAGCAGCAGGGCTGCCGTGCCCCTGACGGAGAGCCTGATAAAAAACATTGCCGATGCATTTATGCGAAATAAAATACCGGCACGCGACAAAACCCCGGCAACCGGAATTCCTGTTGTTACTATATCCGCAGGAATTGCCCTAGCAAAAGAAAAATTTCCGATATATTTTGTTATAGAACAGGCCCGGCATATGGAAGCCCAGGCAAAAAAAGCATTTCGGAACGGCTGTCTTACGGATAAGACCGGGACCATCACAATGCCATCAGGCTCTCTTGCCCTGACTGCAATCAGCGGCGCTATGCCCTCAGAAGGAGGGCGCTCGTTCATCATACGGCAGTTCCCCCCCTTCCAGAAAGGTGATGATCACATCGGCGATCTTGAGCATTTACTTGATGCCAGCCTTGACGATCGCTATAAACGAACCCTTACAGATCTCATCTCATGCAGCGATCGCAAGGAAGATCGCCTCAACCTGATCAAATCTACCTACGCATCTTCTGGGAGACGTGGTTCCGGGGGACATCCCGGATTATCCCCGACACAACAACTTGAATTGGCGCACTTCCTGTCGAAGATATTGTCTCATGAGTATACCGACATCCTTTCTGCGGCAAAGATGGTCGTCCCCCATATCTGGCATCATGACGAAGGAGAAAAAGCATGAAACTCTGGAAAATTTCAATCACGGTACAATCAGGTTTCTGTACAAGTGGTGAGAAAATGGGATCGTTTATTGACGGTCTCAAAGATGCTCATAATCTTCCCTACATCCCTGCCACCCACATAAAGGGGATCATGCGGTGCGAAGCTGAACGGCTTCTCCGATCAGATCCGAAGTCAAAAACCCGCGAATGTTCCATTTTCGGAGAGTCTGACAATAGTGGCACCTCAAGTAATCCCCGCCTCTGCAAGGAAGTACTTCAGAGAGACGGGGACTTCGGATGTGATATCTGCCGGCTGTTTGGCCCGCCCAATGTTGCAGATACAACAAACAGCGGAAGCAAGACGGTGTATCAGGAAGGGCTTATCCGGGTTACTGACTTTCACCTTGGGGATCCACAGACCGAGGACCGAAGAATGGACAGACGACCCCACGTTGCAATCAACCGCTCTTCCCAGACCAAGGAGACCGGGCATATCTTTTCCGGCAACGTTGTTCCCGGAGGGGTTACCTTTCAGGGCTTTATCATCGTGCGTAAAGACCTGCAGAAATCTGAAGAAAAACTCCTTGAGGCCAGCCTCCATTCTCTGGCACATTATGGTATCGGGGGAAACCGGTCACGGGGTCTTGGAGGAGTGTTGGTGAACATAGATACCAATTGCACAGTTGTTGACTATCAGGCAGCGGTCACGAAGCGGTTTGATGCACTTCAGGAAATCCGGAACAAGTGACGGTGAATTCGAATGTTGAAAGAAATGGTCCAGATTGAAGGAACGATAACCACAGTATCTCCGGTCCATATCGGAAGCGGCAAGATGAAAGGGACATTTCATCCAACCCTTGACCATATCCCCGGGAGAACACTCCGGGGGATGCTTGGGTACTACCTGTACAAAAACTGCGACTCTCTCAAATCTCCATTGCCGGGGAAATCTCTCTTTGAAGCAACCGGCATTAATGAACAGTCTGATCTGAATAAGATCCATATTCTTTTCAGGAACGCGTACTTTGAGAAGGATTCGACAAGATTTGGGCAGACCGTATGCGCACCCCTGTGCCTGCAATGGTGCAAACGATGCGATCACCTTGTCGATAAAAATGTGGGGATCTGTAAAAACACTGTAAACAATATTTCCTGCGGTCATGAAGGGAAAAAACGTGGCGGATTCATCTCATGGAAATCATTTGAAACGGGCAATTTCCTTTCTAAAACAGCATCAACAACGATCATCACGAAATGCCCCATTATCAGAAAAACCCATACCGGTCCCGGAAAGGATGACCGCATCACACCTTACCATATTGAAGGTTTATCCGAAAATCAAAAATTCGGTTTCCGGATGCTTGTAGGTGAACAATTCGTGGACTCTATCAAAGAATCTCTTATTAACGCCCCAGTTTTTTCAGGGATTGGCGGGTTCCGCTCACGGGGATATGGAACGGTGAGGTTCGACATCCCCGGTGAGCCCCGCCGCGTTGAGGATTTGATAGGTACACGTACAGAAAAGATAAAAGCGCAGTTCAAGGGAGATAATTCCGGGGTATTCACACTTGTTGCAAATGCTCCGATGATCCTCCGGAAAGCAATGGCTGACGGAAAACCCGGATCGAGTGTCGGGTTTGACGAGGTATTTCTACAGAGGGCCAATGAATGTCTCACGTTTATCAGACAATTAACGGGCATATCCTCCGGAAAAGTCAGCTACGCCGGAGATACTCCGGCTGTCTCATTGGGCCGGGGCTTTGCGCGGGGATGGTCTCTTGAAAAGAACAATACCGTAGACGAGATCATTCCCTGTATCAGTGCGGGAAGTACCGTAGAAGTCAAAGCCGATCCGGAAGCAATCGCAGTTCTCGAAATGTTCGGCATCGGCGATATGACTCATTGCGGATACGGGCAGGTTTACTGTCTGCCGCCAAAGGAGGTGAGTGCAATATGAATTATGAGGAGTTCTCCCGGATAAACCAGTTCAGCTGGGAACTGGCAATTATGACAATGATGTGGAATGAGGGAAAATTCCGGGCATATTCCCGTGCAAAGATCCGGGAACTGCTCACGCTTGTCCAGAGTCCGGATTATCAGCAAGCGATCGCCCGGAATATCGATGAATACAAGCCACAATCTCCCACCAGGCTGGTCTTTCCCACAACGGTGAGGATGTCAGAGAACGAACCAGAAGAACATGCGAGTTCTGTTGTCACAAAGCAGAAGGAATTACACGGGAAACTCAGTTCGGCGCTCATTAAGATGGCAACAGATGATCATAGCCTCATGGGAAACAGCATAGTGATGAAATATACCCTCTGGGATATTGGCATCCTTGAACAGACTTTTGAAAATGCACACCCAGCCGATGCTCATGGAAGATTGAATCGTATAGAAAAACTGCTCGATGCAGAAGCCATCCCTGGAAAAGAGAGGATCATTTCCCTCTTGAAGAAAGCGGTCGATGGAACCATGAATCAAACGAATGTTACCGAAAAACGAGGTGAGAACTGATGCAGGATCTTACAGCTGATGAACTCAAGGTATTGATATCTGACTCTTATGCCCTTATACTGAAGTTGAAATTGGAACGCAAAGATTTCCCCTCACAGCAGTATTCAGTTTCATCACGAAACAAAATTAAAAATCTGGCCGAAGCATTGAGGGAAATGGACGAGCCCGGCGCAGCAATCCCGCATTTTATCAAGAATGCCGCATATTCCCTGCCCCGTGCAGAACGCGGAGGTCACGATAATAAATTCCTGCCTTTTCTGGATCTGTTAATCCAAACAGTAAATCGTATTTCTCAAACGGAACCGGTTTTAGAACGCCGAAGGAAAAAGATCCAGTACCTAATCGGGTATATTAACTGGGGTGCAGAGAGTCTCTGCACCATTTTTGCAGCAAATGAGACGCGAACAGAAGCCCAGCGTCAGGTTTCTGATATGATCAAAGCAGAATATTCAGTTCTGAGCACTGCACCCTCAAATCAGGAGACTCAAAGACTTGTTGACAATCTCATGACGTGGGGAGATAATGCCATGTCTTCTGCGGGGGTACACTGATGACATTTGAAACGCTGACTAACCGGGCTCTCATCCAGTATTCTGTCAGGACAAAATCCGATCTCCATATCGGCGGTCATGCCACAACCGCTCCCGGTGAAGTGGATCTTCCGGTATTGAAGAACCCGGACGGATTTCCGGTGATTCCCGGAAGCAGTCTCAAAGGAGTGCTCAGGACAGAGCTGGAACGGCTTATGAAGGGTGCAGGAATCCGTGATGTCTGCTCGTTTCCCCGGGTCTGCGGCAAACCGGAAAAGGGTGTACAACAGAAATCCCATAATGTCGGAAAAGATGACACGTATTCCTGCCCGATCTGCCAGCTCTTCGGGGGCATGAATCTTGCCGGATCCGTCAGGATTCACGATGCAACAAGCAGTTCACGGAAGACGGGGATTCGCGATCATGTGGGCATTGACCGGAGAACGAGGAAAGGTGTCACGTCCGCGAAATTTGATATCGAAACGGTTCCCATGGGATCGTTTTTTTCGGGGAGTATCGTTATTGAGAATCTCGATCTGATGTCTGAAGATGGTCAGAAATCATTTGAGAGTGCGAAACTTGGTGGTTTTATCAGTCTTGTCAATTTCTTCAATGTATGTTCCGGCAGGATAGGGGGTGCCGGCTCCCGAGGCTATGGGCAGGTGGAACTCATCATAGAAGAGATCCGGATTCTAACCGCTGACGATTATCTGAAGGGAAATTTTAACGGAACCTGTTATTCCTTGAATGACACCGACGGTCAGAAACTGAAGGAGTATTCCATAGCAGCATCAGATGCATGGCAGGGTTACCTGAACACGCTTTCCAGAAGAACCGGTGATCAGCATGACCGGATTTGATACGTTCGAGAACCGCTGGGAGATTACGTCAACACTTACTCTTGAGTCTGCCCTCCATATTGGTGGCGGACTGAATGCTGCTGCGTATTCCCTTTCAGATGGTGCTGTACTCCAGCAGGAGGAGAAAGACGGAGTGGTCCAGCCCTATATTCCGGGAAGCTCGCTGAAAGGGATATTACGTGGAACCCTTGAGCGCCTGGTCCAAACCTTCCATCCCGGTTCCTGTAATTTATCTTTTGGACGAAGAGCCGGAAAACCCTGCGGACTTGAAGACTGTATTACCTGTCATATCTTCGGATCGTTAAAGGGAGGCTCACGCATTACCGTACGGGATGCCCGGTTAACGCCAGAAAGCGCAAAAGCCCATCGTGCCCTGCCACTTGTTGCCGATCAACCGCATTGCGCGACGCAATATTCAAAAAATCTTGTTGCAAATGAAAACAAGGATGGGACTATTGCCACCCGACTCTGGCTGCATGAACGTGTTGCAGCAGGTACGCAGTTTACCCTCTCAATCGCACTTGACAATGCCGATGAGACGGATGTCGGTTTTGTCCTGCTGGCTTTGGACGAATTTAACCAGAAGCGTGCTACGATTGGGGGTGGAACCAGCCGGGGACTTGGCTTCATCAGTATTGATTTTCCCCCGAAGATTACCAGAACCTGCATCAAGAAAGCGGGATCGTTTGAGGTTCTGACTGAAGAGAAAACTGCGGCCCAACTTATCCTGGCTGCAAAAAAGGCTCTGGCAGGTAAACCCGTGAATAACACGGTGGGGGATTTCAGCGCATATGCCCATGCATTTGATCCTGTGCCTGATACCGGTGAAATTCCGGCGGGTTGTGTTGTTACCGAACTGAAAATTCACACAGTCACACCTTTCCGCATGCCGGGAAGTGAAGAGATGACGGTTACCTGCAATGGCGAACCGTATATTCCGGGCTCGACCATCAAAGGATTTCTCCGGCACCGTTTTATCGGGATCAAGAATCATCATCCTGAACAGGGCATTACCCCGGAATGGATCTATCGTATTTTCGGAGCGGCGAATGACTACGGTGATAATGACAACCGAAGAAAAGCACACCGGAGTCGCCTGCTGGTATCGGATGCGTTTCCGGAGAAGGTTACCGGGAATTCCGATGAGATCCCTCAGGGGACAGACCTGAAACTGTGGGTGCTCTTTGATAATCTTGAATGCGAAGACATTGCAAGAGTTCTTGGAGAACTACTCGTTGATAGAGGAATCCGTATTACCGGAAGCACGATAGCAAAAGGTGCCAGTACTGCTGATGAAGTAAAAACGATTAAAGTTCCAAGATTCAATATGGTGAAAATTTCAGCGGTAACCCTCAATCCCTTCCGGGCGGATTCGTATCTGAAAAATTCTTCCGCTGCCATCAGTTTAATTGATACTGTGGAATCCAGAGTAGGATGACAAGAACGCAGAAGAATCCGGTTGAATGCACAAGACCGTCCGTTGAATCGCCGGATCTTGTATGCAGGATAACCTGAATTAATCAAAGGGGGTTTGGAGATATGCCAAAAAAACCAAGGGCAATATTGTTTGGAAGTACCACCGGCCATGGCGCCGTAATGACTGCGATATCTGAACGAAATCTGGAGAAGGATTACGATGTGTCCAGAATTTGCAAATATGTCGATTTGCCCAACGACGAGTCCGGACTCATCAATGAAGACAGGACTGACTGGGGCACCGGAAATCCCGGGCTTTTCTGGGGCATTACCCTCCCGGAGTTTTTTAAGAGAACAGATTTGAACCGTGGAGACCTTGTTGTTATCGCCAACATTCCGATTGGTACCGATTCCCGTTTTCCCTCGTACGGGTCTGATAATGCGATTGCATGTATTAATGCTCTGGTCATGAAAGGGGTCACGGTTCAGATCATCGATCACCACAAGACCTCCCTGAGTGATTACGGGAAAGCCCATGAAGCGGGAGCGGAGATCATTATATCGTCGTCTGCGATAACAACCCATTATGGAGACCCTGATGAGTTCTCAATGTTCTGGGGACGTATCGGTGCGATATCAGACCGGGACCGCGGGGAGCGGTATCCGAAGCCTCTTTTAAAAGAGGAAAAATTATCCCACTACCTAGACAACGCTGTAAAACAAGCTCTCGATAATACCATTAATGCAATAAAACATAATGACATTGATTTTTTTACTTGTTACATGGATCCAATTTTTGTTCCCGAGATATCTCCAGAGAATCTAAAAACAAACGTGGTTTTTTTACCTGAAGTCACGACAAAGGAGGGATTCAAACAACTTGGTGAGGCCTGTAAGTCCTGCAAAAAAAATGGTATTAACTATGCAGTCGGACTCGCCGGCGAACATCCGCATCTGGCACTTCTTGTTGTGACCAATTGGGAAAAATACGACGTTATTCCCGGGGCTCTTTATCTTGGTCTTCCGAAATGGAAAGGACATCCTGACGCATTCAGCGAGTACTGTGGGCAACAGGATGTGGCGAATGAAATTCTTCATACGTGGATTGATGTGCTGGATCAGCCCTTCAAGCCGGATGAAGACTATACAACCCGAGCTCCGCATCTTACTGACAAAGACAGTTATTACCGGGATATTGCATTGTTCATGCGATCTATCAAGTATCCGGGGTATCTTACTCAGCACGGCTGGCCCCATGTCCAGAATGTCCTTGCCAATATACGAACCCTGGGCTCGTTGTTCAAAGTTTCTGGAGACCAACAGAAAATCCTTGACTGGGCGGCACTTCTTCATGATGTGGGCCGGGGGGCTGATAAATATTATGGTTCCCGAATAGAGGAAATGAAGAAGGAGTGTGGGGCGGACATCGATGAAAACCATAGTCATTATTCCAGAGCGATGATACTGGACTGGAAAAAAATGGGAAAATTCAAAGATTTTCTGACACCACTTCAAGTTGAAATTATTGCATATCTATGCGACAATCACTCAAGTTACTCTTCCGGCAGTTCATGCCCTGTTGAGGGAGATTATCGTCTTTTACTGCTCCTTCTTACGATCTCGGATAAAATGGATCTTGATAAGCGAAGAGCAACGACCGTTGATGGCAAAGGTCTTAACGAAGCTGAGGAAAGTGAAGACTGGGATCCGAACTCGAAATCACACTGGTTAGGGCATATGGCAATACCCTCTGTCAGAGTGCATGCCCTCAACAATAATAAAACCCGGTTCGATCTTATCATCAACAATGAGGAGTGGGCGGTGAAGCAGAAAAATCGATTTAAGAAAGAGCTCTTAAACTTAAACACGAACTTTGGAACTATTTGTTCGTTTGATGACCCACGGGAAATACCGGTTCCTTCGGAATTTACGAATCCGGCATTTGTGAAATTCTATGCTGATCCGTATTGATCAAACCGGCGCTCCATTTTTTCGGAGACAACCCTGCCGGAATTCTGGCTCCCTGTAATCATTCTTTGATTTGAGTGTCGGTGAATATCAGAATGTTGAGCCGATGATATTTTGAGAGGCCTACAATAGGGGTCTCTTTTCGGTGCTCAGTACTTCTCTATTTTCAAGTTAAATGAACAACCACCAAAAATTCGTATAAGCCAGATCTGGAACCGGAAGTATCCTTTTTTGACAGTTACCTCCCTCCCTTTATGGCAGGAGAGGGTACCCCCCCCATTTGTACAAAGGTGACACCCCCCACCCCCGGGCCACACAAGAGGGGGGTGGGGGTATCATGCTTTTAAAAAATCGGTCGGGGGTCAGGATA
>Ga0209099_1001993_pt1 | contig 18932 bp, 18 predicted proteins | sample AD_JPNHW2_MetaG_FD_184430 | JGI IMG/M metagenome (GOLD analysis project Ga0209099, IMG submission 184430) | Active sludge microbial communities of municipal wastewater-treating anaerobic digesters from Japan - AD_JPNHW2_MetaG (SPAdes) (version 2) | ecosystem: Engineered > Bioreactor > Anaerobic... | reverse complement strand
GATCAATGCCGGACTCGGGCTTTATGTTGCTTTCGCTTATGCAAATCCGGGATTCCTTGGATTAGGTCGTAATGTCGTTGACGGCGGTATGGTAATGAAAGCCGGATTAGAGATAAATACGAAAGTCGGTGTATTCGTGGGAGATTTAAGATATTCACTCGGTTTTGCAGAAGTATGGGACAATACTGATGTTAAAAACGGAGCTTTTTCAATTCTCGTCGGATATGCAGTTCCTCTTCCTTTCTGAACTTTTTCATCACAGAATTGATTTTTAATAAAAAACAATGTATTTATAAGATGTTTATTTAATAATTATCTGGGGAGAATGTTTATGAAAAAACTTTTTTTTGTGTTATTTCTCTTTTTTTTCGCAAGTGCTGTTTATGCGCAGAGTTATGAAGATGTTGAAAGAACAACAAGTTTTGGACTTATTCCGGTTCTTTCTGATACAAATGAAAGGACTGATGGATATTATCTTCCGTCACTTCTTGCCGCAAATAAAAAAGGTTACGGTTATATAGACTGCAATTTCACAAAAGGCGGTCTTATCGTTCCTTTTCTTGGCAGAAGTCTTGTAATGGCTGTGTGGTATGAGAACGGAAACACAAGAGATATGGTTGATATCAAGCAGATAATGTCAGTGCTTCAGCCGTCAAGTTCTGATATTCCTGATACTGAACATCTCATGGGTTTTGCTTTCGGAGCGAATCTTAACGGAAATTTGGCTTTGGGACTTAATTTCAGATATCTTCTCGGCAGACATTTTGAGGAAAATAGCACTGCAACTGTAACAAACAGTTACAAGATAAATACAGACAGGATTGAGCTTAACCCGTCATTAACTTTCAGAAAAGGTTCACTTTTTATTGATTTTGGAATAGCTTTGAATTTCCAGTGGATGACTGAAACTGCAAAAGGCTCTTTTGAGTACGACAGAACTACAACTTATGACGGCAATGTAGACTTTTCATTTTTCGGCAGAGGCGGATTTGCTCTTTCCCAGTATTCAGACCTTGTTGTGGGCACAGGTTTCGGAGTTCTTCCTCTTCATGAAAAACAGCTTGCTCTTGTAGAAGATGACAATGAAGAAGTTGCAGATATAAAGAACAATACATTTTTCTGGAATTTCAAAGTCGGTTCACTTCTTAAACCTCAGAAATGGATGAGAATACACCCGGCTATTCTGTTCTCACTTTATCATGTTGACAATATAGACAAACTTATAAACAATGATCTCAGTGATGAAATTACAACTACAAAAAAGAACATTTTTGCTCTTTCTCTGATGCTTGGCATGGATGTAACTCCGGCAGAGTGGATATCGATAAAAGCAGGAGTCAAGAAGGATTTTAACCTGATAGATGACCGTGAAACAAGAGATGACTCTGATACAGCGGTTCAGAACACAAGACTTAATGAAGCGCTCGGAGCATATTTCGGACAGTCTTTCATGTGGAAAGGATTTACATTTACTTCAATGATCAACCTTGATTTTTTCATTCAGGGTCCGTACATAATTTCAGGAAAGGAAATGACCTCAAACTGGGCTTATGTTTCAACAGTTGAATATCAGTGGTAATTGTTTCTAAATAAAAAATTCCTGTTCCTGACACAATATAACAGTTTTTAATTTTTCGTGGAGGAGGATATGAAACTGTCAAAAACAAGCGTTCTATATGTTGCTGTTTTTATTGTTGCTTTAATGATATCGGGCTGTTTCAGTGCCGATTCAAACACTTCTGAAGGAGAGAACGGAGTTTTAAGCTATTCTCTTTACACTGATTATGAAGCATCAGGAAATCTTTCAACAGGGATTCTTCCGACACTTGTGACACACAGGATCGAAGTTTATTCAACAGGAGCCGAAAGTATCGGACGGTATGACGAGATAATTCACAAAGTTGAACCTTCGGATAATGCAATAATCATTACAGACGATGATGACTATTCAATTCCTGATTTTACGATCAAAGTTTCAAAACCGGGCAAATACACTGTAATTACAAAGAATTCCAGAAAAGAGATTGACCGGATAACGCTTAATTTCGAAGATCCGGCAAGTCTGAAAGTTGTAACAAAGATAAGGGAGCCTTACAAATACACATTTGACAAGGCCGCTGAATCTTCAAACATAACGACTGAGGAAGGATCGCAGGTTGCATTTATTCCTTATTTCTATAACGCCGACAATGTCAGGATGATCGGCAACATCGGATGTGAATACACGGCAGACCCTGACTGGATGGTCGTTCCCGATGTCGAGTGGAATTCAGAAACAGAAGATTCCTCATGGACTGCAAATTATGCAAGTTCATATTATTTTATCGAAGAAGGAACAGTCACATTCACTATCTGGCATGAAGAATCCGGAATGACAGGCAGACAGAAATTCACGATAACTCCCGCCGGCGAATAAATCTGGCAATAATCATCAAAAATTCTAAAATAAATCAGGTTTGTTTTTTTGGGAGAATAAAATGATTAATCTTAAAGGAAGAAAAGCACTGATAACTGGTGCGAGCAGTGGTTTCGGAGTTGATTTCGCAAATATTCTAGCTTCAAAAGGCATGGATCTTATTATTGTTGCAAGAAGAAAAGACAAGCTTGATGAAGTGAAGAAAGATGTCGAGAAGAAACACGGAGTTAAAGTCAAAGTTATAGATATGGACCTTGCCGGATTCCATGCTGCTGAAAAGCTTTATCTACTGACAAAAGATGAAAATATCGAAGTGCTTCTGAACAATGCCGGTTACGGGATGTATGAATTTTTCCAGAACCAGAAAGCGCCTGAGCTGGATAAAATGCTCCAACTTAACATCATCACTCTTACTGCTCTGGCAAATATGTTTTTGAAAGATATGGTGAAAAAGGATTCTGGATATATCATGAATGTCGCTTCTTTTGCAGGTTTCAACCCGACTCCGTTCTATGCGGCATACGGAGCCAGCAAGGCTTATGTCATGAATTTCAGCGTTGCACTGAGCACCGAGCTTAAAAAAACAGGATCAAAGGTTCTTGTCAGCGCCTTCTGTCCTGGTTATACCGATACTGAATTTGTAAGCCGTGCAGGGCAGAAAAGATCGAAATTTGTTGAATCTACTATCGGACAAAGCTATCCCGCAGCAGTTGAGGCAGTTGACGGACTTTTTAAAGGCAAAGCCGTTGTGATGCCGAGATTCATGAATAAACTCGGGGCATTCATGCTTAAACTGATGAGTCGCAGGAAAGCTGCCGAAGCGATTTTCAGTTCAATAGGTAAAGATTAATTTAAAAGATCTCCTAAAAGCACTTTCAGACCTATCAGGATAAGAACCAGTCCACCGATTATTTCCATTCTGTTGCCGAATTTGCAACCAAGTTTCCGCCCGAATGTAACTCCGCAGAAGGAAAACAGGAATGTTATTGTTCCTATAAGCAAAACAGGGATGAGTATTGCAGTGCTCAAAATGCTTAAACCTACTCCTGCGGCAAGTGCATCAATACTGGTTGCAATGGCAAGCACAAAAAGCTGCCAGTTTGACATACCGTCAGGAAATATCTCGCATTCTTCACCTTTTTTCAATGCTTCAACGATCATTTTCCCGCCGATGAAAGCAAGAAGAACAAAAGCGATCCAGTGATCCACCTTTGAAATATAGCTGTAAAATGAAGAAGCTGTGAAAAAACCGATAGTCGGCATTACAGCCTGAAATATCCCGAATGCAAGAGCGATCCTGAGTGCTTCTTTTTTGTTGGCTTTCTGCATAGAAATTCCAGCAGAAATACTTACAGCGAAAGCATCCATCGCCAGACTGACAGAAAGAAGAATTATGTATGGAATTGAGAGAGCCATCATACCTCCAAGTTTCGGGTGATTTTACAAACTCGGAAGATAAAAGCAATTGAAAAACGAATAATGACAACCGGCAAGATTTATTGAAATATCATCAGGGAAGCTTAAAATAACCGGGATTGGAGAAATTATTTCAGTTTGGAGGTTCCAGATGAAAAGAAACGATCTGCCCGAGTTTTTATTCAAAAACATTCCGAGGTTTGATATTTATCCGGAAAATGTTTTGCCAGTTTCTGAGATGTGTAAAACTACTGCATTTTTTCCGGGTGGTCGGGGATTATGGCTGGAAGATGGCGAGCCTGATATTTTTCCGGAGATTCTTGTTCTTGGTCAGGATTTTTCAACGGTGGACTATCATAAAGAGCTTTTATCGGGTCAAGGAAAGAAGGATATTGATTTTCCGACTTGGAGAAATCTGATAAAACTTTTAAAAGTTGATGCCAAAATAGATCTAAACCGCTGTTTTTTCTCGAATGTTTTCATGGATTTGAGAAGCGGAGGCAAAATGACAGGGAAATTTCCTGGATTCAAGGATGCCGAGTATGTAAAAAGAAGTGTGGAGAATCTTCTTTTCCAGATAGTGACAATAAAACCGAAAGTGATCATAACTCTCGGTATGTTTGCTGCCGATATGCTCAGCATGACTGGTGCTCAAGAGCTTGCAGATTTTAAAAATGGCGAAGTACTTAAAATAAAGGACGAGGGTCTTAAGCTCGATGTCAACATCAATGGAAATGTCTGCACTGTCGTTGCACTTGAACACCCGTCAATGAGATTTCTTAATGTTAAAAGAAGAAAATTTCAGAAATTTGAAGGCGATGAAGCTGAAGTTGAGATGCTCAAAGAAGTAACAAAAACACCACCGCAAATTCTCTTTAGAAAATAATTAGAATTCACCGTTTGACTGAAAAATAAGAAGGATTTTACAAAAGAAGACATTTTAAAAAATAGAAATATATCTTTATCTGATGTAATATACCTCAATTAATTGCGGCACTTTAATGTTTTTTTCAGGAGGCAGTTACTATGAAAAATGCAATGTTTTTGATTTTATCAGCAATTTTTCTTTCAGGGCTTTTTACAGCTTGCGGAGAAGACGGGAAAACGGGAAAAGACGGCAGTTCATGCACTATTGTTGAAAATGAAGACGGAACAGAAAAGCTTGTCTGCGATGACGGCACAGAAGTTGAGATTGTTTCAGGAGAAAAAGGTGACAAAGGCGATCAGGGTGATCAGGGAGATCAGGGTGCCCCAGGTCAGGACGGAGCCAATGGCGATCCCGGAGCAGATGGTGAAGACGGGGCGCAGGCACTTGTGATTACAACTGAACTCAGCAGTGATCCTGAAGACGATAATTATGATGAAAACTGCCCTTATGGCGGAGTGAAAATAGAATCAGGGATTGATGACGGTGAAGGAAATTTTGTTGATGCGCCTGTTGTTACCTATGTCTGTAACGGTAAAGACGGAGAGACCGGTGAAAAAGGAGAAACAGGAGAGACCGGTGAAACTGGACAAACTGGAGAGACCGGTGAAACTGGACAAACTGGAGAGACCGGTGAAACAGGTGAAGATGGAGCTGATGGAGCTGACGGAGCTGACGGAGTATGCGCAGAAAATAATCCGCCGGTAATCAATTCAATAACGGTAAACGATAGTGAATATACCGGAGAAGCGGTATCAACCATTCTTTCCATGCCGTTCAGTGTAATAATAAATGCAGTGGATGCTGATCTTGATACTCTCAATTATTCTATTTCAGGAGGATATGCCGATATTACTGATAACGGGAATGGGAATTATTCATTTACCGTTGACACAGAAGGTGTTTTCAATTTTTCAGTAATTGTGAGCGACGGCTGTCAGATGGCAGTGAAGAACTTTGCCGTGAATGTTATTCACATTATTTATTCAGGAGCGAACCGTAATATTGTATACAGCAAATATCAGTACAATGACACCATCAGTCTTTTTAATGCAGCAGGAACATGGGATGATATGGTGCTGGATCTGCAAATATTCGAAGAGCCTTCATATATGATTCAATACAGTTTCGGCAATCTTCTGAATGTACACGGAAACTATGTAGAGTTCGCAGTCGGGAGCTATTTTTTTGATATAAAGAAGTTCTCGTACGGAGAAGAGATAGGATCTTCTTTGACTTACAGCGGAAACAATTACAAGGATTTTTCCAGTTACTACAATGATGTAGAGAATAACTTCATTAATGAAAACGGAGAATTCAGTAATACTACAGGATATGCCGGACTTAAATTCACTGACGGAACAAATATTTATTACGGATGGATTCAGGTTTCTGTGACAAATTACAATAACTCTAATATGACCGGAACTCTGATAGACTGGGCATATAATTCAATACCTGGTGAACCGATTCCGGCAGGATATACAGGTGAATAATAAATGACGAATTATCTATTTCTCAACTGCTGAACTTTTTTCATCTTTCACGAACTTTTCAACTCTTCCGCCTATGTGGAATGAAAGGAATCCTTCAACTCTGCCGAAAAAGTCCATTCTGTTCTCAGGTCTTGCAAATCCGTGTCCTTCGTCCGTATATACGATGTATGTGACAGGAAGTTTGTTTTTTCTCATTTCTGCAACTATCTGATCTGATTCAGCAACTTTCACTCTCGGATCGTTTGCGCCCTGACCGATCATCAGCGGAGCTTTGATTTTCGAAGCGTGGAAAAGAGGTGATATCTCTTTGTTAAGAACTTCATCTTTTTCGACATCACCCATTCTTAAAACCATCTGCTGTTTAAAAGTCGCCCAGTACGGCGGAATGGTTTCCATAAGTGTTTTCAGATTGCTCGGACCGACAATATCAACACCTGCGGCATAAAGTTCAGGAGTGAATGTAAGCCCTGCAAGTGTTGCATAACCGCCGTAACTACCTCCCATTATTACAACTTTCTGTGAATCTGCGATCCCTTTTTCAATTGCCCATTTAACTGAGTCAGTAATGTCATTCTGCATATTCTTTGCCCACTGGTTGTCACCGGCATTGAGGAATTTTTTGCCGAAGCCAGTGCTTCCTCTGAAATTCATGCTTAACACAGCATATCCTCTGTTTGCAAGCCACTGGTGAACAGGATTGTAACCCCAGTTGTCTCTTGCCCACGGTCCACCGTGAACATACACGACAAGCGGCAGTTTTTCAGCCTTAACATTCAATGGCAGAGTCATATAGCTTACAAGATCAAGCCCGTCTCTGGATTTGATGATGGCAGGTTCCATTTTTGAAAGTTTATATTTTTCGAGATCGGCATTGTGAGTGAAAAGAAATTCAGCTTTTTTTGCAGTCTTATCATAAAAATAATAGCTGTACGGAGCGTCATCAAGCATGTATGCAACGATCATTTTTGTTTTTGAGGTATCTGTCGAAACAATATAAAACTGTCCGTCTCTAAGTTTGCTCAGATAGTCATAATCTCCTTTAACTTCAGGACTTAATATCACATATTCCATTTTTGTATAATCAACAGAAAGAGCGAGAAGTTCATGGGTGTCAGGATCTGTAATTACATTTTCAATATCTGACTTTTCATTTGAATAGATTGTTTTGATCTCAGTTCCGTCCACACCGTTAAGAAGCACAAGCCGCACAGTATCACTTCCGACACTTGTCAGAAAGTATAAGTTCTTGTTATCAGGAGCAAAATCAATAACTCCTCCATTTTCGCCAAAAGGGATTTTTATAAGTTCCCTGAATGGTTCACTTTCATTATCTCTTACTCTGACAATTTCATCGGCAGTTTTCAGATCAGTTGCCATTTCAATTCTCAATTTGAATTCGTGATCTGTACCCCAGCCTGAAACATCTCCGGGATTTTCAGCGGCAACTTCAAGAGTTCCTGTGTTAAGGTCAAGCCTGTACATATCAAAAACAGCAGGATTCCTTTTGTTTAATCCAATGTAAGCTTTATCCGGATATTTTCTGTCGAGAATCAGATTCTGTGCTCTAACTCCCTGAAAAGGTGTCATGTCCTTAGTTTCACCGGTATCAAGAGTAACACTGTAAAGATGCCAGTTTTCATCACCGTCTTTATCCTGAATGTAGAGGATTTTTCTGTTGTCATAAGTCCATCCATAATTTCTAATTCCTCTTTTTTCATCTTTTGTCACCTGTTTCAATTCAGCGCCTGCAATATCTTTTATAAAAACATTGAGTACCCCTTTCGAGTCTGAGGCAAGCCAACTCATTTTCAATCCGTCAGGTGAAATCTGCACCCCTGTTTTATCAGGATTGCCGAAAAGAACTTCTCTCGGAATGAATTCGTTTAACTGGTTTAAATAGCTCAGCGGTTGCGCTCCTGCTGGTTTTGACATTATTTTCTCCTCTTTGACATTCCGGCTGCCCGAACAGGACATGACCGTAAAACACAATAAAAACAAGGCAATAAGTTTTAACATATCTTTTTTCTCCATATTAAAGACCCAAACGGCTGGATAATATCATCGCTTATTTAAAGAGTCAAAAATGTTGCAGATGTCGTGATAAGATAATTTAAACATAAATTTGAAAAAATGAAAGTATGGATTATAATCATGTGCCGAAATGATGGAGCGATCATGGTAAAAAAAGTAATTGCTGCAGTATTGTTATCATTTCTTTTAAGTTGTGACAGAGAGAGGAATGCAATAGATAATGAAACTGTTGATGAAGATGATCAGTCCTGTAAAACTGTTGAAATAACTCCAGCCCTGCCAGTTAAGCCTGTTTTGCCGGATGTGGCTGAAATTCCGGAATATTCAGAGGGTTTCGACAAATGCAAAGTCCTGCCTGAAATAACTGAAAACAGGCTGACATTAGGTGAAGGATGTTTTAAAGGTTGTATTTTTGCAAATGAATTGCTCGAAATATCGGGTGCCGGAAGCGATAAAACAATCATTGTCTGTGATAATCCTGAAAAGAATGGAGTCATAGAAGTTCAGAAGAGTTCAGAGGTCATTGTGAGAAATTTATCGATAAGTGGAAAAACCAGAGGCGTTTTTGTTAATAATAACAGTAAATTGCAGATAGAGAACATTGCAATATTCAATGTGGAAAAGGGTGGAATAAATGTCTGCGGTGGTGAATCTTTGTGCGGAAGCGAAGTAACAGTCACAGGTTCAAAAATAAGCGATGTCATTCCCGATGCACAAAGCGGTGTAAGTTACGGTATTTCAATGGGACCGGGTTTGCTGACAGTTCAGAATTCACAATTATCGGGGTTCAATTCATTTGCAATCTCGCTATGGGGCGAACCTGCCTCGAAAGTTTATGCTGATATGAATAATGTAACAATATCAGATATATATGGCGGAAAAACAGACTTTGAAGGAACAGCTTTCTACTCTGAAGGATTGTCAGAAGTGTCAATAAAGAAAGTGTCGATCGAAAAAGCTGCGACATCATTCATATATATATCTTCTACTAACCAGACTGAGACTTCGACTGTTGTCCTTGAAGATATTTCGGTGGAAAAAATAACAGACTCTGACAAAAAGCAGGGAGGGTTTGTTTTTGAAGGAAATATAAAAGCTGAACTGAAAAGAGTTGAGATTATTAAAAGCAGAGGAAACGGAATTTTTTCGAACGGTTCTGAAATTATTGCTGAAGATATAACAATTTCCGGTGTTACTTCTGACAAAACTGGTGAAAACGGTTTCGGCGTGTCGCTTTTTGACGGAAGTATCAGTGAATTCAATAGAATAGTTATGACTGAAGCTGAAATTGCAGGAATTTTTATGGATGGAAAATGTATTGCTGAAATTGAGGACTTTTCAGTTTCAAACACAAAACCTGATTCAGCCGGTGAATTCGGTTTGGGTGCTGCTATTCAGGAACAGGCTGAAATTATTATGAAAAATGGAATAATCAATGAAAACTTAGAATGCGGTATTATGGCAATAAATGGAAAGGTCGAGATAAATAATGTTGAGATAAAAAACACGATGCAACGAAAATGTATTGAGCTGAACGGTTGTTCATTTGCTCCGGGAATTCCTTTTGGTCACGGGATATCGCTCTATCAGAATTCGCAACTGGTTTTCGGAAATATTTCTATTTTTAACAACCGCAACGGAATGAACATAGAAAATTCAAAAATTTATCAAAAAAACGAAGGAGCGGCATCTTTTGTAAAAAATGTGAGCGCTGTCAATGCGTGGAATATTGAGCAATCCCAGATACTTGAAAATGCTTTTGTTAATTCGGAATTTTGTGATAACGGAAGTGTTTTCACAACGGATGTTCAGCCGGTAAGGGACGGTCTTTAAAAACCGAAAATCCGTTTGCTATAAAAACAATTAATGATATCACGCCATAGCAAATCATCTCAAAAAATTTTGACAAAAAAAAGAAAAAGGATTGAATGCGCTCGTTGGTGGTTTAAAATTGTGGCCTTTTCCATTACTTTAAATGGGGCGAGGTACGGCAGTAATGCACGGAGTTTCGATATATGGCATCCTGGGCGTGCCTGAACGCTATATTCCTGTTGCCGGATCCCTTCTCGTTTTTCTGATAACTGCAATAATTGCAATTATTATCAGACTTGAATATAAAAAACCTTCCGCACATATTCCTTCTCCAAAACTGTCTGTTACAAATGCTATTGAAGCGGTAATTGAAGCAATGGATGACTTTCTTGAATCTATACTTGGCGAGCATACAAAAGGGCATCTCCCGTTTCTGCTTTCAACATTTCTCTATATTCTTATCGCAAATCTGAGCGGAATGATTCCGGGGCTTATCCCTGCCAGCGGAAGTGCAAGCATTAATGCTGCAATGGCCGCTTTTGTATTTTGTTACTATAATTTTATCGGACTGAAAAAACACGGATTTTATTATTTTAAGATATTTGCAGGTCCTGTCATCTGGCTTGTTTTTTTAATGGTGCCGATAGAAATAATGACCCATCTGGCGAGACCGCTTTCACTCACACTCCGTCTTGCAGGAAATATGGGTGGCGAACATCTGGTCATGAGCATAATTTCAGGTCTTGTTCCATGGGGTGTTCCGGTAATATTCATGTTCCTTTCATTAATTACAGATGTTATTCAGGCAGTCGTATTTACAGCGCTTTCCGCTATATATATTTTATTATCAACCGATATAGACCATTAAAGGAGCATCCAATGAAAAAATTAACAGCTTTTATCATTACATTTTTTTCCTCAGTACTTCTTCTGGCACAGGAGACAGCATCATCCGGAGTGATTTCAGAAAAAGGACTTATTGCACTGGGTGCGGGTATTGCTATCGGTCTTGCTGCGCTTGGATGCGGTATGGGACAGGGGAAAGCTGTTGCGGCGGCACTTGAAGGAACGGCGAGAAATCCCGAGACAGGGAAAAGACTTTTTGTACTTCTCATTCTCGGTCTTGCACTGATTGAATCGCTTGCAATTTATGCACTGGTAATATCGTTTATGCTTGTTTTCAAGTTATAGGACAGTAATTTTATGATTTCTTTTGATCTGGATATTTTCCTCATTCAGCTTTTCATTTTCATCTTTTTTCTTATTTTTACGGCTCGTTTTATTGTAAAACCTGTCATGAAAATGGCTGAAAAGAGGCGTGATATGCTTCTTTCGGAAAAAGGAACTGCGGAAAAAGCTGAAAATAAGGTGATAGATCATCGTGAAATTTATGAGTCTGAAATAAATTCGACACATAAAGAAGGAGCTTCTGCAATTAAACAGCTTAGAGAAAAAGCTCTTGCCGAAAGGGCGGATATTGCAAAAGAGGCAAAGATCAGAATAGAAAGGTTTCTTTCTTCAAATAGAATCAAAGTAAAAGAAAGCGGTAAAATACTTCAGGAAAGTCTTTTAGAAAAGGAGCCTGAAATGGCATCTCTCATTTGTGAAAAACTCTGGGGTATTGAATGAAATCGCTGATAATTCCTTTTATCAATTTTGCCGTCTTTGCGGCAATTCTTATCTATCTGACCAGAAAAAAGATCGCTGAATTTTTCCAGATCCGTGAAAAAAAACTGAGGGATGAGTTTGTCGGATATAAAGTGCGCTATGAAGCGGCGGCGGTCGAAATAGACCGGTTGAAACAGAAGATGGATCAGGTAGAGGATGAAAAAAATATAATAATTGCGCAGTATAAGCAGAAAAGTGAAGCCGTATATAAAAAAATAATTGATGAAGCCAGAAGTGAAGCTGATGAAATGCAATGTGAATGCAATAAGATAATTGATGCTGAGATCGAAGATATGAAAAGAAAGATAATCGGCGAATTTACAGACTCAATAATGGCTGCCGTCGAGAAAAAAGCCAATACACTGTCTGAATCGAAAAAGGAAGAATTGAGAAAAGAGTTTATTGAACTTCTGAGCAGAAAAAAATGAATCTGAAAGCTGTTGAACGGTACGCATCCTCAGTTTTTGCGGAACTGATTCTGATAAGTGAAGATGAAGTCGTTAAATTCGTGGCGGAAACCGGTCGATTTCTTGAACTGACGCGTCAAAGTAAAGAATTAAATGAATTTTTCATATCACCTGCGTTCAGTGAAGGTGAGAAAATAGAGGTCTTCAGTCTCATTGCCGGCAAGATGAAATTTTCCGATCATTTCAGAAGTCTTTATATAATTCTGATAGAGCACAGGAGGACTTCAAGTCTTGCAGATATCAAAACTGCAGTTGAAAAATATCATGATCATCACTCAGGCATTGAAGAAGCAGTGCTTTCGACACCGTTCGAATTTACAAAAGACGAACTCGAAACAATAAAAGAAAAACTTTCTGATCTGACGGATAATAAAAGAATAAGACTGCTCCAGAAGATCGATCCTGAACTTATGGGCGGTGCCATTATAAGGATACAGGATAAAGTTTATGATGCATCGCTGCGTTCGATGATGAAAAATTTAAAGAAGAATATAATGGAGGTTGGCTGATGCAAAACCACTCACTGAGACCTGACGAGATATCTAAACTGATAAAAGAACGGATTGCCAACTTTGAAAAAAGGATGGATACCAGAGAGGTAGGGTATGTCATGACAGCCGGTGACGGAATTGCAGTCGTTCACGGTCTTGACAAAGCGATGGCAGGAGAGCTCGTTGAATTTGTAAACGGCGTGAACGGAATGGTTCTTAATCTTGAAAATGGTGCTGCAGGTATCGCTGTAATGGGTAATTATGAGAACATCAAGGAAGGTGACGAAGTCAAAAGGACAGGAAGAATAATGTCAGTGCCGGTAGGCGAAAATGTTGTCGGAAGAGTTCTTAATGCGATAGGAGTTCCTGTTGACGGGCTCGGAGAGCTTAAAACAGACAAATATGCACCTGTTGAAGTCAAAGCACCCGGAATTGTAAAAAGACAGCCAGTCAAAGAGCCTCTGCAGACAGGGATAAAAGCCATTGATGCTATAATTCCGATCGGAAGAGGACAGCGAGAGCTTATAATCGGTGACAGGCAGACTGGAAAAACGGCTATAGCTATTGATACCATTATCAATCAGAAAGGAAAAGGCGTAATATGCGTATATGTTGCAATAGGTCAGAAACAGTCTACGGTTGCGCAGGTTGTTGACAAGCTCAAGAAGCATGGCTCAATGGAATATACGGTCGTTATTATTGCAACTGCCGCAGAAGCCGCACCGATGCAGTTCATCGTTCCTTATTCAGGTACTGCAATAGGTGAATATTTCAGAGATTCTGGAAGACATGCACTGCTTGTGTATGACGATCTTTCAAAACATGCGGTAGCATACAGACAGCTTTCTCTCCTTTTAAGAAGACCTCCCGGTCGTGAAGCATATCCGGGCGATGTTTTCTATCTTCACTCCAGACTTCTTGAAAGAGCTGCTAAAATGTCAGACAAGCTTGGTGGGGGTTCCCTTACTTCTCTGCCGATCATTGAAACTCAGGCAGGTGATATTTCGGCATATATCCCGACAAATGTAATTTCGATAACGGACGGTCAGATATTCCTTGAGAGCGATCTTTTCTATTCCGGCATAAGGCCTGCTGTAAATGTCGGTCTTTCAGTTTCCAGAGTCGGCGGAAACGCTCAGATAAAAGCAATGAAACAGGTTGCGGGTAAACTCAAGATGACGCTTGCCCAGTACCGTGAACTTAAAGCTTTTGCACAATTCGGAAGTGATCTTGACAAGCAGACCAGAGATCAGCTTGAGCAGGGCGCTATGCTCACAGAAATGCTTAAACAGCCTCAATATGCACCTCAACCGGTCGAAAAGCAGGTTGTTACAATCTATGCGGCAACTAATGGATATTTAAAAGATGTCACAATTGATCTTGTTTTGAAATTTGAAGAAGAGCTGCATGATTATATTGAAGCTAACAATAAAGATCTGCTTGGAAAAATAAGCGAGAAAAAGGTCATTACTGAAGAAATTGAATCGGAACTGAAGAAAATGCTCAAGAATTTCAGAGTGTTTTTCAATAAACAGCATGGGCTTGCTGAAGAAAGCGAACAGGAGTAGGAATAGATGGCCGGTCTCAAAGAGATACGCAAAAGGATCTCAAGTGTAAAAAATACGCAGAAGATCACAAGAGCAATGAAGATGATCGCTGCTACAAAGCTCAGAAAAGCCCAGAATGCGATGATCTCGGCAAGAAAATTCTGTGATGAAATGAACAAGATAATCTATACCCTGCTTGAAAAAAATGAAAGGGACCATCCGCTTCTTCAGCATCATTCTGTAATTAAAAGAGAGGTGCTGATAGTTGTAAGCGGTGATAAAGGTCTATGCGGTTCATTCAATGCAAATGTTTCAAGAGCGGCAAAGAAGAATATCATTGAACTTAACAACCATGGAACAGCCGTAACCATATATTTCATCGGAAAAAAAGCATACGAGAGTCTAAAGCATGTTGATGCCGAAAAGATCCTTGATTTCGTTGACATATTCCAGAGATTCCATTTCTATCAGATGTACGATCTTATTGAAATGCTTTCGGAAAAATATACTGCTGGAGAAATAGATCTTGTGACGCTGATCTATAACGATTTTAAATCGGCGGTTTCTCAGGAAGTTAAACAGGAAGTACTTTTTCCAATTACAGAGGAGATATTTCAATCCACAAAGCCGAATATGGATTCGCTGGGAAGAGATATAATTGCTGAACCTTCACCGGATGAACTATATGGTTTTATTATAAAAAGACACGCCACCACGCTGCTTTTTACGGCTTTGGCTGAATCTGCGGCAGCTGAATTTTCAGCCCGTATGAACTCGATGGATTCTGCCACAAAGAGTGCAGAGGAAATGGTGGGGAAGATGGTGCTCCTTTACAACAAGCTTCGTCAGGATGCCATAACGAAAGAGTTGGTGGAGATCATTGGTGGATCTGAAACACTTAAAGAATAAAAGAAAGTGAGGTGAAATAATGATTGAAAAAGGAAAGATCGTTCAGATCATGGGTCCGGTTGTTGATGTTTTTTTCGATGTAAAACATGGAGAAGAACTTCCTCAGATCTATACTGCGCTTAAAACCACAAATCCATCCATCAATGACCACGAGTTCAATCTTGTGGTGGAAGTGGCTCAGCATCTCGGTGAGAACAATGTCAGATGTATAGCAATGGATTCTACTGACGGACTTGTTCGCGGTACTGAGGTTCAAAATACCGGAAGCCCGATAATGATGCCTGTGGGTGAAAAGGTTCTGGGCAGGATAATGAATGTCATAGGTGAACCTGTCGATGAGAAAGGGGCTATCGAGTTTTCCAAGAAAATGCCGATACATAGAAATCCTCCTTCTTTCAAGGATCAGAATGTCAAAACAGAGATGTTCGAGACAGGTATAAAAGTCATCGATCTTCTCGCACCTTATCTGAAAGGCTCAAAGATAGGTCTTTTCGGAGGTGCCGGAGTCGGCAAGACGGTTCTTATTATGGAACTTATTAACAATGTTGCAACCCATCACGGTGGATATTCCGTTTTTGCCGGTGTAGGAGAAAGAACCAGGGAAGGTAATGACCTCTGGCTTGAAATGACAGAGTCGGGGGTAATTAATAAAACAGCCCTTATTTACGGACAGATGAATGAACCGCCGGGAGCAAGAGCCAGAGTTGCTCTTTCAGCTCTTACCGTTGCAGAACATTTTCGTGATGACATGAATCAGGATGTGCTCCTGTTCATTGACAATATATTCCGATTTACTCAGGCCGGAGCTGAAGTTTCAGCACTTCTGGGTCGAATTCCGTCTGCTGTAGGATATCAGCCGACACTTGCAACAGAAATGGGTGCTCTTCAGGAAAGGATCACTTCTACTGTGAAAGGATCCATAACTTCAGTACAGGCTATATATGTACCTGCTGACGACCTTACAGACCCGGCTCCTGCGACAGCTTTCGCCCACCTTGATGCTACAACAGTCCTTTCAAGACAGATCTCTGAAATGGGAATTTATCCGGCAGTCGATCCGCTTGATTCGACCTCCAGAGCGCTTGATCCTGCGGTTGTCGGTGAAGATCATTATGCAGTTGCCAGAGCAGTGCAGTCCACACTTCAAAGATATAAGGAACTTAAGGATATCATTGCAATTCTTGGTATGGATGAACTTTCCGAAGATGATAAGATAATTGTCTACCGTGCAAGAAAGATACAGAAATTTCTGTCACAGCCGTTCTCAGTTGCTGAAGCTTTTACCGGTATGAAGGGTAAATATGTTAAAAAAGATGAGACAGTAAAAGGGTTTAAGATGCTTGTGAATGGGGAGCTTGATAAATATCCCGAACAGGCTTTTTTAATGGTCGGTTCGATTGAAGAGGCTATTGAAAAAGGCGAAAAAATGCTTTCTGAATCATAATGAGGAGCGTTAATGCTTAAAGTAAAACTTCTCACAAGAACTACGGTTCTTTTTGAAGGAGAAGCGGTATCTGTCCGGCTTCCCGCCAGAAAAGGAGAAATGGAAATACTCGACATGCATATTCCGATAATAACGGTTCTGACAACAGGTGTGATATGTCTTAAATTTGCTGACAGCGTTCAATATTACTCGGTCTCAAAAGGGGTCGCCTCACTTGTGAATAATGAACTCACAATCCTTTCCGATGCATCTGAAAGTGCTGATTCGATAAGTCTGGAAAGAGCGCTTAAGGCAAAAAAGAGAGCGGAGGAGAGACTTCAAAGCTCGACAGCGGGATCATACGAATTTAGGAGAGCTGTATATTCTCTCAAAAGAGCTGAAAATCGTATAAAGCTTGTTGAAAAGATAACCAATCGTTAATATTTTAGTAAGACTATTTTTTAAAAAAAACTTTTGTTATGGCATGTGAAAGATCGGCTTTCGTGAAAGGTTTGCTCAGATATCCGTCTATTCCTGTTTCTATGTACGATTGCTCATCACACTTTATTACATCTGCTGAAACTGCAATGATTTTTGTCTGTAGGTTGTTTTGTTCTATTGATCTGATTTTTCTGGCAACATCAAAGCCGTTCATGTCCGGCATCTGAATATCAAGAAGTATCAAGTCAGGTCCGACTGACTTATAGCTGTTCAGTGCGCTTATTCCGTCTTCTGCATGGAACACTTTAATTTCAGGAATTGCAAGTTGAAGAATTCTGGATGTGAGGAACAGGTTTAAGTTGTTATCATCCACAACCAGAGCTTTTTTGGGAAATGGATGACCAACTGAATTAATTCCAATGTTGAGATCCAGAGTTATTTCATCGGGTTTGTATGACGGCATAGGTAGATCTATCAAAAATGAAAACACACTTCCTTTGTTGATAACGCTTGATATTTCAAGGTGTGATCCCATCAATTTCAGAAGTTTTTCCGTTATTGCAAGTCCAAGTCCTGTTCCGCCGTATTTCCGTGTGCTTGATGAATCTGCCTGATAGAACGATTCCAGAACTTTTTTCTGTTTGTCCTTGTCAATTCCTATACCGGTGTCTTCAACGGAGATAATGAACGACCGTGTATTTTTAATATGATCCGATCCGGTTGATTCCAGTTTAAGAGTGACAGATCCTTTGTCTGTAAATTTTATGGCATTTCCTGTCAGATTAATAAGTATCTGTTTTAGTCTGAGCGGGTCTACTATTACAAATTCCGGCAGATTCCTAGGAATTTTCAGAAAAGTATCGATCCCTTTTTTCTTTGCAAGCGGATAAAAAGAATCAAATACTTCCTGAAAAAGAGATCTCAGGTCTGTTTTTTCAGGTTTTATATCAAGCTTTCCGGCTTCAATTTTTCTAAGATCCAGAGTGTCATTTATCAGATTCATCAATATTTCTGCGGAGTTTTTTAAAGAACAGACATATTCATGCTGTACAGAATTAAGAACGGTGGTTTCCAGAAGGTCGGAAAACCCGATGACACCGCTTAAAGGCGTTCTCAATTCATGACTCATGTTTGCAAGAAATTCTGATTTGGCGGTATTTGCCATTTCAGCTTCCTCCTTGGCCATCATGAGTTTTTTCTCAGCTTCTTTTTTGGCAATAGCAGTCGATGTGATCGCCCGGAATATCAGAAGTTCCTCTTTTTCAGGAACTTTCTGTTCACGATGTCCTACAAAAAGCACATTGCCGAGCAGTTTTCCATGGTTTACAAGAGAAATTCCGACAATCCAGCCTATTCCTAAGCTTTTCTGTATAATTGCACATAACGGTGCAGGGATAAATCCGAAGACAGCATCTTTAAGGGAAAGAGCTTCACTAACAGGATTTCCGATCATATATTCATAATTTTCCAGAGATATTCTGATCACACTTTCTTTTAAATGACCACCTAGAAATTGTTTGACCTTTGAAAGTTCTTCGCTGGAAAAAGATGATGAACGGACAGTGAGTTCAGATTTTTCATAATTATATGTAGATATCCATGAGGCCTTGGAATTGAACAGTTCTTTTGAACATGTGGCAATGTAATCATACATTTTGGAATCGCTCATTTCGGCAAGATTAAAAGAATATTCGTGCAAATCTTTTAAGAGTTTAAGAGAAACAGACTGAACTTTTACTTCCGTCATCACATCACCTGCATTGAGTTCAAGTTATTATTAACATTTTGACCAATAAGGCAAAAAAATGTGGTTTTAAAAAGTTGCATTGACAAAATCGATATGTTACAAATATTGAAGAGTTTTGTGTTTCAAATTATTTTTTAAAGGAG
>Ga0209099_1001988_pt1 | contig 18956 bp, 22 predicted proteins | sample AD_JPNHW2_MetaG_FD_184430 | JGI IMG/M metagenome (GOLD analysis project Ga0209099, IMG submission 184430) | Active sludge microbial communities of municipal wastewater-treating anaerobic digesters from Japan - AD_JPNHW2_MetaG (SPAdes) (version 2) | ecosystem: Engineered > Bioreactor > Anaerobic... | reverse complement strand
GATCATGGCACTCTCGCTCGTTGCCGTTGCATCGATTGTCCTTTCCGTCTTCCGTTCCATGCGGTCGTGCCGGGCAGACGATCCGGAGAGTCCCGGGAAAAAAGAGTAGTGGCATCACAGGGTTCCTTGCGCAGAAGGTCGGCGGTAAGAATACTATCTCCATCCGGGATAATGCGGAGTATTATACACAAACCGTTTTTAACATCCGGTGATGATAATCAATGGGAGAAGCAGTGTATACGGATGCTTCATGACCCTGGATGGTGAAGATACTTGACTGGAAATGACGACGGGCTGAACACGACGCAACTGGCAATCATCGGTATCGTTGCGATCCTCATTATCGCTGCCGTTGCCCTCATCTCGTTTGGAAAGAGCGGGGGTGCGGCGCCGGTATCCGGTACTGTTCCCACGACTACGACAGCGACCACAACTGCACCGTCGGCACAGAGAACCCTTGATCCCGCATCGATCACCGTGCCTCCCACGGTCTCAATTGCAAAGGAGGGGATCTTCCTTCACGTGCAGTATCTCGGATCCTATACCGGTTCCTACGATGCAGACGGGCAGGAGAACAAGATCTGGAACTCGGGCGACCGGCTGTACGTGATAGAGAATGCCAACCAGACGATCACGGTCTCGGTCCAGAAGACGGACCGTTCCGCAAAACAGCCGCTGATCGTTGAAGTCTGGAAGAACGGGGGCCTCGTCAAATCGGCGAGTACGACCGACCTGTTCGGCAAGGTAAATCTCACCGCCACGGTCTGAAAGGGAACAATATCGTAATTTTTCATATCCTGATTTTTCAAAATTTTTCGCGCCGGGATTTTGGAATTCTTCTGCGTTGGTCTTCTGCGGCGCCGGAAACTATTTTGGCACCGGGGACCGAAGTTGCATAACATTTGGTGATGTTGCATGATGCTTGAACTGCTGGGTCTCATCATCGGTATCGTATTCGGCTTCGTTCATAAGGGAAAGGAAGACTACACGGGGCTGTTACGGAACAGCGCGATCTGCGGGCTGGTCATGGGGATCATCTTCGTGCTCCTGTCGGTCTTCCTCTTTCCCGGCGCAGCCAGCTCGATTGGTGGGTTCACGGGAATCTTTGGTATCTTTGTCCTGATCATTCTCTATATCATCATCTTCATCATCGGCGCGTTCATCGGGGATGTGCTCGAAAACCGGCTGAGAAAATAAGGTCCGGTTTCATCAGAACCGGACACGAACCGGATCGGTTCCCGGCCGTTTCCCTGATCCATTTTTGATCCCGGGACGGGGATTCACCCAATCCCTTGGACATTCCCCTGTCATCTTCGCGTGAGAGAATTTTTTTACGGCCGCCCGTCCCCTGCCCGTACAACCGGCAGGGGGGGACCCCCTCTTCATCCCCTCAGCCGGCCCCCCCACCCGGTTTCTCATTTACCCCCCCGCGATCTCCCCAAACCCCACCGGCTTTCAACAACCTTCAGGCGAGGGCAGGGTGGCACCCCCCACCTGCGTGCGCAACCGGCCACCCCCACCCCTCAGATCGATTACCCATCGCGACCCCCCGCATGGGGTTGGCCGTACTGGGGGTGGGTACCCCCTCTCATGCGCAAAGGTGGGGGTACCCTCACGGTTCATAATCGCAACGTCCGACGAAGAGTCTATGCCGGCAACCGTTGTTTCGCGTGCAGAACGGGCGGGTACCCCCTCTCAGGTCCGGTGACCTGCCCCCCCACCCCTTGGATCGATTACCCCCCGCGACCCCCTGAGCAGGGTCCGCCGCGCTGAGGGTGGCACCCCCCGCTCATGGACAAAGGTGGGGGTACCCTATTTCGGTTTCAGGTGCGGGGGCGGTATTTCGCGTGGAATCCCCGGCGATTCGTTCCCCACCGTTCAGGTGTGAACCGGATCCCTTCATGTCCGGTTCTCCAAAGCCCGCCGATCCATACCGGAACGGGATTGTACGGATGCCGTCACGATCAGGATGGACCGGGCGATAAAAAAGTCCGGATGGTTCCAGGTCCGGGAATCTGATTCAGAATATTGAATTCCGATCTTAGAGCAGTTCCAGCGCCTGCTTTCCGGTCATGCCGGTCCGGATGCCACGGCTCATCGCGGCCCGGTTGGCCTCTTTGACGATCCCGGTCAGGATATCGCTGGTATCGGAGATAGAGGGACCGATTGCCGGCCGGACCTTCGCCGCTGGGAAACTGAACGAATCGAGCGCTGCGACATCGAACGCGCCGCACCCCACCATCCCGATGTCAGTTGTCACTGCGACAAGGTTGACCTTTCCAAGGGGGATCACAAAACCATCCGCCTCTTTTTTTGAAAGATGCACTTTTCCGTGTTCAATCTCCATAGGATTCTCTCACAGAGATTGTGCCGTGGAATCATAAGAATCATATGGCGCCGTATCCTTCGCAGGATTTATTTCCCGGGGAACGATATACTGCCGTCAGAGCAGAACGGAGAACTGTAATGGACCTGTTGCATGCGATCCTGAAAAAGGCTGCCGACGGGCAACGGCTGACAGAGGAAGAAGCTCGTATCCTGTTTTCCGCAAAAGGCAGGGAGATCTGGGACGTGTCAGCAGCAGCGGACCGGATCCGGGAGCAGAAAACCGGCGATACCGTCACCTTTGTCAGGAACCAGAACATCAATGTTACGAACCTGTGCGTGAATGCCTGCGGGTTCTGCGGGTATTCGAAAAAACCCGGCGACGAGGGGATCTACCATCTCACAAAAGAGCAGGTCCAGGAGAAGGTGAAGCTCGCAAAGGAGCGGGACGTTACCGAGATCTGCAGCGTCAGCGGGCTCTACCCGGATTTCAACGCGCAATCCTATGCGGATGTCTACCGCTGGATCCGCGAGGCATTTCCGGGTGTCCATATCCACGCGGGGAACCCGATGGAGGTTGCCTATGCGGCAAAAAAGAGCGGGATGACAACAAAGGAAGTGTTAACCCTCATGAAATCCGCCGGGCTTGGCTCCCTGTGCGGAACTGCGGCAGAGATCCTGGTCGATGAGATCCGGAACGTGATCTGCCCGCAGAAGATCCCAACGGCAGAATGGATGCGGATAATCCGGCAGGCCCACATCCTCGGTATCCCTTCAACAGCGACAATCATGTACGGGCATTGCGAGAGCGACGCGGACCGGGCCCGGCACCTCGCAATCCTCCGCACGATCCAGGATGAGACGCACGGGTTCACCGAGTTTGTCCCGCTCTCTTTCATCCACATGAACACCCCGATCTACCGGAAGGGGCTTGCCCGGGCAGGGGCGACCGGGAGGGAAGACCTGCTGATGGTTGCGGTCGCCCGGCTTTTTCTCGATAATTTCCGGAACATCCAGGCCTCATGGGTCAAGGAAGGAGTCAAGATGGCCCAGATCTCCCTGCTTGCCGGCGCAAACGACCTTGGCGGAACCATGTTCGAGGAGAGCATCTCGAAGGGCGCCGGGGCTGTCAATACGGATTACCTCGATCCCTCCGAGATGCAGCGGATGGCAGAAGACTTGGGACGGACGCTCCGGCAGAGGACAACGCTCTATCGTCTTGTCTGACCGGTGTCCCGGAATATCGGGAAAACGAGCGGGCCGTTTCCGAACATGGTCTTATCTGCCCGGGAAAACCGGCAAAAAAGTGTAATGACGTTTGCCGGGTCGTAAGACCCGGAACTTCATCATTCCTGCACCCATGCTTTCTCACCCCACGCCTGTTCAGTCCGCCCGCAGCGCCTCGACCGGGTCCATGTTTGCTGCTCTCCATGCCGGGTAGAGGCCGGTGACGATACAGATGGAGACCCCGATCACCATGCCGATGGGGAGATACACTATACTGTTCCATGCGAAGAAGTACGTTGTATCGCCAATCAGCATCGCGACGACGAGATAGCCCACGATAAAGCTCAGTACCACTCCTGCAACGGAACCGATCAGCCCGATAATCGAGGCTTCGTACACGAACATCTTCATCACCTCGTCCTTCTGGGTGCCGATGCTACGGAGGATGCCGATCTCGTTGATCCGCTCGGTGACCGACATCATCATCACGTTGAAGATCGAGACGGCCGCAACCAGCAGCGATATTGCGGCAATCGACTGCATGAACGATACCATGGTCGAGATGCTCGACGTAACCGTACTGGCCATCCTGCTCGAATCGGATATCGATATGACATCCTCCCGCTTGTTCAGCTTGGCTTCGAGCGCGGTCTTCACCTCGGTTGAATCGTTGACGTTATTTAACAGGATCGTGACCTGGCTGTACTCCCCTTCCCCGCCATAGAAGGATGTGAAGAGGTCGTCAGTCATCACGATCCCGTTGTCGGCCCGCAGACCGGAGGAGGATATCCCGGTCTCTTCGAGGATACCCGAGATGCGGACCTTGATCTGCCCCTCCCCCTCCTTCCCGATCTTGATCTTGCTCCCGACGTCCAGATCCTGCCGGTCGGCAAGTTCGGCACCGATTACAACATCGCCTTCGCTGCGGGGGTACGTGCCGTTTGCGACCGTAAGGACAGATTTCATCGTGTCGGCATCAAGGCCGTAGATGGTGGCCCGGCCCTCCTGGTCGTTTTTGGTATAGATCGTATCGCTCTCTGAATATAGTGCATACACGGTCCCGTACTTGCTTGCGATCTGGTAGATATCGTCATACTGCTTCTGCGTGATGTAACTGTCATCCGAACTACTCCCCCCCATGCCGCCCGGCGGCCCGCCACCACCTCCTCCGGTATACGGGGATACCGTCATGGTGTTTGCCATGGAGGTCATCTGTGCGGAAACGACCGAGGTCATGTTTGCGCCGAGCATGCCCATCGCGGATATCGCGATGACCCCGATGGTGATCCCGAGCGCGGACAGGATCGACCGCAACATGTTGAGCCGGACGCTCCGTACGGAGAGGGTGAACAGGATGTCATTGAACAGCTTCATACAACGATCCTCCCGTCACGGATGACGACTGTCCGGTCCGCGTACCCGGCAGTCTCCGGGTTATGGGTGACCATGATGATCGTGTTTCCTTTCTTGTTAAGGTCGGTGAGCATGTTCATGATCTGCAATCCGGTTTTCGTATCCAGGTTCCCGGTCGGTTCATCGCAGATCAGGATCCTGGGTTCGTTGACAAGCGCCCGCGCGATTGCAACCCTCTGCTGCTGCCCGCCGGAGAGCTCTGCGGGCTTGTGCCGGGCCATTTTCCTCGTGATCCCGACCGATTCGAGCAACTGCCAGACCCGTCCCGTGTCATCCTGCTTCCGGTTTTTGAGGATGTAGGGGTATTCCACATTCTCGTACGCGGTGAGGAGGGGGATGAGGTTGTACCGCTGGAAGATGTATCCGAGCGTACTGAGCCGGAGCCGGGTCAGGTCATGGTCGTTGAGGGTGCGGACATCAGTACCTGCAATAAGCAGCCTGCCCTTTGTCGGGACATCGAGGCAGCCCAGCTGGTTCATGAGCGTTGACTTGCCCGAACCTGAGGGTCCCATGATGGCGACAAACTCCCCGTCCTCTATGGTGAGCGAGATGTCGTCGAGCGCAACGACATCCCCGGATGCGAGGGGATAGATCTTGGAAACGCTCCTTACCTCAACGATCGGACTTGTCATCGTCATCACCGCTCTGTTTCCGCCGGGGGATCTTCTCCCGGAGTTTCCGGATATACCCCTTCTTCCATGCGACGATCACGATTACGAGTACTACAACAAGCCCGATGCCGATCTGCGCGAGGGGTAACGATGACCCGTTGCCTCCGCTCCTGCCGCCCATGCCGAAAAGGGACATTCCTCCGCCACCCGGTCCGCCGGCAGGAGCGCCGGTGCTGGAACCGGAGGAGGATCCGGACGATGAGGAGGAACCGGCTACTGATGCCATGCCGCCTGACGACTGGGTCACGTCAAAGGTCCTGCTGAAGGTATTCCCATCAGCATCCTTGTACGAAACGATGACCGGAACTTTCGAACCGGTTGCGGTGTAGGTCACTTCAAAGCTGGAGAAATCGTCAGGTTCCAGTTCGCCGATGACATAGATCTGGTTCGGGTCGACAGCCGTGGCAGGGCTTCCGACAGTAACCGTGACGGCATACGCGTTCGTCAACCCGGCATTGTTGATATCCCCGGTGATCGTGTTATACTGGCCGCCGCTCTCAATCGCGACATTGTTGAGAATGACTTCCGCGCCCATCTTGTCTTTACTGAACGCAACCGGGAGGGTTACCGTCGTGGTATGGTCGTTATCCCCGTTATGGTAACTGACCCTGAAGGTAACGGTCGTCTCCTTTGACGGGGTCACCTCGAATTTGACATCTTTTGAAGCGTCGGATGCAAGCGTCCCGATAAACGCGGTCTCCGGCGTTATGGTTGCGCCATCGGCAACCGGGGTCACCGTGACACCCGTGACCTCGTTGTCCCGTGGGTTCCCGATTGTGAGGACGACCTCCGCCTTCACCCCGTTGTTGAACGAGTCCGGCATTTCGGAGACGGCAACAGTTAAACCGGTGCTCTTGACATTGACCGGGATATACATCCTGTACGCCCCGCCGTCCGTCAGGTCAAGGTAGAATTTCGGGTAATACGTGCCATCGTTTACATCTGCCACGAAGGTGAAGGTAAACGTGGTCGAATCGCCGGAACCAAGGGTGCCTACTGTATCGTAGGCAGCGGTATTGAGGATCTTAAAACCATTACAAGGCGATTCCAGATCCGCGGAATGGATGCTGACTGCATCAGTCCCGGTATTTTTCACGGTCACCGTCAGGGTACCGGTATCCCCGCTGATGAGATATGCAGGATTCATCGAGTAATTGGTAACCGCAAGCGTTGCGGTACTGGATGCTGCACTTACGCCCGATGCGAGAAGGGCAGCCATGAGCACAAGACAAGTCAATAATCGGTATTTCATTTCAGTTCACCTTCCTATCGTCTTAAAGAGAGCCATCATCACGCAACGGCCGGAATTCCAGGACATCGGATTGACGACTCCTGTCGCCCCACGTGTTTTCCATTGATCTTCTGATCCTCCTGTCATTCAAGGCAGAGTATCTGAACAGTTCAAAGGCTCTTCCTTATTGTAAAGTATATTTTACATTAAGTTTTAAATAACTTACTATTTGTTGGAAAACCTCTTCGCCGGAACCAGGTATCGGATGATTGTCGCGAGGTATTTTCCCGCGCAGGAATTTTAGATGAAAATCGCGCTGAACCAGAACTTCCTGAGAAGAAATGCCGGTATCCCGAAGGGTATCAAAACCAGCATTTACTGAATAAGAGAGATATTCCACCACTGGAAAGGACGGAGCAGCGTGAGGTTGGGAGCAGGATCCGGGTAACATCCCGGTTCCGGAGGGGCCGTTATCTCCGTCTCGCCGATACCTCACGCAATCCCTGTCAACGTTCTCATCTTTTTTATTCCGTCCTCTTCCTGCTGACTGATCGATTATGAGAAGGTATTTCCAATGAAGTGTCTGCTGGATCTTCTGAACTGAGGGGATTTAAGGGTCCCCTCGCCGGTATTTGCCGTTCTTTACGTTCATTCTTGTCCGGCTCGCGCTCCACCTGTTGTGTGGAGGGAGATTTCCGGGTCCATCGCTGCATTCACCGCCGTGTCTCCGGCAGGGTCGTAGCCCCTCCAGGTCCGGCCTGCCCTGAAGATCGTTGTATTGGGGGATTCTGGGAGATGGTAATTTCTGGAAACACAAGCATCCTGTCTGCCTCTCTGTTCAGGACTCTTCTGGGATCCATGGTAGTGCCGCTGCCGTGGGTGCCACAAAAGGATCTTTCAGGATTTTGCAGCCGATGAACCGGTCAAAGTGGTAACATCCAAAGCGTCTCTTCTTCTGGTCATTCCTCCAGGCAGGCAGGTCCGTCCGCCCGGCGGCCGGATTTGCTCTGCCTGTAAAGTGTATTTTACATTAAGTTATAAATAACTTACTCTTTGGCCGTAAAAAATTACAATACCCGGTATCCGTAACGGTAAAAATCCAGAGACTAGCATCTGGTCTCCGGAAAAAGAATGGAAGGGCGCTGCCAGGGAATCGGAAGTGTCGTTCCCCGGTCAGGGCCCGGAGTGTTTTTCAGGTGAATTATGCATGTGGTGGAGGGTGTGTATCGCGTTCTTGCGTCGTTTTTCATCTCGTTTCCGGCAGAATCCGGCTTGCGGTTCGCAATCTGGATCTGTCTGTAAAGTTTATTTGACATTTTGTATTATATACTTTTCCGATCGCCCGCTCCCCGGGAGCAGCACTCCGGAACCGGTCTGCTTCCGGAAGAGGGGAATTCAGGTGCGATACCCATGGCATATTTACTGCAATGAAGCGTACCGGCACCGGCTTTTAGTAATCCTTATATAACAATATGTAACAAATAAGTTACAAATGTCCGGGGATTGCCCGATCAGAGCGATTTCCTGGCATATCAGGAGAACCATGAGATGAAGAAGAGCATTACCCTCATTCTCGCAGCAGCCATGATCCTCGCAGCAGGGCTGGCTGTCGCAGGATGTGTATCGGATTCAGGATCTGCCCAGTCCGCGACTGCAACAACTTCAGCGGAAAGCAGCGCGTCATCCGGCGGTCAGGCCGGTAACATGACCGGCCAGCCGCCGGGGGACATGCCAGCCGGCAATATGACGGGGCAGCCTCCGGATGGGATGGGTGCCGGCAACATGACCGGGCAACCGCCGGGAGACCGGCCTTCAGGCAACATGACCGGGGGAGAACCCCGCGGCACGCCGCCGGCAACTCCGGCAACGTAACCCGGATAGCATTCCATGAGCCGGAGATTGTCCGGAAGATACGGATCGTGCTCAGGCACTGATCCGGCCCGGTCTCTCCGGATTTTTTCCCGTGCCGGTTTTGCAGGTGCGCACACCAATTGATTCCGTTCCGGGAACAGGGATCCTGTCATGAAAACTTTTGAGTCCGGGCTCCCGGGAGCGGCCGCAAAGGAGAAGGCGGCTCTGAACAAAGGGGAACCGTTCGTCTGGTTTTTGCTGATCGGGATCCTGTCAACCGGAGTGGACATCGGCCTCCTGTACGTCTTTACTGAGTATTTCAAAATCTGGTACCTGGTTTCCGGTGCGGTGTCCTACAGCTGCGGGATCGTCATCAGCTACCGCCTCAACAAATGCATCACCTTCCATGACAAACGAACGGACATCCTCCGGCAGTTCTCCCTCTTTGCGGCAGTCTCGGTCAGCAGCCTTCTCCTGAACATGACCGTCCTGTATATCCTCGTGGACATGTTCAGGTTCCACTACCTTGCCGCAAAAGGGGTTGCAGTCGGGTTCTCGTTCTTCTGGAATTATTTCGGGCAGAGCAGGCTTACGTTCGGTGCAGACCGATCATAAAGCCCGTACGGAAAAAAGAACGGGATTACTCTTCGTAATTGAAGATTTCCTCGATATTGACCTTGAAATACCGGGCAATCCTGAAGGCGAGATCCAGGGAGGGGATATATTTCCCCTTCTCGATTGCAAGGATCGTCTGGCGTGTGACCCCGATTGCGACGGCAAGATCCTCCTGTGTCATGTCATGCATTGCCCGGAAGACCTTGATCTTATTCTTCATCGTTTTCACTCGCTCCGTCTCCGTATTTCCGGCCGTAGTAGATCCGGAATCCGATATAGAGGAAGATGATCAGGCAGAGCATGCTGAGCTGGAAAAATCCAAGGTGGTTGAAGGTTTCGGGGCCGACAAGCGGAACGGAAAATTCGATGTCCGGCGGGGGGGACTGGCTCCCGGGAAATGACGGAGGACGGAAATGCACCGGGCGGTTGAGGCCGATAATGATGCTGGCGAGGCTTATCACAAAGAAGATGACCCAGAATACTTCAAGCGTGCTCATCGCGGCTTTCTGCGCGATGAACTGCGTGCGTTCGTCATCAAACCCTTTCTCCACGTTTTTCCTTGCAAAGTAGATGAGGATTACACCGATGACAACTGCTGCCTGGATGAGGATCGGCCGTTCGAGCTGCAGCGATACCCAGAAGATGCTGACTTCAAGAAGAGCGATTATCCCGACGAGAAGGTAGAAGACGTTCTGCTTTATCTGCATACTCAGTGTCTCTCTACTCAATTTCGTTGATATACTTTATGAACATGCGCCCGTATGAAACGGAATATCTGAAAAAACCGGGTACAACAATCCCCTCAGTCATGGTGCGGCCTGAGCAGCCGGACGATCTTGTCCCCGATCTTCTCCGCCTTCCGGATCGCTTCGGTATCTTTCAGGATATCCCCCTCCTCGTACCCGGTGCCTTTGACCGATCCGAGCGATGCGAACTCATGGGAGCTCAGAAATCCCTCGATGGTCTGGATCGTGCGGGTCGCTCCCTTGGATGCATGGACGGCGACCGCGATCCCGCTGCGCCCCGCGAGTTTCCGGTCATGGTAGAGGGAGTAGGTGCGGTCGATGAAGTTCTTGAGCTGCCCGCAGACGTCATAATAATAGGTCGGCGATCCGATGACGAGGACCTCGCAGTCCATGATCTTTTCCGCAATTTTGCCCCAGTCGTCTTTTTCGATCACGCACCACTTGGCGGTCTTGCACTTCTCGCAGCCGAGACAGGGATTGATCTTTTTCCCCGCGAGCGAGATGAACCCGGTTTTTACACCGGCATCGTCACAGCGCCTGAGGATGATTTTGATCAGGCGTGCGGTGTTGCCGTCCTTTCGCATGCTCCCCGACAATCCGAGAACTTTCATACGTTAGCCTTGGCCTCATCCCTCATGATTGTTTTGATGACCGGGGCAAGTCCAAGGTTCCTGAAAACGCCGGTGATCTCCTCTACGGGGTCTCCGGGGCGGTACAGGAGATGGGAATTGCACCGGCAGTCGCTGCAGCCAAAGTCCGGGACGTCGTCTCCCCCGAGCGCAGCAGCAACCCGGCACTCCATCCGCGTTCCCATGCAGGCATAAACGGCTGAAGAGAGCTGAAAGTCCGGGTTGGTCAGCAGGTAATCGACATGCCATTTGGGGGAGCGGTTGCGATCCCCTGCAAGGGCGATATGGCGCTCCAGCCGTTTCAGCCCGCCGCTCCCGAGGGCTGAACCCACGTAGACGTGCCAGCCGGCCCTGAAAACGATATTCCCCAAAGCGCCGGTCTGTACCGTGCAGGCAGGGTTCATGAAGACGAGGCAGTAGGTCCCTTTATCCATATCCGCTTTCCATCAGGCGCCGTGCCGCCTCGATATGACGGCTGCCCCCGGCATCCACCGGTACGCCATGGCCAGGGTAGAGGCCTTCGACATCGAGAAGGGAGAGCCGGGTAAGCGAGCGTGCGAGCGCGTCCCTGCTCCCGCCCACAAAATCGTATCTCCCGAATGCACCGTCCGTAAAGACCGTGTCGCCGCTGATGAGCACCTCGTCGCGGTCCGAGAAGAGGCTGATGCTGCCCGGGGTATGGCCCGGGGTATGGAGTACAGTGAGATCCCCTATCGTGTCCCCGTCCTTCAGCACGATATCCGGGACGATACCGGGGGACCGGCCGCCAAAGTTCATGGAGAGCGAACGCAGGTCGTCCACAAGCCCCGGGGCATCCAGTTCATGGATTGCAACCGCTGCCATGCACATGTGCGCGATCTTGTCAACCTGGGCGATATGATCGAAGTGGCAGTGGGTAAGGACGATGGTTTTGATCCGGTCCCTGTACGGCTCCACCTGCATCGGCATGACCCCGGCATCGACAAGGATATCGCCATAGATATAGGAGTTCGCCCACATCCCCGAGCCTGCGATCCACGTCACCTTCATGCAGAATAATAAGGACTGGGAACAGATGTTTGTTATGGATTTGCTCATCCGCAGATGCTCCCGCACTGTTCCTCCGGCTGTAAAAGCCGCAGCAAAAGCGGAAAGCATCGATCCGGAGCAGATGGCCCGGGGCATCGCTGCGGGCAGGATTGTCATCCCGCAAAACCCGGTGCGGAAACATGCTCCCTGTGCAATCGGGGAGGGATGCCGGGTCAAGGTGAACGTGAATATCGGCACCTCCGGCACCCGGTGCGATCCGGCTCTCGAGATCCGGAAGGCGAAAGCCGCTCTTGAGAATGGCGCCGATGCGATCATGGATCTCTCGACCGGCGGGAACCTTCCTGCGATCCGGAAGAAGATCCTCGCGCTTCCAACGACTGTCGGCACAGTCCCTGTGTATGAGGCCGTCCGCCGTGCAGGGGGTGCCGCGGATGTCGATTCCGATCTCCTGTTCAGGGTCATCCGGGAACATTGCAGACAGGGCGTCGATTTCTTAACCCTCCATTGCGGCGTCAACCGGCAGGCGCTTTCGGCGCTCAAAGCCGATCCCCGGCTCATGGGCGTGGTGTCGAGGGGCGGGGCGTTCCACTGCGCGATGATGGTGCAGCGGGAGGAGGAGAACCCGCTCTTTGCCGAGTTCGACTACCTCCTCGAGATCCTTGCCGAGCATGACGTGACGATAAGCCTCGGGGACGGGATGCGGCCCGGCTGCCTCCAGGACGCAGAGAAGCTCGCAAAGTCCGTCGAGTATGTCACGCTCGGAACACTGGCGCAGCGTGCGCTTGCGGCCGGGGTCCAGCGGATGATCGAGGGTCCGGGCCACATGCCGCTCAACCAGGTCGGGTATAACGTGAAGATGATCAAGGAGATCACGAACGGAGCCCCGCTCTACCTGCTGGGACCTGTCGTGACCGACATCGCGCCCGGCTACGATCATATCGTCACCGCAATCGGGGGGGCGACTGCCTGCATACATGGCGCCGATTTCCTCTGCATGGTCTCGCCTTCCGAGCACCTCGCGCTCCCGCTGGAAGACGACATCATCGAGGGTACCCGGATCGCAAAGATTGCCGCCCATATCGGGGATACCGTCCGGAGGCCGGAAGGGTACCGCGACCCGCGGGAGGTTGCAATGGCAGAGGCAAGAAAGGATCTCGACTGGGAGAAGCAGTTCCGGCTCGCCCTCTACGGCGATGTCGCAAAGGAGATCCATGCCCGCGACGGGGAACTGGACACCTGCTCGATGTGCGGGGACCTGTGCGCCATCAAGGTGGTAAAGGAACTTTTCGAGAAGCCAGAGAAGACTGAGAAGACTAAAAAGATACGGAACAAAAAGCAGGCCTGAAATCCTGTTTTTGATCAACGCTCTTCCGGAACCGGGTCCTCACATTTTTCCGTTCAGTGCGCCCGCAACCTGCGCCAGGGTTACGGTAATCGTTCTCTCGAACGGCACCGACCAGCAGGCGATCACGGCATCCACCCGTGCAACCCCCCGGATTGTCACATCAAGGGTCCCTTTTGCGACAAATGCTGCGAGCGCCGCAACGAGATCTGAATTGCGCGATGTCACCGGGATGGTGAGAAGCGAGGTCTCCTTTGCCGGGATCGAGACTGTGCCGGTATTCCCGTTCGCAATCTCCTTCAGGTGCTCGCCGGCAGGGACCTGGATAAGGAACGGGAGTTCCCGGAGGGTCACGCCAAACAGGTTGGGGTTCTCTACACGGATTGCCACGTCAAGGTCAAGCGATTCCTGGGAGACCGACCGGATCTTCATCCCTTCCAGCGCGACAGACGGCTCTTTCAAAAGGGGCATGGGAATCCTTACTCAGACATAGATTTTGATGAAGAATTCCCAGATGGCAAAGACGATCTCGAACAGGATTAAGATGATGACGATCCATTCGAGCAGGTTGGAGTGCTGGATCCTGACCTCGCCGGAGAGCATCGTGTAGGTCTCGCGGATGACCGAGATCTTCTTGTTCACGCTCTCGCTCCACTGCCCGCTCCGCATCACTTTTAACGCTGTCGCATAGACCCGGGCATAGTACACATCCTCGGTCACCTTGATCAGGTTGTCGACCTTCTCGACGGTCTCGGATATCTCCGCCTGGGTCTCCATGAGCTCGCTCATGATCGTGTGGTACCGCTGCATCCGGCTGTACTGGGAGAGCCGCTCCGCGCCCTCGATGTCGTCATACATCTTCTCCATTTGCCGGCTCAGCTCCATGTCATAGTACCGGAGCTCGAGCACCTGCACGTTGGCATACTCGATCAGGTCGATGATATCGGCAGGGTACTCCACGTCGCAGAGGAACGCGGCGTCCCACGACAGGATGGCGAGATCGTCCGGGGTATAACTGAGCGTGTTCGCGAGGATATCCTGCCGGAGCGACGGGGCAAGCGGGGTTCGTTCGCTCAGGAGCAGGGGGACGGGATCGAACGAGTCGTCGCGGGATCCGGTGACATAGATCGTACTGTCCTCGTAGAATTCCGGGTTGAATGCAAAGTCCTTGATATGGGGGCGTATCAGCTCGCCGACCGTCATCAGGTACTGGACAAAGTAATCGGAAAGCCCCTCCTGGTGGGGGAAGAGGAAGGCGGTGCGCAGGAGCCCCGCGGTATCGCCGTCCGCCTCCTCACAGGTGAAGCAGAAACTGATGACACCGACATCGTACAGCCGGGCAGCCACCGAGAACTCGATGAGTTTTTCGTCGCGCTCGATCCGGAACGGCTGCATCCGGATCATGAGCGGCGGATCTTCCATGATGATGGACTTGGGGCTGACCCGGACGAAACCGGCCCGTGCCGTCGAATAGTTCTGAGTCAGTGCCTGTTCGAGCTCGGAGAGATCGACCTCCCGCCCGATATCGTACATCCGGTAAAACCGGACCGAAAACATACTTCCTGCCTCCTGACAGTTGAATCGAAGATTCAGTACTCAGGAACGTTCGCGTCCGTATTGAGGCTTTCTGGTCTTGCAACCTCAAAGGATTCAAACCGCAACGATTCAACTCTCCGGCAGATGATTCCTGAAGAACTCTTTTACCATGTTTTTGAATCAATCCCACGGCAGGGTCCGGGATGCAGTGCCGCAACGAAGAAGGCATTTTCGTTTGTTCACGGCTTGCCGGAGCCGGCCCGGGTGCTGGATATCGGGTGCGGAAAAGGCGTCCAGACGCTGGATCTCGCACGGCTGGTGAACGGAACGATCACCGCTGTCGATAACCACCAGCAGTTTCTGGATACCCTCTCCGCCGATGCCGGAACTGCCGGACTTTCCGGGAAGATCCGGACGATGAACGCATCGATGGACGCGCTGCCATTCACGGAGAAGGAGTTCGACCTGATATGGTCCGAAGGTTCGATCTTCATCATCGGATTTGCAAGGGGTCTTGCGGCATGGAAACCTTTCCTTGCGGATGGCGGTTTCCTGGTTGTTTCTGATTCAACATGGTTCCGTCCCGATATTCCGGACGATCTCCGGGCATGGTGGGAGAAGATGGGCGGAGGAATTACCTCAGAGGAAGAGAAAGTTGAAGAGATCCGGAAGGCAGGATATTCGCTTGTCTCGATGTTCCGGCTTCCGGAAGCCGGGTGGCAGAAGGAGTATTACGATCCGATGCTCCGAATTGTCGCAGGACTCCGCAACCAATACGCTTCAGATCCGGCTCTTGCCGGTGTCCTGAACTCATTTGTTGAGGAAGCGGAGATGTACCGGAAATACGCTCCGTATTACGGGTACACGTTCTTTGTTATAAAGAAGTGAATACGGGGAAATCTCCCCGGTTTTTCAATTCCCGCTCGTCATCAATCGACTGTCTCCTCTCCTGCGCCGTACTTCCGCACGTGCACCCAGGCCTTACGGAGCGGTTTGGATTGCGGGTCCTCCGGGTCGTAGATACCGGCCCTCTCCTTTCCAAAGAGCGTCCGGTCCTCCCCGATCGGGCAGACTTTGATGCAGAACCCGCACGGCGAAGCGAACCGGGCGGCAAGGTTCTCCGATCGCGTGGCGCATGCACGCTTGTCGGTCAGTTCCTTCGGGTAATCTCTGCCGGGCAGGGCATGCACCGGACAGATCTTCACGCACTCCATGCATTCGATGCAGAGCGGTTCCGTCATGACGGGATCGGGCGGGATCTCCGCTGTGGTAAACACCGAGGCAAACCGGACCCGGGGGCCGAACTTTCTGGTCAGGATGACATTATTGATGCCAAAGTTCCCAAGACCGGCAAGGAATGCCGCATGCCGGTGGGAGAAGAACGCAACCGGCCTCTCTTTCAGGATGCTGATATGGCCGTACCCGTCCCGGGGGATGGGAACCGATGCCATCCCCCTGTCGTTGAGGAACGAGGCGATACGGTGCGTCCCGGCATCCAGCAGGGCATTGACCGTCCGGTACTCCTCGTAGTACCAGATCGAGGGGGAGGTCTCCAGCGCCGGGAGACTGACCGGTATCCCGATCACGATCACGGTCCTTGTTCCCGGAACAATGGCACCGGGCCGGAACTCCTCCGGTACCCAGGGCGTAAAGAGCGGGGTATCGTAACGGTCTGCCGGTGCAAATCCGACAAGAGGGATATCAAGATTCTCGCAGAGTATGCAAATCTCACGCTTCAGCCGTTCGCTCATAGGCATCCTTTTGGCAGGCGCGAATGATAAAGATGTGCCGCCCGGTTACCGTCGGTGCCCGGCCGGTTTCCTGCAACGGCCCTTACACGCTTCATGCGTGAGATGCTCTCTCTTCAGGGTCCATGTAAGGAGCGGGAGGATCGCTTCCCAGAGTTCCCGCCCGTCTTCGGTCAGGTAATACTCCACGCGGGGAGGAATCTCCGGGAATGCCTCCCTCCCGACAAACCCCTCTTTCCGAAGGAGGGCAAGGGTATCTGCCAGCGTCTTGGGGCTGATGCCCTCCAGTTCCTTTGCGAGCCCGTTGAACCGGAGCCGGGAATGGTTGCCGAGCACGTGGATGATGAGGAGCGCCCATTTCTTGGATATGGTGTCGATCACGCCCTCAAGGGGGCAGATGCAGGGAACGTCACTCTCGCCGGCCATAGTTGCTTTATTGCTATAAACTTTGTAGTATTAATACTTCCCAAAGTATTGTAATGTGGAACCAACAGGAAAGGAGGTGAGCGGCAATGATGGGGCATGACATGGGAGGCCATTGTGGCTGCATGGGCCATTGTGGGTGCGGCGGCGGGACCGTGCTGTCGATCGAGGAAGAGATCCAGGCACTTGAAGTCCAGCGCCTGCACCTGAAGTTCCAGCTGGAGATGGTTGACAAACGGATCAACGGATTGAAAAAGATAGGAAAATAATTCTCAACCCTCTTTTTAAACCGCCACTATCAAATCCCCAATGGTAAAATCAGTTATTGGCATGTCTGGAAGAAATGAGAACATCCGGGCCCTGGCAGTATCCCTGGGGGCCGATTATTACGGTGTAGCGGATCTCGCCCCTGCCCGGGAGTTCATCCGAAAACAGGGCGAAGATCGGGTTGCACAGTATCCAAGGGCCGTCGTAGCTGGTATTCGGGTGCTGGACAGCGTGGTCGATCTCCTCCCGGACAAGGACAAAGCAAGCGCAATCCTGTACCGTCACGCAACGTATGACGTCGTGAATAGTTCTCTCGACCAGATCGCGCTCCGAATCGCCAATACCCTCCAGCGGGAGGGATTCGGGGCGTTTCCTGTGCCTGCTTCGAAGCGGACGGATGACGAAGGCATCTGCGGGATCTTCTCCCAGAAACTGGGAGCGCACCTCGCCGGCTTTGGCTGGATTGGGAAGAGTTGCCTGCTGATAACCCCGGACCACGGCCCCCGCGTACGATGGGTCAATGTCCTGACCGATGCACCGCTTGAACCGACCGGTTCACCCATGAAACCGCAGTGCGGGGACTGCACAGCATGTGTTGATATCTGTCCGGTCCACGCATTTACGGGGAGGGTTTTCTCCCCAGATGAACCCCGGGAAGCCCGGTTCAACGCGGCAGCATGCGATCGGTATTACAAAAAGCTTGAGAAGGAGACGGGGTTTGCAGGTGTCTGCGGCTTGTGCCTGTACGTGTGCCCGCACGGGAATCGATCAGGTAATCGGCAGCATCGAAAAAAATCTGAATAATCAGGTATCATTTCTTTTCCACACTGTCCAAAATCCGGATCGCCAGCCATGCGGCGTTCTCCCCGTTGTCCACGCCCACACAGGCGACCGGCACGCCTTTTGGCATCTGGACGATCGAGAGGAGCGCATCGATCCCGTTCAGCTGTTCCCCTTCACATACCGGTCCATCCAGGCGATCTCCCGGAGCCAGACATCCCGGACCTGTTTTGGCTCGGTCGGGAAATGAGCAGCCCGCGGGTAGATAACCAGCTGTGTCGTGACGTTGCGTTTTATAAGCCCGGTGTAGAACTCACGGCCCTGCGTTGGCGGAACCTGGGTGTCTTCTTTGTCCGTGAGAATGAGCGTTGGTGTCGTAACGTTTGCGAGATGCCGGACCGGCGACCGGTCCGAGTAATAGTCCCAGTCCTCCCAGGCATTCGCCCCGAAATAGAGCGGTGTCATGTCAAGGCCGATCCGTGTCCCTGAGTTGCTCGTCAGGTCCGTAATCGGCGCAATCGCGACCGCGCCTTTGAACCGGCCGGTCTGCGTCACGGTCCATGCGGTCATATAGCCTCCGTAGCTGTGCCCGATGATCCCGAGACGGTCCGGGTCGGCAACCCCTATCGCGATAACGTTATCGACCCCCGCCATGAGGTCGGAAAAGTCCCCGCCGCCCCAGTCATGGAAATCTGCCCACGTGAAGTTCGGGCCGTAACCGGTCGAACCCCGGATATTGGGCCGGAGTACTGCATACCCCCGGGTAGAAAATACAGCGACCGGGACCACGGCGACATCACCGGTAAACGACTGCACGTAATTGTCCGAGGGGCCGCCGTGGGGCTGGACAATGAGGGGATAGCGTGTGCCGGGCGTATAGTTGGCCGGGTAGGTGAGCAGCCCCTCGATTGTCGTACCATCAGACGAGGTCCAGCGGACAAGCTCGGTCTTCCCGATTGTTCCCGCTGGGATCCCGCTGCTGAGCGCTGTCACCTGCACGGGCCGGAACGTGCCGGCCGGGGTCAGGTAAACCTCCGGTGCCGTACCGGTCTCTTCCGCGGTATACGCTATGACTGTTTTTTTGGTTGTCCGTGAGCGCCCCGATGGAACCGTACGTAAAAAG
>Ga0209099_1001981_pt1 | contig 18992 bp, 15 predicted proteins | sample AD_JPNHW2_MetaG_FD_184430 | JGI IMG/M metagenome (GOLD analysis project Ga0209099, IMG submission 184430) | Active sludge microbial communities of municipal wastewater-treating anaerobic digesters from Japan - AD_JPNHW2_MetaG (SPAdes) (version 2) | ecosystem: Engineered > Bioreactor > Anaerobic... | reverse complement strand
AAGGGCTGCGGGGGTAAAAGGGGGTTTTTTCGCTTTGCGGGGTTTCCAGCACCTTGCCGTACAGTTCGCTGGAACTTGCCTGATATATTTTTGTTTTTTTTGTTAGGTTCAGAATCCGGATCGCTTCAAGCAGTCTTAAGGTTCCCAATCCGTCGGTATCTGCCGTATATTCAGGGGTGTCGAAACTCACTTTTACATGCGACATGGCGCCCAGGTTGTATATTTCGTCAGGCTGGACTTCCTGTATAATGCGTATGAGATTGGATGAATCGGTCAGGTCGCCGTAATGAAGAAAGAAATTGGATTTTTCGTGCGGATCGCGGTAAAGATGATCAATACGGTCGGTATTAAACAGTGAACTCCGCCTCTTTACCCCATGAACGATATAATCTTTTTTTAATAATAGCTCCGACAGATATGCTCCGTCTTGTCCGGTTACTCCTGTTATTAAAGCAATTTTTTTCATGGTCTGTGGTTTTGAAAATGTTTTGATCCAGTGGCACGATTTGCCTACTTCGCACCACGGTTTTTATCTTACAATCGTGATAAATATTGTTTTTATACAGCTTCATTAACGTATTTTTTTACTGCCTGCATAATTTTTGTTTTGACTTTTTTCCAACTTATGGGGTTAAGCATTATTGGTTCTTCGTCGCTTTCGGCATCATTAAAATAAGTAAGGCTTTTTAAAACAATAAATTCAGAACCGTCAAAATACTTTTTATTGTAAAATCCAAGCATCTCTTTTAAGCTGAAATCATTCAGCAGAAAAAACAAATCAATAAAATCTTTCATGGTTCCCCTGCCCGTAATTGCAGCCAATTTCATTGCCGCTATATCTTTCTTGCCGGCCAGAACTAAGTTTTCGGTCCTTAATGGATTATCAATCCATGGGTAAGGGTAATTTACAAAATCTACTTTTATATTTTCAATAAGATAAATATGAATGTTTTTTGTGTGTTTCAACAAGTGCACGTTTTTGAATTTTTGCAGGCTTTCATTGATTTCAATTTCGTCGCCATCCAAATTCCCAAATAAATCTAAGTCAACTGATTTGCGATGCCCTATTTGCAAAGCAAGGGATGTACCTCCTGCCAGGCGCAAACCAGAAAACACGGGAAGTTTTTGCAACTTAATTAAAAGTTCCAGTGTGGAGGAGTCAAGCGCGGCGAATTGTAACATGCAAATTTTTTAACGGGTGTTTTTGATAACAGGGCGATAAAGCTTACTGTTTTTTGTTCGATATCTTTTAATGTGCTTGCAACAGCCGCGATTTCATCAATCCCCCAATAGGTATAAATTACTCTCCAGTCGCTCATAAGGCCATATTCCAAAACCCGATGAATGATCAGCTTTTTATGCTTTACAACATTTAATTTATTGCTGTCAACATCCCAAAACAAGTGCGGAGACAATGATTGAATAAATTTTTTATCAAGTTCTTTATGATCCATGAACACAATTAAAAAGCTTTATAAATCTTTTACCGGTATTTAATGAATATCTGCAGTTTTGCAAAATTTCCAAACAGATTTCTTATGCAAATTTAAAGATATTATCATAAAAATCTGAATTTTCATAAATAAAACCGATATTTAGTGTCTGCTGGAAAAGTCTGAGGTGCGATAGATTTGAGGCGGCAAGACGAAGACGTATAATAAAACATAAATTTATTTCATTATTATTATCACCTATTCAGGAAACACCCTTTTTGAAATCACTTCTTTTTTTAATTCAAAATCTCAGTATAAGTAACAGATTCGCGGATAAGGTTCGAAGAATCGCTCAGGTCGCCATAATGAAGAAAGTAATTGGATTTTTCGTGCGGATCGCGGTAAAGGTGATCAATACGGTCGGTGTTAAAAAGCGAACTGCGCCTTTTGAACCCATGAACGATATAACCTTTTTTTAATAATAGCTCCGACAGATATGCTCCGTCTTGTCCGGTTACTCCTGTTATTAAAGCAATTTTTTTCATTTTTATTATTATGAATAATTCAAATTCAATGTAATTTACCGGACAAGGCTTGGCTTTCGGGTGGGTTTAATAAGCGCTTTCCTTTCAAGCTAGACTTATAGGGCAAATATAAGCAATATTTCCATACCCACATCTCCCGCCTGAGCCAAGCCGAAGTTCCCAAGCGTTATTTCTTTCTACTAAATCATACTGTCATTCTATGTCGTCTTTTCCGATTAAACTTTTAGTCTTTTAAGTAGGTATTCAACTTCAAAATTAATGATTGAAAAAGCAAACCACTTTTTACCCAAGTCTTTAAGTGAAGCTCCAATATGATAAACTGTTTCATTGTCAATGATGAGAAAGCGGTCGTGGGATTTGTTAAACTGTTTTATATCAATGTCGGGGTATTGTGAGCTGTACTTTTTTAAGTCAAGTTGTGCTTCTTTTGTCAGGGCTGAAGTGTAAATAGTTGCATCTACACCCACTTGTCTTTTCGACAACATGAGAAGAACGCTTTCATCAATATAGTTGTCGATAAGTATGATAGAGTCTTTTGCCTTTCTGATTATTTCTGTTGCAAACACATAGGCGTCAAATGTATTACCGTCGAAGTATATGCCCTCTTTCTTAGGTAAATTAGTTTTTATTTGAAAGTCTATTTCTCCGAGTTTATTTTTAACATTATGCATATCACTTTCCAATCTCTCAAGCCTGTGGCTAACTACGTGCCCTTTTAGTAAATACTCCTTAAGTACATTGTTTGCCCATATTCGAAATTGAGTGCCACGGTGCGATTTAACCCGATAACCTACTGAGATAATTACATCAAGATTATATAGGGTTAATTTTCGCTTAACCCGCCTCTGTCCTTCAATTTGAACTGTCAAGTATTCCTTGACAGTTGAATCATAAGAAAGCTCCTTCTCTCTGAAAATATTGTTTATATGCAGACTTATATTCTGTTTTGTCGAATCAAAAAGTTCAAGCATTTGTGATTGTGAGAGCCATACAGTTTCTTCTTCCAGTCTTACTTCAAGTCTTATTGATGTTTCGTCTGCCTGATATATGATTATTTCGTCTTTCATGTCAAATTTATTGGGGCTTATTCAAGTACAAAAATAAAATTAATTTAGCAAAACATTGCTTTCAAGTAAAAAGACGGCAATTTCTTTTTTTGAGGTGCTGAAAAAAATGACAATGAAAATTTATCAGGAAATCTGATGTTGTTTTTAAAACAATATATTAGAAAAAGGCTTTATCAGGGGCAGAGCCCCGCAATATTTGTTGGAAAGACACCCCCTCAAAAATTAAGGTGCAGAGCACCGGAATATAAGGTAAACTCAAATAAAAACACTGTTGTCCGGTAAAAAAACGTTGTGTGCCTAAAGGCACCCTTTTTTCCTTTTCTGTTAATTTTAAAAATGTTTTGTGCCTCTGGCACAATGCTTTGCTTCTTTTATCCCAGCGGGATAAAATATTTTTAGAAAAAAATTATAAACAAAAAACATGAACCCCGTAGTGGGTTCAATACCGATATGGTATCTGTATCAGTACAATCCCGACACTCATGAAATTTCATGGGAGTGACAGGTATGTGTGTGGAACAGTTGAATTGTACTGCAACAGCTACTCTATCGGCATTATGCCAAATTAGCTTGCGCACAAAACTATTATAAATAAATGTATAACATTTCAAAATGCTGCACTTCTATTACTTCTATGAATTTCAATTTGTTTTTACCGGACAGTAGTGAAATAAAAATTAATATTCATTTCTTTTTCAATGTTTTTTCGTCAAATTTTACGAATTTAAACATCTCTTTTTATTGGGTGAAAACAAGCTAAATATAGAATTACCTATGGGGATTGGACATAATCATGAGTTAAATGTTACGGTACGCGGTACCTTATTTTTCGTGCGTATCATTATTTTACAAATATTACGGTGCGCTGCACCGTTCAATTTGACTTAAACGATGGAAACTCAGCAAAAATCATTTCAACCAGGATTAAGAAATATTAGTGTTCAACCCTGCCAAGTTGGTCTGCCGGACTAACGACACAATTTTTTTACATAGGGCCGGCTGAAAAACACACAACACGCACATTATTAATGTTGTATGCACTCATTTATGTAATACAAATGCACTGTTTTTGTATAAAATGTATTGAATAACTGTGCATTTCAATAGTATGAATAACAACAACAACGGCTATAATTTTTTTTTAATTTCATTGTAATAAATTTATGTTTTTTGTTACAGCATTGTTTTGTTGGGTGTGTGTTTATTAGCCTGATGCGCGCCATCTTCTTCTTTGCCATCTCCGCCGCGGCGGATCGAAGTATTTTTATACATCTTCGTCTTGTCGCCTCAAATCTGGCGCATCTCAGACTTTTTCAGCAGACCCTAAATATATTTGCCTCAGAAATGCTAATTTGCGAAAAATCATCGGGTGCAAAAAATAATTGCACGGGTCATTAATCCGGCTTGAAATAATGATGGCAAGATTTGGTTGTTGTGGCTTATGTTTTTAAGCATTAATATGATATTTATAAACTGTTTTCAAGAAAATATTGATAAACCGGGATGACTTTTATTTTTATTCCCTGATGGACAAACCTTTCTTTTTGATCAAAGGTAATTATTTCGCCCTCATTTGAATTAACTTTATTGCAAGCCTCGGCAAGTCCGCGGATTTCACGTTCTCTGGTTTTATCGTTTTCTAAAAACCAGGACACCTGCACAGGTAGCAGTCTATTCTCTTTTTTTATAATAAAATCACATTCGTATTTTTCTTTATAGTAGAATACGTCGTAGCCGGTTTTTATAAATTCTAAAAACACCATATTCTCAAGAAGTTTTCCGTTGTTTTCAGATGTGGAAAATTCTATGGCTGACAGCAAACCAGTATCAATGCAATAATCTTTTTTATCTGATTTTGCTTGTTTTATTTCGGAAAAATGAAATTTCGGAACAGATATTCCCAGAAAAATGGTATTGCAATATTCTTCAAAATCATACAAATAATTATTGCTTACTTTATAGTTCATTGACCTTAAATCATTGTAAATTTTATTTATGGATAGTGGCTTCCCAATGCCGGCAAATACTTTTTTTATAAAAATTTTCAACATAATGGCATCAGAAACTTTATAACGCTCAATAATATCGCGATAAATCATGGTGTTAAAATAGCCTTGCAATACTTTTAAACGAATATCATTTTCGAAATTAACTACTTCGGGAAATCCTCCATTATTTATAAACTGAGCTGTGTGGTTTATAAGTTTTGCTTTTTTATGAGGATGATGCAAGTCTATTTCAATATTTCTAAATTGCAAATACTCGGTTAAACTTAATGGGAAAACAGTATAGGTTATTGTACGCCCGCGCAATGATGTTGCAATTTCAGTACTTAGAAGTTTTGAATTTGATCCTGTAATAAATATTTTTTTTGTTTGTGTATCGAATATTCTTCTAACGAATTTTTCCCAGCCTTCGATGTTTTGAATTTCATCAAATAAAAAATAACAATCTGCCAGTTTAATTTCCGGGTAAAGTTCGTAATACGATTGTAAAATTAAGTCGAGGTCGGAAGTTTGTAAATTAAGGCGCTCGTCTTCAAAATTCAGATAAATAATATTTTCCCGGGGAATTCCATTTTCTACAAGTTGTTTTATTACAGAATAAAGCAAATAGGTTTTGCCGCTTCTTCTTGCCCCTATCAAACTTACTATTAATGGAAGATTTACAGGTATTTTAATCAGCCGGGGTTTAATATCGTATATTTCCTTTTCTTGTGATTCCTTAATAATTGATTTTAATATGTCTTTCATTTCATTTGTAAATATTTTCTACAAATATACTATAATATTCGTAAAATATACGAAACTAAATAATAGTTTTTTAGTAGAAATAGCTAAATATAGCTTGTCTAATTTTTATGAGAATGTTGCCGGAGCATTCACTTTAGATAACAATATCCGTAGTTTTGAATTTTGCAAAAATGCACGCGTTACAAACGCGCGCGTACAAGGGTATATTCAGGAGTATCAAAACTAACCATTACATGCGACATGGCGCCCAGGTTGTAAATTTCATCGGGCTGGACTTCTTGTATAATGCGTATGAGATTGGAAGAATCGGTTAGATCTCCGTAATGCAGAAAGAAATTGGATTTTTCGTGCGGATCGTGGTAAAGATGATCAATGCGGTCGGTGTTAAACAGCGAACTCCGCCTTTTTATACCATGAACGATATAGTCTTTTTTTAATAATAACTCTGACAGATATGCCCCGTCCTGTCCTGTTACTCCTGTTATTAATGCGATTTTATTCATTTTTATAATATTACAATTCAAAATCAGTGCAATTTACTTATAAATTTTTATATAAAAATTTTACAGGTTTAATGAGATATTACTGATTATATTTATTGATGGTTTTAAAATCTTTAGGTTGGGTTTCAGGTTTAATAAGGTGTTTTATGAATCGAAATGGTCTGATTAAAAAATCTCCTAATTTGTACGTTTTAGAGTCTTCAATTTGCAAAACTCTGTCACTTAAATGCTTTATATAACAGGCCTGCGATTGATTCTCATAGTACAGATTAATAGGGTCGTGAAAATGGGTGGCATATAAATTTAAATGGTTTCGATAGATTTGTTGGTTTAGTTTTTTTGATTGAAGAGCATCAAATGATCGGTTTCTTGATTTTTGATTAATTCTATAATATAAATATATTTTATTAATTCGGTAGACAGCTACTTCCAGTTCAATAAGGCTAAGCCAGAAATCCCAGTCTTCCAGGCCGGAAAGCATATTAACATTATAACCATCGGTTCTGTTATAATCGCTTCTTCTGAAGAAAGCCGAATTATTTATTAAGTTCTCCTCCAACATGTTTTTAAGCGAATATTCGGGCAGTTCGCACAAACCATTTTCTTCTCCAAATTTTTCGCAAAGACTAAAAACAATACCTATTTCTTTTTTGTTGTCTAATATTTTACAAGCATCAAACAGATATTCCGGGTGAATTTTATCGTCCGCATCTAATGGTAAAATATATTCTCCTGTTGAATTTGAAATGCCAAAATTTCTCGCACTGCTTACCCCTCCATTTTCTTTTTTATAATATCTGAAACGGACATCTTTTTCGCACCATGCCATTGCAATTTCTTCGGTATTATCAGGCGAACCGTCGTTAACAATGATACATTCCCAATTGGTATATGTTTGTGCTAATACCGATTCAAGGGCTTCAGATAAATATTGAGCCTGATTATAGCAGGGCACTATGATTGAAACTTTTGTGGTTTCCATTTTCTATTTTTTATATATAAAATGACAGCCATTAAAATTTTAAATTTCCCGGCCTTCAATAATCTATATTCCTCATATCCGGCATAATACCTATCAGAGTCTTTAGCTTTAATGTACATCTTTATAAAAGATTTATAAACATAAGGAACGTATGTGTTGAAAATTTTTTCACGTTCGCGAAAATGAATACCTGCATTTTCTTCAATTGAACTTATGCCTGTCATATCATAGTTTGCAACTACTATATCAATATGGTTATATGTGGCATCTCCTTTTAATAAAGCTTTTACAAGAAATTCAAAATCCGAAGCTATTTGCAGGTCTTCATTATATAACCCGTATTCAAAAAAAAGTTGTCGTTTTGTGAAAGTAGCCTGATGAGGTAAAAATCCGCCCACCCAAAAATGTTCAAACCCAAATTCTTCTTTCGAGGCAGTACGATTTAATGTTATTTTATTATCTATTATGTTGTTGATATTTCCTATAATAATGTCATCTGAAGGCTTATAATCAATAAATGAAGCAACTGTCTGGTTTGATTCTAACCAATCCCCCGAGTTTAAAAACAAACAATACTCGCCCGTAGCCCTTGCAATCCCTTTATTCATCGCATTATAAATGCCACTATCCGGTTCGCTTACCCAATATGTTATTTTGTCTTCGTATTGTTTAATAACCTCAACACTGCCATCGGTGCTGGCGCCATCAATAACAATATACTCAAAATCCGAAAAGTCCTGATTGATAACGCTTTCAATGGTTTTTTGCAAACCGCTGGCATTGTTGAGATTGATAGTAATGACAGATATTTTAGGGTACATATTTTTTTATTTGATCTAATATCTGAAAAAAGTTTTTTTTCATTGATGAACCTGAATATTCGTTCCTAATATCTTTGTTAAAGTATAAAACAATAAAGATAACAGGAAGCAAGAAGGGACGCCTATAATTTAAAAACAACTACGAATTTTACCGATTAAAGATTGCCACTTTCAATTCTCAAATTACAATGTTCAAAATTCTTGACAGCCATCAGGTTTTCATATGGATAATGTAATTTCTTTATTTCTTTTTTCAAATTATTTTCCTTGTTGTTATACGAATACCATTCATAACCAAAATCTTTCATCATATCAAATAATTCACCTAAATAATACCCGGCGGCAAATGCATTTGTCTCGGTAAATTCAACCATAAAAACTGGAGCATTATCTTGTTTAAGAATATTTTCCGCACCTTCTAATACAAATTTTTCCCAACCTTCAACATCAAGCTTTATTAATGAAATGTTTTTAATTTTATTTTGTAAAATAAATGAATCTAAAGTATCTGCCTGAACTGTTATTTTTTCACAAGATATAAGTTCCGGCAAATTTGCAAAACTATTCCATGCATCATGTCCATCATTAGAAATATGAAAATCGAAAAATGATTTCGAATTTGATAAGCCCAAATTATGTGGTTCGATATTTTCAAACTTGTTTAATTTGATATTTTGTTTCAATCGGTCAAAAGTATCCGGTGTAGGTTCAATGGCATATATTTTCCCAGTATCACCTAGTATCTTTGAAGCGTGTAATGAAAATAAACCAATATTAGCACCGATATCAATAAAAACATCTCCTTTACGTAAAAATTTTTTTATAAATGAAATTTCAGTTTGTTCAAACCCAAAATATATCAACCTGCACAATATGCTGTCGTTATATAAAATAATTCTTACATTATCTTCTAATTCATGTTCAATTTTGTTTGAATTAATAAATAAAGAATTCCAAATCTCATCTTCAGACGGTGGTGGTTTAACATAGGTTCGCATATCTATATAATTGTTTAAGATACGCCTCAAGTAATCTGCTATTCTTACATCCAATTTATATATTGTTCTCATAAAATTCCAATTTACTTTGCCATTCAATTTTAGGCATTATTACCCCAGGTCTTTTATCCGCATAGATTTTATTTATTCCGCCAATGTTGTATGTTGTAAATTGTTTTTTAATCATATCGCTAATTATCCATTTTTTCGAATGAATGCCAACACAAACGTTAATGACATAAGTACCTTCCATAAGAATATTAGGAGGTATTTGTGCAATGGAACAGTAAATACCAGCTTTTACAGATGTGATTTCTTTATTATTTTCATCGTGGTAAGATCTAAAAATTGTCATTCCATTTATATTGTCGATTAAATCAAAACCTATACGAAAGCCTAATACTTCTTTTTTAATTATATATTTATATATTATTTCAAATTCATCCGTAATTGAAAAATTATCATTTTTCCCATTTTGTCTTATTTCAAAATTTAATAAAGTAAATAGATCATCCGTAAAAAGAAATTCTTTAGACTCAGGTATAAATTCCTTATAAACATTGAGACTATTTAGATATTTTTTTATTCCTGTGGTTACCTCACTATCATAAGATAAAGCTCCATTATTTAAAATAATTAAACGAGCACACAGATTTTCTATTGCCGCCATATTATGACTAACAAAAAGTACTGTTCTGCCTTGTCCGCCCGAAACATCCTTCATCTTTCCCAAGGCTTTTTTTTGGAACTCGGCATCTCCCACAGCCAAAACTTCATCCACGATCAATATTTCAGGGTCTAAATGTGCGGCAACGGCAAAAGCCAGGCGCACATACATGCCGCTGCTATAACGCTTGACGGGAGTGTCGATATAATTCTCAACGCCTGAAAAATCTACTATTTCATCGAATTTGCTGCGGATTTCAGTTTTGGTCATGCCCAATATCGCACCGTTCAAAAAGATATTCTCCCTGCCGCTGAGTTCGGGATGGAATCCCGTGCCTACCTCTAGAAGGCTTGCGATACGGCCTTTTACTTTGACCTTGCCTGTGGTGGGGGCTGTTACTTTTGACAATATTTTCAGCAAGGTGGATTTACCGGCACCGTTTTTTCCAATGATACCAAGAATCTCCCCCTGTTCTAATGAGAAATTAATATCCTTCAATGCCCAAACGTAGTCTGACCTCAAACCTGTGTTTTCTGATTGGCTTTTAGCCAGCATATTTTCTACACCTATTTTAAGTGTCGGGTCCTCTTTGCCGCGTAAGCGTGCCCATAAACGGCTGACATCATCCTTTATGGTATTTGTACCTACAATCCCCAAACGATATTGTTTACTAATATTTTCTACCTGAATAACTGTGGACATTTTATTGTTTTCTGTTTGTAATTTGTGGTTTGATGATGTTCGTTTTGCGCATTAATGCCTTTACGAGCAATCAAACAGTATCCATAAAAGATTTTTCAACCCTGTTAAATAAAAGGGCTCCGATAAAAAGTACTATTAATGTGAATACAGCACTGTATCCAAGATAAAACCAACTGAATGTCCCGGAACCCAGAAAAGCATATTTGAACGTTTCTACTATGGATGTAACAGGGTTAAGCAACATTAATGTACGGAGTTTCCCTCCGAAAAATGTCAGAGGTAAAATTACAGGAGTTGCGTACATAAGCAGTTGCACCCCAAATCCGACAAGGTATTGCAGATCGCGGTATTTGGTGGTTAAAGAAGAGATAATGATGCCAAAGCCTAGCCCCATCCCGGCCATTAAAATAATTAATATCGGGAAAAGCAATAAGGCGGTATTAATATTGACCGGCATCCCCTGAAAATAATAATAAACCAGAAAGCCCAGAAACATCAGCAACTGTATGCCGAAGCCCACAAGATTAGAAATTACAACTGAAAAAGGGACAATCAGTCTCGGGAAATACACTTTGCCGAAAATGCCGGCATTGCTGGTAAATGTGTTGGATGTTTTGGTCAGGCATTGCGAGAAATATCCCCAGCAAACGATGCCGGCCATGTAGAACAGGGGCTGGGGAACTCCGTCTGTGGGCAGTTTTGCGACCTTTCCGAATATGATTGTAAACGTAATTGTTGTGAACAAAGCCTGCATCAGATACCATAAGGGGCCAAGTATGGTTTGTTTGTAAACCGAGACAAAATCCCTGCGAACCAACAGCAGGAGCAAGTCCCGGTACTGCCATAATTCATAGAGTCGAAGGTCAAAAATTCCTTTTTTTGGTTTGATGACTTCCGTCCAGTTTTCCTGTTTTGCTTCCATAGGCCTTAAAATTGGTTACAAAAATATAAAAAAAAACACATCCCGCCACCGAAATATCTTAGGAAAACAGGGTTATTAAATGGCAGCAACCTGGCAATGATAAGCGCTTTATTTTTTCATATATATTTCATGTAAAATCTCTTTTGTTACATGTATCCGATAATGAGATGTTTCATAGTAGTTTTTATAGTCTTTGGTAAATTTATTTATTCCGGAAAAATCGTGTACATTATTTACTCCAAACAAAATAATAAGGAAACGAAGATCATTTTGATTGATTTTTATTTGGTTGTATAAAGGGCTGATTATTATTTTGTAATTAGTTTTGTGTTTTTTAAAAATCTTAAAAATGTCATATAATATAACCCTTTGATTTTCTTTGATAGCTATTGGTGAATATTTCACTATTGTATCTCTCTTATAAAATGACGATAATATTTCCGTTGTATAATATTTGTTTTGGCTTATCATTTCTTCTAAATTCCGGGCGAACTCAGATTCATTTGAACGGGTATCAGAACTATGGTATTTATCTAATAACATTAAGCCATCCTTCATGTATGGCTTAACTACACCGGAAATTTTAAAATCAATATAAGTATAAAGAAATTTGGGAGTTAAAAAATCCCTGAAACAAGTTAAATGAAAATCAATAAAGTTGCGGTTATTTTCTAACTCAGGCGATATCATGAACAGATGTCCTGACCTTGGGTTGTCCTGGACAAGCGTTGCGTAGTCCAATATTAGTAAAACATTCTTTATATCTGATCCTTTTCCGTCTATATATACAAGTTTTTTATGCAGGGCATATAATGATTCGTTGTTTGCATCAAAATGAAAACAATTGCTATTTGAAGGCAAATATTTTTCCCAATCAGAGATCATATAAAAATTTGAGCGGGAATTCCCCAAAATAAATGAGTCGTAATTTTCTTTTTTATAGTTCTTTTTAAAAGTAGTCGTACTTATATAGTCCTTATTTATATTAACCCAGCCATTTGCATTTGGATCATAATAAGTATCATAAGTCATAACAACCTTGAATGGGTCTAAAATTATGTATGTTATAAGCAGCGGCATGAACAGAATAAGTACTGTTAATGCAAAAAAGAATACTGTTTTAAGAAATTTCCTCATTGTTAAAATTGAAAATATACAAATTGTTGTTCTTTTCCACCCAAGAAAACCATTGCAAAAATAAGCGCAATATACATTGCCCATCGCAAAGGCCTTTTCTGCTTATGCCACAGTTTCTCAATAGCATATTGTTGTTCACGGCCACACCATTCGATATAGGCAAAAAACAGTATCGCCATAAAAAGAGAAATTTCCGAATAAATCAGATCAGTTGTTTGTATATACCCCCAACTGTAAGCAAGCCCCGCAAGCATATCATGAACATATTTGACGGCATGCCCCATGTTGTCTGCCCTGAAAAAGATCCAGGTAAAAACAATGAACACAAAAGTGATAGACCAGCTTATGAAATTATACAAAGCGGGATTTGCTTTTTTACGGATTTTTTTTCTGGTTCTGGTTGAAATCACATCCCAGCCCAAAGCAAGGCCGTGTAGTCCGCCCCAGATGATGAAGGTGTAATTTGCGCCATGCCACAGCCCGCATAGAAGAAATGTTACAAAGAGCGAAAAAACAACTCCCGTCATTCCCCAGTTACGCAGCTTTATTGACATCGGTGTAAATAAATAATCGCGCAGCCATGATGAAAGTGAGATGTGCCAGCGTCTCCAGAAATCGGCAACACTTAATGATAGGTATGGGAAATTAAAGTTCCGTTTAATGTCGAACCCCAATAATCTGGAAACCCCGATCGCGATATCGGAATATCCCGAAAAATCCGCATAGATCTGAATTGCGTATAACAAAGCGCCTAAAACCAAAGTAATACCACTGTACAAAGTACCCTCGGCAGAGTTATTAAAGATGGTGTTGACAATTTCAGCACAATTATCTGCGATAACGATTTTTTTAAAAAGTCCCCACAGAATTTGCCTCAGCCCATCGGTAGCTTTTAAATAATCAAAAACTCTTTTTTGAAAGAACTGTGGCAGCAGGTGATTAGCCCTTTCGATGGGCCCTGCCAATATGAGCGGAAAGAAACTGACAAAAGCCGAAAAGTTGATGAAATCTTTAGTAGGCTTTACATTTCCGCGGTAAACTTCCAGGATGTAACCCAGCGCTTGAAAAGTGAAAAAGCTGATGCCGACGGGTAGCACGATATTCAAGGAATTGCCGGAAATATTGACCCCGAGAAACGTAAAAGCGGAAGAAAAGCTGCCAATAAAAAAGTTGAGGTATTTGAATACAAGCAGGAGTCCTAAATTATACAACAATGCGGAAGCTAAGAGCAGTTTGCGCTTTGATCTTTTTTCCTGAACCGACAGCAGCCGCCCGATAAAATAATTAATAACACAACTTGAAAACAACAATGCAAGGAAACGCCAGTCCCACCATCCATAAAACATTAAACTTACCGCGACAATAAATAGGTTCTGATGTTTTAAATTCCGGCTTACAACAAACCAATAGATAATGAAAACTAAGGGGAAAAATATTGCAAAGTCGATAGAGTTAAAAAGCATGGTATTCTAATTCATCATTTTGTTTTTATTTATTGGCATAAAGATAAGTCAACAGAAATCTGGATTAATACCGATACTCAATATGTAATAGTCCAAATTCTTGGACTAAACATATTTACGATCGGCATTTACCATTCTATAATATAAATTAGCCTCTGGACTAATTTATATTAAGAATTGGTATAATAAATTCAGGTAGCTTATCATTATTTAATCATTAACAACAATATTTTTCTCAGAAATCAGGCAGATTAATTATTTCCTGTTTGATTTCAATAAATAAAATACCGGAAATGGATACGCGAAATCTCCCGGCCAATATTTTATATATTCATAATAGAAATAATTAAAATTAATATCATTAATAAATTTTTTTTCTAAAATAAAAGCATTATTCTTGGTTAAACTATCTATTTGACGTTTAACTTTTTCATTAAATTGGCAATAATACTCACAAAGAATCACATAATCAACACTGTCGTTTTTAATTTTATTATAGTTAACGTCACTGAATGTACTTTCACTATGATTTTGTTCATAATAATCGCTATAATAAATAGTAATGTTTTTGTCAGTTAATGCTTTAAAGAGATTGGTAAAATTCTTTTTATATGTAAAATTAGGGGCTAATATTGCAATTTTTGATTGTTTATTCTGCAGGTTATCATTAAAATAATCAAATACCTGAACAAAGGTGTCCTTTTTTTTATTTCCCAAAGATTTTACTACTGAAAAGCTGAATATGGAAACAAAAATTAAAACAAAACCTAAAAAACCGATAAAAGGATATAAGATGGTTTTATTGTTGGAAAACTGTCTTAGAATTTGACTTATCGCGATACCTGTTATTATCGTAAAAATTGGGAATAAAGGCAAAGCAACCCTGATTGCTTCAAAAGGATAAAATAATATCATTGGAATGATATATATAATTGCATATATCGCCAATGGTATAACGTATTTTAAGTACTTTTTTAAAAATAATGAATAAATACATGCCGGATAAAACAACAACCATAAGAAAGAAACTCCTGCCGGTATTATCCAGGTGAAATATTCCCGGATTCTAATTATTTTTATCAAATAAGAACTGTTTGATATGTGTTGGGACCACCCATTTTGATATATTATTGCATCTCTAAAGGAATTAAAATTTAAAAACAAGTTTGGATTCCCGATAAAGAGTCCAACAATCAGAAAAAACAACATGATAAAAACGTTCTTATTAAAAATAATGGATATTATAGGAGCGAATTTTTTTTCCTGAATAGTAGAAAATCGTTCATAATAAAAAAACAACAAAGGAATTATAATGTTGATTAGAAATGTGTATTTAATTGCAGCGCTCAACCCTGCTACAATTCCAATTATTGCAAAAAGAAAAAACTTTTTATTGCCGCAAATAAATAAGGAGAGGTAAATTGTAAGTAATAAAAATGTATTTGAAGCTACATGAGGAGTCATATAATTGCTTTGTAATATTTCAAAAGGAATAATTGCAAAAATTAAAGCACTTATTAACGAGCTTAAAATACTGCGTGTAATTTTTTTAACTATAAAATAAACCAGTAATAACGATATTAAATCAAAAAGAACTATGAGTAACCTGCCATAAAATGTAAAATCTGCATAACCCTCATCATAAGCCGTAAGTGGATATGTGGATATATGTAATAACCCCAACTGTTTTAACATAAAAGCATTCCCTTTCCATAAATAAGTCATAAGGGTACCGCCATTAGCTTTTTGTGCATAATCTATATCTGTGCAACCAGAAATCTCATTTATTTCATCGATATGGTTACTATATCTGGGTACATTAAGCTCATTATTTTGAAGCCCCCAGTTCAGTCCTGCTAATCTTAATAATAATGCAAAGGTTATTATTAACAATAAAACATAATTCCGTGTATTAAATAAATTTTTCATTACATTCTGTTTCTATTAATATTCCCTGTTGTCCGGTTAAATCTGTTCATTTATAATTTCGCACCTACGGTGCTTTAATGTTTTTCGTAATTGCTTATATACCATAATTTCGCACCTACGGTGCTTTTTAATAGCCTCGTTAGAGCCTGTCCCGCACCGTAGGTCGGGAGTTGACACTATGGTAGAAAAACCAATACATACAAAATCAAGCCCCGTCAGTGGCGACATTATAAAAGTCTTGATAATTTTATGTTTCATGAATTTTTTATGTTTTTAACCGGACATCAATGATTAATATTGAGAAAAGCGCCTGTTTGTTTATATTATAATACCGATATTCACCATAATTTCCCCTCCCTTCTTTATTTGAATACAGGAATTGCAAAGTTACTTATTTTTCGTATGGTTAAATAGTGTCTATAAGAAAACTCGTGTTTGTAAAAAGAAAACGTCAAGTTTGAGGCTTGCAAAGCAACAAAAAGCGGAGTTTACTGATGTAAATGAGCATTTTTGTTGCAAGCGTAACGAAAAAATTGACGTTTTCTTACAAACACTAAATAAGATAGCAAACGAAAACAAATCTGCGTATCGTGATAAAAACATGGTTCACCACAAACCAAAAGAGGAAAAAAACTAAGGGGAAAAATATTGCAAAGTCTATTGAATTAAAAAGCATAATGGTGATGTATAAAATAAGCTTGTTTAAATTTTTATTTTGAGCAAAACATTTAATATGTCTATATGATTTTTAAAAAACACAATAAAAATCAGTATAACGTGTGGAATGCCATCCTTACTTCTGATCATTTTATTTATTTATCAAATTGAAATACAAAATTATCAAATAATGAAACAATAATGAAATAATAATTTAAATGACTCAGCTACCAGATATCCATGCCTATTAGGATTAAACCCCAAACTATTTGATTATTTTATTAAATGATCATCATGGCCTACCAGGGCGGAATGTTATACCAATTCTTAATATAAATTAGTCCAGAGGCTAATTTATATTATAGAATGGTAAATGCCGATCGTAAATATGTTTAGTCCAAGAATTTGGACTATTACATATTGAGTATCGGTATTAGAAAAAATGTTCAGTTACAAATTAAACATTAAGAGGTTTTGGTTTTGATCTGCCAGATGAGTTTGAAAATTTGAATTTGGCGTGCTTTATTGGTTTCAGTCATAACAAAAATCCATTATAAAATTTTATTTTGATTTTCCGTGCCAAGCCATTATATTTGTATAAAATTTCTCCTATATGCGTATTTTGAAAATTTCCGGCTTGATGCTCCTGCTGTTTTTTTTAATGCACGGAAAGGGCTATAACCAGACAATCAAACCAACCCAAGTCTCTGGCTTGACTTTATGGCTGCGGGCTGATTCGGCCCTTGTATTAAATGGCGCAAACGTTGTGCAATGGAGCGACTGCAGCGGAAATAATAATAATGCTATGCAAGTTGATAATTCCATGCAACCAGCCTTTATTGATTCGGTTTCAAGTATTAACAACAAACCAGCTATACGGTTTGATGGCATCAATGATTTTTTGGCTTTTAATGAAATTTCAACTATACGCACATGTTTTTTTGTATGTAAACACGCCACAGGATACGGTGATTACAATACTACATTAGGACATTCATCTTTGTATCACTTTGTAGGAGGTACAGGGAACCATCTATTTTCTTCAGATTATGCCTCTCAAGATATTTTACAAGGGAGTATTTTTGAAAACAGCATAGGTTCATCACCATCAACAATAACGAAACCTACAAAATATAGCATTGTATCTCTTATTACGACAGGGAATGTTGCTGCAAGCAATATTGGAAGCGACAGGGGAATATCCAATCATTTTTGGAATGGGGATTTTGTAGAAATCATTATATATAGTGGGGCTTTAAATAATTCGGATAGAATTACTGTAGAGAAATACCTTGACCGAAAATATGCCGGACCTCCCGTTAACCTTGGTCCCGATATAAATATTCCTTATGGCTTTTGTAATACCACATTAGATGCCGGAAGCAGATTTACACATTTTCTTTGGTCTACAGGTGATACGACACAAATAATCAGTGTCGGGGCTTCCGGAACATATTCGGTAACAGCAACTGATTATTTTGGGTATTTAACTTCCGATACCATTAATGTAATTTTTCCCCACATAGCCTTATATGACACAGTATTTTGTACTGGGAGTAATGTTGTTCTTTCGACCGGGTTAGCCGGGAACTATGGATATCTTTGGTCAAATGGGTTGACTACACCAACAATTTCTGTTAATTCGCCAGGTGCTTTTTCCGTTACCGTTACTGATAGTTTGTCATGCTATAAAGAATCAGATACTGTATATGTCGGAGAGGACGATTTTTATAGTACGGTAAGCCTTGGCAGTGATACAACATTATGCGCAGGGGAATTAATCGGCTTGGTGTCTTCCGGTCCCTTACCATCAGGGATGACCTACCATTGGTCCACAAGTGACACCACTGCTGAAATACCTATAAGCACTTCTGGCGATTATTCTGTTACAGTAACTAATGTTAATGGTTGCATTGCAATAGATACGGTTTTTGTTACCATTGCCGGAATAGTACCTAATGTTGACTTTAGTTTTAATACTGCTTGCTCCGGATTAGCCAGCCAGTTTAATAACACTTCAACACCCGGGGGTACTACCTGGTTGTGGAATTTTGGCGATGGACAAACTTCTGCTTTAGAAAATCCTTCACATGTATATGCTACCGGTGGGGATTATAATGTGAGTTTGTTATGTTCCGATGGAAACTGCAGCAATGTAATATCAAAAACTATTCATATGCCCTATTCACCATCGGTAGCATTTGCAGTATCTCAAACCTGTATAAATATCCCCTATAGTTTTATTGATCAAAGTTTTGTATCAGAAGGCAGTATTGTAATATGGGACTGGAATTTTGGCGACGGAAGCCCCCATTCCGCGGTTCAGAACCCCCAGCACATTTATGCGCTGCCGGGGAACTACGATGTTTCCCTGACTGTCCAGACCGACAGCGGATGCACAGACATCGCCACG